>Ga0207832_100232_pt1 | contig 30540 bp, 27 predicted proteins | sample TtanPargueraPR_3_FD_187743 | JGI IMG/M metagenome (GOLD analysis project Ga0207832, IMG submission 187743) | Aerobic enrichment media microbial communities from Bioluminiscent Bay, La Parguera, Puerto Rico - Tt and P1 (4) (SPAdes) | ecosystem: Environmental > Aquatic > Marine > Unclassified ...
CTTATCAAGCCGGCCGGCCACCGTGGAACCACAACCTTCAACATGTCGTACCGATAAATGACCCGCCCGGGTTGCTGCCGCTACACCTGGCTGCCAGTCATGCAGCTCAATCTGGAGCCCGAGCTGGCTGGCCCTGTCCCGTAGCAGTTCGCGGCTGGCAATCACCACCAGGCCGGCCTCCCGGCTCCCGGTTGCCAGTTGCAGGCACAGTTCCGGGCCGATGCCGGCCGGTTCGCCGGCAGTGAGTGCCAGGATCACCGGTGTGCTCATGACGGGTTTGCTTCCTCGCTCTCCGGGTTCATATCGGCATATTCACCCTTGAACTCAACAAAGGCTTCGTCCCGAATCTCACGCAGCCAGTTCTGCAATTCCAGCTCGAATTTCCGCATATAGATGGCCTGACGAGCCTGGGACTCGCGATTCTGTTCGGTCACGTCCTGGCGCCGGCGCTCCTCCACCTGCAGGATGTGCCAGCCAAACTGGGACCGGAAAGGCCCGAAATATTCGCCCACCTGCGCCTGATTCATGGCTTCTTCAAAAGCGGGCACCATCTGGCCCGGGCTTACCCAGCCAAGATTACCGCCGTCCGAGCCGGAGACCGGATCGTCCGAGCGTTCACGGGCCAGATCGGCAAAGTCGGCGCCATCCTGCAACTGCTGGTAGATCTCGCGAATGCGCTGCTCCGCCTGCACATCGGTCACCGCTTCGGAAGGCCGTACCAGGATATGCCGGACCCGGTGCTGCTGGATGAATTGCTGCTGCTCACCGCCGCGCTTGTCCATCACCATCACCAGATGAAAACCACTGTTGTTTTCCAGCACCTGCGAAGGCTCACCAACTTCCAGATCCGGTACCACCGGTGCGACCAGTGAGGGCAACTGGCTTTCAGATCGCCAGCCCATGTCGCCCCCTTCCAGGGCGTTGCTGGCATCGGATTCGGCAACCGCTACTTCCCGGAAGTCCCGACCGTTGGCAATCTGCTGGCGCAAGGCCTGTGCTGTCTCCCGGGCCTCATCCACCGACGCTTCGCTGGCCGGGTCGTCAACTTCGATAAAGATATAGGCCAGACGGTATTCGGCATCGGTACTGCCGTTGGCTTGCTGGGCCTGGAGATAGTTTTCCACTTCCCGGTCGGTAACGCGTACCCGGTTACCTACGCGACGCTGCTGCACCCGGCTGGTCAGCATTTCATTGCGGATCTGCTCCCGGGCCTGCTGATAGGTCACCCCTTCTTCCGCCAGCTGGCCTTCGAATTCGGCCAGGGTCATGCCGTTGCTGCGGGCAATATTGGCCAGGGTCTCGTTCAGCTCGTTGTCGCTGATGCGCATGCCCATCTGGTCGGCCATCTGCAGCTGCAGGGATTCCTGAATCAGTTGGTCCAGTACCCGCTGCTCAAGCAGTTCCCGGGGCGGCAGACCAGTGCCCTGCGCACTCAGGCGACCGACAATGGTATTGATACGGGCGTCCAGCTCACTCTGGAGGATCACCTCGTCATCCACGATCGCAACCACACGGTCCAGCAGTTTTCGTTCGGCCTGAGCAGTCACTGACAGCACCACCATGGCCAGTGTCAGCAGAATTGTCAGTCCGTGGCGGACAGTCGCCTTCATAATCACCTCTTGGTTTGTAAAATCGTGATCGCAGCCGGGTCGGCCTGCAGATTCGGGTTCGTTCAACGGCGCGGGTTTCCGAACCTCCGGCGCTCGCGCTCGTCGTAGCCGTAGATGGCGTCCGCGATGTTGTCGGATGCACCGCCACTGCCGCCCAGACCTTTCAGTTCAATCCGGAACAGCAAGCGGGTGTCCAGTTCTTCGTCATCAGTCAGGTAGTTCTGGTGCACCACCTGAAAACTCCAGCAGCAGTTGTTATATTCCAGACCGGCAAGGGTGCCCACGGTTCGGTCGAGCTGAGAATCCCAGACCCAGCGACCAATGGCACTGACCTGGTCCGTTACCGGAAAGACCGTTCCAATGTCGGTTTGTTCCAGCTCATCCGGCCGGCTGTAGGTATGTCCGAGTGTCGCCAGGTAACGATAATCCTCGGAGTGGAAAATCAGCTGGCTGCGGCCCTCTTCGGTTTTCCGGGTTTCGTGATCCCACAGCAGGGAAGAACGAAGCTCCAGATTGTCGATGGGGTTCAGCACCAACTCGCCCGCCAGCGGTGAGCGGCTCCGGTCGGATGCGCCCTCGCCAAACAGATCCACTTGACGATCTTCGAAATAGCGCACCTGGCCAACACTCACCCGAGCCCGCTCCGCCCCGGTCAGGAGGTCATTGAAACGACTGGTGAGCGCCACCGTCAACTGGTTGGCGTCACCGACCCGATCCCCGCCGGTAAACCGGTCCCGCCGGAACAGCTGGTCAAAGCGGAAACTGCGGATGCCGGTATCAAAATCCGGGATATAGTTCTGATCGGATTCGGCATCGGCCCAGGCGTAATACAACCGGGGCTCCAGGGTCTGGTTGTAGGGTAAGTCAAACAGGCTGGATCGACGATCAAAGTACAAACCATTGTCCCACTCGAACACCGGCACGGTGCGGTCAAAGCCGGCGTCACCCAGGGTGTAGTCATCCAGCTCGTAGCGGGTGTAGTCGAGGCTGACCGAGGGACGACTGAAGCCCCAGAGCGCCCTCATGGGCAACGCCAGTTCGGGAATCGCCCGTAACCGCTGGCCGTTGGCCTTGTCCAGGCCGGTAAGGTTCTCATTGTCCCGGTAGAACCAGGTGTATTGGCTTTCCAGGCTGGCCTCAAGCCAGCCGGCTTCCAGCGAGCCACCGTAGATCACTTCCGGCAACTGGGCATAGGGCTTATCAACGTCGGCAATACGGTCAGGGATGGTCTGGTAGCCGTTCAGGTACGTTTCAAAGTACTGATTGGCTCCGTAGTAACGAACACCACCCCGACGCTGAAGATGCGTCGCCTGGTCTATTTCGAGACTGCGATTCAGATCGCTCAGATAATCCTCATCTGAAATCACCGAGTAATCGCCGTAGCCGCTCCAGCCTCCGCCAAATGCCGCCCGGGTGGTGAAATCAAGAGCCCAGCGCTCGCCATTTTCACCCGGATTTTCATCCCGAAAAGCAGAATCATTGTCGATATACCCCAGCTGCAGCACCGATTCGCCATACTGACTGAGGTAGCGCCCCTCCACTTCCGTGAACAGGCCGCGACCGTGGATATACTGCGGTGTGAGGGTGGCATCATAATGGGGCGCCAGATTCAGATAGTACGGCAAGGCCAGATAAGCCCCGCTACCAGCGCTGGACGAGCCAAACTGGGGATACAGGAAACCGGTCTTGCGGCGGTCATCAATCGGGAAGGTAATGTAAGGCCAGTAGAATACCGGCGCATCCAACACTTCCAGCCGCACGTGCCGTGCAGTACCAAAACCTTCCGCCTGATCCAGCTCGATGTCCGATGCCACAATCGACCAGTCGTTCTGGCCCGGACCACAGGTAGTGATCATGCCATCGGAGATAACCACCTGGCTTTCACTGACCCTGGACAGGGATGAGGCCTCGCCCCTGAGTTCCGACTCGTGCAGGAGAAACGTGGCCGTGTTGATATCCAGTTGCCCGGACTGGGTAGAATAGTTCGCGTCCTGCCCGGTCAGCAGAAAGCCTTCACCTCGGCTGACCAGCGGTCCTTGCAGTTGCAATTCGCCGGACTGCTGGTTGTACCGTGCCTCCGCGCCGGTCGCCTGGAACGGACCCTGGCGCAGGCGCACATCACCCTGCAGGTAGAGTTCGCTATCCAGTTCATAGCGGGCGTTCAGGGCACTGGCTTCCAGTGGCATGGAACCCTCAATGCCCTCGCCCGGCACCACGGCGCCATCGCCGCCAACCGTGCTAGGCAGATAACCTCCCTCGCAGAATACCGGCAGCCGACCGGCCACCTCTGGCGGCAATTCACTGCGCGGGCGCCAGTCAATCTCAGCGGCGCTGGGGCTGCTACCCGCCCCCTCGGCACGTACGCCACTCGCTGCCAATGCCACGATGACGGCCAGGCTTGAAAGCCGGAACCTGGCGCACAACAAGGAGGAGCAATGGCTGGGCACGTTGACGAAATTCCTGTTCCATTTGAATGATGGCTGGGCGTAAGGGCACCTAGTTTACACGCGCCCTCAAGGCTTGTTAACGGAAAGCCCGCTGCAATTCCGTTTTACCCTCTTTATACTCCGGTGCAGAGAGTGCCCGGTTAACGCGCCGGCCATCATCCACCGATCCAGGAATGCTGATCTGACCATGGATAACCGTTTGCAGTTGCTGACCCGCTGGGTCAGGCAAATTCCCGGCTTCTCGGCCGCCAGCCCGACACCGGTTTCCGGCGACGCCAGTTTTCGACGGTACTTCCGGGTCTGGAAAGACGTGCCGGGCGGGCAACCCGCCCCCTTCATTGTGATGGATGCTCCACCGGAGCACGAGGACTGCGTTCCGTTTGTGGCCATCGCCCGGCACTGGCATCAACACGGTATCGCCGTGCCCGCCATTGCCGCCGAGGATCTTGAGCAGGGTTTTCTGTTACTGGAAGACCTGGGCGATCTGCTGATGTTAACGGCCCTGGAACAGGGCGATGTGGACACCCTGTATCGGGCCGCGCTGGACGAACTGGCGCGTATTGCCGGGCTGGACGACCCGGCAGACTACCCACTGCCCGCCTATGACCAAGCACTGCTCGACCGGGAGATGGCGCTATTCCCGGACTGGCTGCTGGAAAAACACCTGGGGCTGGAACTCGACAACCAGGAACGGGCGCTGCTGGACACCGCCTTCGGCCTGCTCCGGGAGAGTGCCCTGGCGCAGCCGGAAGTCACCGTGCACCGCGATTACCACTCCCGCAATCTTCTGGTCCGTGATAGCCAGACGGTTCCCGGCGTGATCGATTTTCAGGATGCCGTACGCGGCCCCATCACCTATGATGCCGTCTCCCTGCTCAAAGACTGCTACGTGCGCTGGCCGGAACAGCGACTGGCAAGCTGGCTGGAGCATTTTCGTAACGCCAGCCAGCAGGCCGGTTTGCACCGCGCTGATGCAGATACTTTCCGGCAGTGGTTTGAGCTCATGGGCATGCAGCGCCATCTGAAAGCCGCCGGCATTTTTGCCCGCCTCGCCATTCGCGACGGCAAGACCGGCTACCTGGCTGACATTCCCCGCACCGTCAGTTATCTGCGAGATGCCAGCGCCCGGCAACCAGCCTTCCGGCATTTTCACGAGTGGCTCTGCAGCACCGTGATTCCGGCCATCGAACAGCGCATTGGCCCGCTGCCGGAGCCGGGAGTTCGCTGACCATGAAGGCTATGATTCTCGCCGCCGGCAAAGGCGAGCGTATGCGCCCGCTGACCCTGACCACCCCCAAGCCGTTGCTGTCAGCCGGGGGGCAGCCCCTGATCGTTCATCATATCGAGCGCCTGCGCGACGCCGGTTTCAGCGACATTGTGATCAACCATGCCTGGCTGGGGGAACAGATTGAAGCCCGGCTGGGGGATGGCGAGGCCTTTGGTGTCAGCATTCGCTACTCTGCAGAGGGTGAACCGCTGGAAACCGCCGGTGGCATCATCCGGGCCCTGCCTCTGCTGACCGACGCGGGCGACGACTGGTTCCTGGTGGTCAACGGTGACATCTGGAGCGATTTCGATTTCAGCCAGCTCCAGGCCCCGACCAATGCCGATGCCCTGCTGGTGATGGTTTCTAATCCACCCCACCACCCTGAGGGGGATTTTCATCTTCAGGACAACGGCTTTCTGAACCCTGACGGGACCGAAAAACTCACCTTCTCCGGTATCAGCGTGCTGCACCGGCGCCTGTTTGATGAACTGGACGATTCCGCCGGCAAACTTGGCCTTGTGCTGCGCAGGGCCATGGCCCGCAACCGGGTCACCGGCCTGCATCATAACGGCCAGTGGGTGGACGTCGGCACACCAGAACGATTGCAGAGCCTGGACCAGTGGCTGCACGAAAGGGCCCGGACATCATGAGGCAGAGCAATCCACCCGCCCTGCCGGCGAGAATGGAGTCGTCGTTCCAGGAACTGCTGCAGGAACTGTCCAGTTGCGGACATCAGGCCAGCACCCTGATGGAGCGCGCGCGCCTGCCGCGCTGGTACCGCAAGCCACTATTCTTTTTTCTGGGTTACATTGCCAAGGCCGATGGCCGGGTCCGGGAACCGGACATTCATTATGCCGAAGCCCTGATGAAAGCCCTGGCCCTGTCGGCCAGGCAACGCCGCAAAGCCATCGATCAGTTTCGCAAGGGCAAGGACACTGACCATCTGCCCCTGCGCCAGGGCCTGATGCTGCGCCTGGCCTTACTGCTCTGGCCGGCACCGGCCCTGAAAACCGCTATCTGCCTGTGCCATGGCGCACAAATCCTCGGCCAGCCCGGCAAGGCCCGGCGCTACCGATGCGAAGACGCCATCAGCCATATGGGGTTGCCCGTTGTCATCAGCGATGACATTTTCGAAAGCTACGCCAGCAAAGTGTGGATTCGCACTGCCGCGCCGCCGCAAAAGCCGGCGACCTACGAGCAGGCTTGCCAGATTCTGGGCGTGACCCGGCGAGATTCGCTGGAGACCATCAAACGCGCTTACCGCAAACAGGTTTCCGCCTGCCACCCGGACAAACTGGCGCAACAGAAACTGACGCCCTCGGAAGTGGCGATGGCAAAAGACCGGTTGTTACGCTATCAACAGGCCTGGGAACTGATTCGCCAGAGACATCGGGCACTTTAATCCCCGCTGGCCGACCGGTTTTTCAGCCAGGCACTGACCCGGCTGGCAACCCGCATCGCATCTTCAGCCCGGAGTGGTCGATTGAGGGCCACGGGCTGACGGTCGTAACCGGCCACGTCCGCGCGAGCAAACGCCGCCGCCCGCGCCTGGCCCTCTGCGCCGGAAGGCCCAGCGGAATCATGCAGATCCAGCACCGGCCATCCCTGTCCTCCGTTTCGCTCCTTCAACAACGAGGGCAAGGTAACGGCCTGCCGGGCCGGAAACCGGGGGGCCAGCCAGACCACCGCAGACACGGCAGCGGCGTCCGCCGCCCAGTCCGTGACATAGCCGGCAGACCAGCCAATGCCCAGCACGCCCACACGTTCATAGCCACGCTGCTGCAATACGGCTACCCCGGCGGACAGAATTGTACGAACCGAATTTCGAAAATCTGCGGTCAGGTCATCAAGAGGCGGTTCCTCAGCCACATCAATCATGACCGAATCCGGTGTATTCCCGCCCTGATCCGGGTTCTGTCCGGCGTCATCATCCAGGCCAGGCGCCATGACATCCATGCGATGTCGGCGTATCGCCTCCGGCGGCAGCCCGAGGCCAACCGTCATCACCGCAAGACCCCGCTCCGCCAGCGCCACCCGCAACGATCCCAGCACACCCTCATCGGCCGTCTGGCCTTCGTCGGCCAGTATCAGTAAAGCCCCGGTTGCCGGCGTAACGTATTCGGGCAGGAACAACCCCAACGCCCGGCCTTCGTCGTCCAGATCGAGCCAGACAGCCTGCTCCGGGTAACGCCGTACCAGCGCCCATTCGCCCAAACCCGTTGAAAAGCCCGATCTTGACGCTGGATTAGCCTTGGTCGCGGGTTCCGCTTCCTCACCCCCCTTCGCCTCATCCTGGGCCACAGCGACGTTCAGCCAGCCGCTGATCAAGAACAGACAAAGTAATCTGATTGCTTTCAACACCATGAGCCAATGCACCTATCCCGCTGCGAAAATCACCGGCAAACTGATAGACTAGCAGGGTTGCCCAGAGGCCGATAATTCACTACCCCGAGAGAGCCCCGATGAATTCATATCTGATTGCCCCATCCATCCTCTCCGCCGATTTCGCCCGCCTGGGAGAAGAAGTCGATAACGTTCTGGCTGCTGGTGCCGACGTGGTGCACTTCGATGTGATGGACAATCATTATGTCCCCAATCTCACCATCGGGCCCATGGTGTGCGAGGCCCTGCGCAAGCACGGCGTTACCGCCCCCATCGACGTGCACCTGATGGTGTCTCCGGTGGATGACCTGATCCGCATGTTTATTGACGCCGGCGCCAGCTACATCACCTTCCACCCGGAGGCCAGCAACCACATCGACCGTTCCCTGCAACTGATCCGCGACGGCGGCTGCAATGCCGGGCTGGTGTTTAACCCCGCCACCCCGCTTAGCTACATGGACTACGTCATGGACAAGCTCGACATGGTGCTGCTGATGTCAGTGAACCCGGGCTTCGGTGGCCAGAAGTTTATCCCCGGCACCCTCGACAAGCTCAAGGAAGCCCGCAAGAAGATTGATGCCAGCAACTACAACATTCGCCTGGAAATCGATGGTGGCGTGAAAACCGACAACATCCGGGAAATTGCCGAGGCCGGCGCCGACACCTTTGTGGCCGGCTCTGCCATATTCAACACTCCGGATTACAAGGCCACCATCGATGCCATGCGAGAGGAACTTGAGCAGGCCCGCAAGGTGATCGGCGGATGAGCCTGAAAGGCCTGTTCAACGCCCGCTGGCCGGGAGTCGCCCTGTTTGATCTGGACGGCACGCTGGTAGACAGCGCACCGGATCTGGCCGCCGCCGTGGATCAGATGCTGGAGCACCTGGGGCGTAGCCCGGCAGGCCTGGACAAGGTGCGCACCTGGGTTGGCAACGGCGCCCAGGTTCTGGTGCGCCGGGCCCTGGCCGGAAAAACCGATTGGGAACCCGCCACCGCTAAAGATGAGGCGCTGTTCAACGACGCCCTGACCATTTTCTATCACGCCTACGGCCAGCTGAATGGCCGGCATTCCGAGGTATTTCCCGGCGTCCATGACTGCCTGGACCACCTGAGGCAACTGGGCTGCCGGATGGCCGTGGTCACCAACAAACCTGACCAGTTTGTTCAGCCCCTGCTGGAAAAAACCGGTCTGGATCAGTGGTTCGACCTCTCGGTCGGTGGCGATACCCTGCCAGTGAAAAAACCGGACCCGGCGCCCTTGCTGCACGCCATGGAAAAACTGGGCGGCACACGGGGCACCACGGTGATGGTCGGGGACTCGAAGGCAGACGTCAATGCAGCCCTGGCAGCAGGCATCCCCTGCGTCGCCGTCAGGTATGGCTATAACTTTGGCGGCTCCGTTGACAGTCTCGGTGCAGATGCTGTTGTTGATTCGCTGGCCGAGCTTTTGTAATCTCGCAAGGACGTTTTATTTTGAACACATCAATTCGGGAGATTCCTGCCGTGCAGGGACTGAATCTGACTGCAGCGCGAGGCATCCTGACAACCCGCGCAACACGATGGTGGCGATGGCGCACCGGCTGAGCAAGCCCCGGGGCTGATGGCGCATGCCTGCTTGCCCGCACCACCGGTCACAGCGGTGTAACACCGTTCTGACAAAACGCAGATCAGATTTCAGGAAACCGAACCATGACACCCGAGCAATTCCACGAGCTCGCTGAAGCCGGCTATAACCGTATCCCTGTGTACCGCGAAGTTCTGGCGGATCTCGACACTCCCCTCAGCACCTATCTGAAACTGGCCAGCGGCCCATACTCCTACCTGTTTGAATCGGTACAGGGTGGCGAGAAATGGGGTTGCTATTCAATCATTGGCTTACCCAGCCAGGAAGTTCTGAAAGTCTTCGACCACCGCATCGAAGTCAGCCGCAACGGCGAAGTGGTCGAACAGGCAGAGGTCGATGACCCTCTGGCTTTCGTGGACGACTACCAGAAGCGCTTTAACGCCCCGGACCTGCCCGAACTGCCCCGGTTCAACGGTGGCCTGGTGGGCTATTTCGGCTACGACACCGTGCGCTACATCGAAAAGCGCCTGCGCAACAGCTGCCCGCCCGACCAGATCGGCACGCCGGATATTCTGTTGATGGTGTCCAATGAAATCGTGGTGTTCGACAACCTGCGCGGCAAGTTGCATCTGATTGTGCACGTGGACCCGTCTATTGAAGGCGCTTACGAAGCGGCGCAACGCCGCATCGACGAGCTGGAAAGCCAACTGCACCGCCAGACCGCCAACGCCCCCCGCACGCCGGAACATCTACGCGGCAAGGTGGTGGACGAGAGCGACTTTATTTCCGGCTTTACCCAGGACAGATTCGAAGCGGCGGTGGACAAGATCAAAGGCTACGTGCTGGATGGCGATGTCATGCAAACCGTCATTTCCCAGCGCATGTCGATTCCTTTCGAGGCACCACCCCTGAACCTCTACCGTTCGCTGCGCGTGCTCAACCCGTCACCGTATATGTACTTCCTGGATCTGGAAGACTTCCACATTGTCGGCTCATCTCCGGAAATCCTGGCGCGTGTGGAAGATGAGGAAGTCACCGTCCGGCCCATCGCCGGCACCCGCAAGCGTGGCGCCACCGATGCCGAGGACAAAGCCCTGGAAAAGGAACTCTTGGCCGACCCGAAAGAGATCGCCGAGCACCTGATGTTGATCGATCTGGGCCGCAACGACGCCGGCCGGGTGTCGGAAACCGGCACAGTGAAGCTGACCGACAAGATGATCGTGGAGCGCTATTCCCACGTGATGCACATTGTCTCTAACGTGACCGGTCGACTGAAAGAAAACACCAGCTGCCTGGACGTGCTGCGCGCCACCCTGCCCGCAGGCACCCTCAGCGGCGCGCCGAAAATCCGCGCCATGGAGATTATCGACGAGCTGGAACCGGTAAAGCGCGGCGTATACGGCGGTGCGGTCGGTTACCTGTCGTTCAACGGCAACATGGACACCGCCATCGCCATCCGCACCGCGGTCATCAAGGACAACACCCTGCACATCCAGGCCGGCGCCGGCGTGGTGGCAGACTCCATTCCCCGCCTCGAATGGAAAGAAACCATGAACAAGGGCCGCGCCATTTTCCGTGCCGTGGCCATGACCTACAACGACTACGACCATTGAGGCGGAGGAACAGATTATGTTGCTGATGATCGATAACTACGATTCCTTCACCTACAACGTGGTGCAGTACCTGGCTGAGCTGGGTGCCGACGTACAGGTATACCGGAACGACGAAATCACCATTGAACAAATCGAAGCTCTGAACCCCGAGCGACTGGTGATTTCCCCGGGCCCCTGCACGCCGAACGAGGCGGGGATCTCCATGGACGCCATTCGTCATTTCGCCGGCAAACTGCCTATCCTGGGTATCTGCCTGGGCCACCAGTCCATCGGCCAGGTATACGGCGGCGACGTCATCCGGGCAGGCAAGGTAATGCATGGCAAAGTGTCAGCGGTGTACCACAAGGATGCAGGTGTGTTTCGCGGCCTGAACAATCCCTTGCAGGCTACCCGTTACCACAGCCTGGTGATCGACAAGAACACTCTGCCCGATTGCCTGGAAGTGACCGCCTGGACCCGCAACGACGACGGCTCCGTTGAAGAAATCATGGGCGTACGCCACAAGACCCTGCCCATCGAAGGCGTGCAGTTCCACCCCGAGTCGATCATGACCGAACAGGGCCATGAACTGCTGCGCAACTTCCTGAGAACATAACAAGAGGCCGACGACCCCATGGACATGAAACAAGCACTGAACCGCATTGCCTCCAACCTGGACCTGTCCCGGGACGAAATGAAGGATGTGATGCGTATTGTGATGAACGGCGAAGCCACCGACGCCCAGATCGGCGCCTTCCTGATGGGCCTGCGCCTGAAGAGCGAAACCATCGACGAAATCACCGGCGCCACCGAAGTGATGCGTGAATTGGCCACCAAGGTCAGCATCAACGCCAGCCCGCTGGTGGATATCGTCGGCACCGGGGGCGATGGTGCCAATCTGTTCAACGTCTCCTCTGCCTCTTCCTTTGTGGTGGCCGCAGCCGGCGGCTTCGTCGCCAAGCACGGCAACCGGGGCGTATCGTCCAAGAGCGGCAGCGCCGACCTGATCGAAAAGGCCGGCATCAATCTGGACATGAAGCCGGAGGAAGTGGCCCGCTGCGTCGAACAGATCGGCGTCGGCTTCATGTTTGCGCCGGCCCACCACGGCGCCATGAAACACGCCATCGGTCCGCGCCGGGAGCTGGGTTGCCGGACGATCTTTAATATTCTTGGCCCGATGACCAATCCGGCCGGCGTCACTCGCCAGCTTATCGGCGTGTTCACCAGGGAACTGTGCCGCCCGATGGCAGAAGTCATGCAGCGCCTGGGCGCAGAACACATCATGGTGGTCTGCTCGAAGGATGGCCTGGATGAAATCAGTCTGGCCACGGTCACCCATGTTGCCGAACTGAAGGATGGCGAAATCACCGAATACGACCTGACGCCGGAAGACCTGGGCCTCAAGAGCCAGTCGCTGGTGGGCCTGACGGTGGATTCCTCCGACGAATCCCTGAAACTCATCAAGGCCGCTTTCGGTCGCAACCACGACGAAACCACCGAAAAAGCCCGCGACATGATCGCGCTGAACGCCGGCGCGGCCATTTATGTCGCCGGCCTGGCCAAGACCGCCAAAGAAGGCGTCGACATGGCACTGGATGCCATGGGTTCCGGTTTGGCGGCTGGCAAGATGTCGGAGCTGGCTGATTTTTCTCAGTGTTTCTAAGGGCCACTAACTCCGGAAGGCCCTGACCAAGTTTGAAGAGCCGGTGGTGGGGGCCTTTCCAAAACTGTCTGTAGCCATGGATGGCTACAGTCAAGCCCTACAGGGACGTACTTGTGGGCGTGTTTTGGAAAGGCCCCCATCATCGGCTCCAGCACCCAATTCAGCAGGCACGAGATGACTGAACGACATTTGGATAAAACTCCCACCATCCTGCGTAAAATCGTTGATCGGAAATGGGGGGAAATTGATGAACGTAAGCCCAGGGTTTCGATTGCAGACCTGAAAGCCATGGCCGGCGATCAAGCTCCAGCGCGTGGATTCGCCAATGCCCTGCGCACCCGCATCGAAGCTCAGCGGCCAGCGGTCATTGCCGAGATCAAGAAGGCTTCACCCAGCAAAGGCATCCTGCGAGATCCCTTTGAACCGGAACGCATCGCCGAAAGCTACGAACAAGGCGGTGCGGCTTGCTTGTCAGTGCTCACCGACCAAGATTTCTTCCAGGGCCACGAAGACTACCTGAAAGCCGCCCGCGCGGCCTGCAGCCTGCCGGTGATCCGCAAGGACTTCATGGTGGCGCCCTATCAGGTGTATGAAAGCCGGGCCATTGGCGCCGACTGCATTCTGCTGATTGCCGCCTGCCTGACCAAAGACCAGATGCAGGAACTGGAGGGCATCGCCCACGAGATTGGCCTGGATGTGCTGGTGGAGGTGCATGATGGCGAGGAATTGGACGATGCGCTTACCCTGAGCACGCCGCTGGTAGGCATCAACAACCGCAATCTGCACAACTTTGAGGTGTCGCTGGACACCACCTTTGAACTGCACCACCGGATTGCCGAAAACCGACTGACCATTACCGAGAGCGGGATCATGACCCGTTCAGATGTTGAGGCCATGACCAGCCGGGGCATTTACGGGTTTCTGGTGGGTGAGTCGTTCATGCGCGCGCCAGATCCGGGTGAGAAACTGCAGGAGCTGTTCGGCTGATTCACAGGATAAACGGGTGAGGCAAGTATGGACGCAGAGACCGGCAAGGATTCCGACAACCCGATACTGACCGGCCCCTTCTGGCCGGTTTTCTTCCGCTATGCCCTGCCCTCAGTGGCGGGGTTGCTGGCACTGACCACCGCCAACATCGTTGACGGCATTTTCATTGGCAACTTCGCCGGCGCAGATGCCCTGGCGGCTCTGAACCTGCTGATTCCCTGGTTTACCCTGCTATTCGGCATGGCGCTCGCCCTGGCCATTGGTGGTACCGTTCGGGCTGGCCGCTATCTGGGCGAAGGCAGGACCGACGCCGCATCTGCCATCTTCAGCAAGTGCCTGATGGCTACTCTGGCCCTGGCTCTGACCGGAGCACTGGCGGGGCTGTTGTTCCATGATGCGATCTATCGTGTGCTCGGCGCCTCCCCGGACATTTACCCGCTGATGTCCGAGTATTTTCTGGTGATCATCTGGGTGCTGGTGGCCCAGCTGGTCACCATGGTGTTGTATTACTTCGTGCGAGTAGACGGCTTCCCTGGGCTGGCAACCACGGCTCTGGTAACAGGAGCCGCCGCCAATATCCTGCTGGACGCCCTGCTGGTGGGCTACCTGGATTACGGTTTGCGCGGCGCAGCCATCGCCACCGGCCTGGCCCAGGTGCTGCAGTTCGCGGTTCTGGCCTGTTACTTTCTCAAGCCGGAACGCAAGCTTCACTTCCAGCTTCAGCAAAAACACTGGCAGGAGATTCCCCAGGCGTTCGCCAATGGCGTTTCGGAGTGGATCAACGAACTCTCCGTGGGGCTGGTTATGCTGTTGATCAACTGGCTGTTGATGACCACTCAGGGCGTGGCGGGGGTAGCCGCCTTTACCGTGGTGAACTATCTGATCTTCCTGAGCCTGATGGTGTTCTATGGCATTTCAGACGCCATGCACGTGCTGATCAGCCACAACCTCGGGGCCGGCAATGCCGAACGTATCCGGCGCTTCATGGGCTGCGGGGCCACCGTCATTCTGAGCCTGGCACTGACGCTGGTGGTCACGGTGTGGCTGTTTGGAAATCAGGTGGTCCGCCTGTTTCTGGACACCACGGCAGACCCGGCCACCGCGGCCCTGGCAGACCGTTTTCTGACCATCCTGTGGCCGCTGTTTCTGGTCAACGGCATCAACGTGTTGCTGTCGGTCTACCTGACGGCCATGCACAAAGCCCTGCCTTCAGCCCTTGTCGCCTTTTCCAGAAGCCTGGTGCTGCCCGCACTGCTGCTGGTCGGCATTGCCCGCTTTGCGCCGGAATGGCCGCTACTGCTGGCACTGCCACTGGCGGAATGGCTCACCTTCGGCCTCGCAATAGCCCTGTTTTTACGCTTCCGGCCGCAGCGGGTGATCACCGTTCCCGGCTAATTGTAAAAAATGTAAAACCATTTCACCTGCAACAGATTCTCATTTAGATTTACTCCAAATTCAGGAATTTGGAGCATCGACATGGGACCGTCTGCCCGGGCAATTGCCGAACAGGCAAGTTTTCAGGCTTTCCTGCATGGTTACCTTCAGGAAGTTGATCCCGGCGACTGGCAGTCCGCCAGCCAGCGCACCCAGGATCCGACAGGCCGGTTCTCGGGGCCTTGGGTATGCGAACTGACTCTGAACAGCCAGCGCTCCCGCCTGGCCATCGATATTGTCTACCGCTCCGCTCTGGGCCGACACCGCTACGGCAAGGTACGACAGTGGCTCAGCGGTCGTCATTGCTGGGCCGACATCGACCCTTTTCAGGCAATGTGTCTCTTGGCCCGTGAACTCTATGCGTTATCCGGCGGCATGGTGCCCGAACTCCGAAAACTCCGGGAACTGGAGTTCCTGCATCGGCTCACCGACAGCTACGGGGTCATGACCCGTTACGTCGAACACAGGCGCAACGATTCACGCCTTCTGGCCAACCGGTTTATCGATTCAGAGCAGTCTCTATTGTTCGGACACACCGCCCATCCCACTCCCAAGAGCCGCCAGGGGATGTCGGAATGGCAGCAGCATGCCTACGCGCCGGAGCTGACCGGGCGCTTTCAGCTGCACTACTTTCTGGTTCATCGGGATTGCGTCCTGGAGGATTCTGATGGTCCTTTACCAGCCAGTGCCATGGCCGAATCTCTGTTGCAGGACAGTCAAGCCTCCCTGAACCTGCCGGACAACCATGCCCTGATCCCGGCCCATCCTCTGCAGGCTCAGTGGTTGATGACGCAGCCCGGGGTGCTGGACGCCATCGCCCAGGGGTTGATTCACCCCTTGGGCTCGCTTGGTCCGGAGTTTTCTGCGACGTCATCGGTACGCACTGTTTACTGCGAGCAAGCTGAATGGATGCTGAAGTTCTCCATTCCAGTCAAGGTGACCAACTCGCTGCGGGTCAACAAGGCCCACGAGCTGAAAGCGGGGGTGGTTATGTCCCGGCTGCTCCGGCAAACCGGTTTTGGTGAGGCCGAGCCCGGCTTCCGGATCCTTCAGGACCCGGCCTATCTGACCGTTATGCTACCCGGGCTGACCGAAAGCGGCTTTGAAGTGATTTTCCGGAACAACCCTTTCCCGCCGGGGCAGGACCAGGGGGTGATCAGCATTGCCGCCCTGACCCAGGATCCCCTGCCGGGCCGGAATTCCCGGTTACTGGATCTGATCGAGGGCCTGGCCTTGAACGAGAACCGCAGCCTGGCAGCCGTCAGCCGGGACTGGTTCCAGCAGTATCTATCATGCGCGATTGGCCCGGCACTGCGGCTTTATGATGAGCACGGCATTGCCCTGGAAGCCCATCAGCAGAACAGTCTGCTGGATGTCAGCGGGGGCTATCCACGCTGTTACTACTACCGGGACAATCAGGGTTACTACCTCTCGGAGAGCTTGCGCGGGCCACTCACAGAGCAATGCACCGACCTGAAAGAAACCCCGGAGTTGTTCTACCGGGACGCCATGATCCGCGACAGGTTCTGCTACTACCTGATCGTAAATCAGCTGTTTTCGGTAATTGCCCGCTTTGGCATTGACGACCTGATACCGGAAACCCTGTTGATCCAGCAATTCCGACATTTTCTACATGCCGAGCACAGCCGGCTTGATGGACCGGCACAGGCGCTCGTCAAGTCGTTACTGGAAGACAGCCGTCTACCCTACAAAGGCAATCTGCTGACCCGGGTCAACGATGTTGACGAGCTGAATGCAGAGCTGGAGATGGCAGTCTACACCAGTATTGCCAACCCACTCCGCGGCGATACCCGGGCAACACCGAAAGGCAGCACCGCCGCCCCGGCAGTCGAGGTAAGCCATGGTGTTGCCTGAGCCGAGAGCCTTATCCAAAGCCCCCATGGCAGGACTGCAACCGGTGACCGCCCTGAGCGAGTTACCGGCCCAACGGGTGCTGCGGCAGCTGCTTGAAGCCCTGATGTTTGAAGGCCTGATTGCGTACCATCCGGGCGATCGCAACCGCACCGGATGGCAATGGCTGAGCTTCCAGGCTGGCAATCTGCACGGACGTTGCCGAGCCCGCATTCGGGGCTTTGGCCGACTGAGACTGGACACCAGTTCCCTGACCTTGGAGCGGAACCAGAAACCGGTGTCGCTCTCGGTGACCGCGCTGGTTGCACAGCTTCCGGCAACGAACTCACACCAGCAATCTCTGTTAACGGAGCTGCTGGCCACGATCAGCAACAGTGAACGGCTGGACGCCCTGCGCAAGGCTCGTCATTCCGGAGACCGCCGGAACCTGCATGGCGAAGCTCTGGACAGCGCCCTGCACGAAGGCCACCCCTACCATCCCTGTTTCAAGAGCCGGCTCGGATTCCAGGGCGATGATCTGGTGCACTATAGCCCGGAAACCAGCACCGGATTCAGGCTTCATTGGGTGGCAATTCCCCGACACAATCTGGATTCCCAGTTACCGTCTTCAGACATGGCTTTCTGGCAATCAGAACTGGGCCAGGAACAGGCTTATCTGCTACGGGCAGCATTCCACCGGGCGGGCGTTGACTGGCAACAATATGGCGCGCTGCCAACCCACCCATGGCACTGGCAGAAACTCAGCCAGGGTCCCGAGTCCGCCCGGCTTGAGGCACTGGGCATCAAATGCCTGGGGCCTCTGGGAGACCGTTACCATCCAGGGCAGTCGCTCAGGTCTCTATTCAATGCCAGCCGGCCAGCGAAAGCCTGCGTCAAACTGCCTTTGGGCATTCACAATACCTCGTCACGCCGGCATCTGGAGCCCCATTCCGTGCCATCGGCTCCTGTCATCAGCCGTTGGCTCGAGTCCATTGTCGCCGGCGATCCACTGTTTGATACCAACTACCCGCTACGTCTGCTGCCCGAATATGCCAGCCTGGGCGTTGCCGCGCGCGAAGAGCAGGGAGCAGATAATTCGGAGCTTGCGGGGGAGCTGGCCGCCATCTGGCGCGCCAGCATCGGCTCCCGGCTTCATGAGGGTGAGCAGGCCATTCCCTTAAACGCCCTGTTCCAGTGGCAACCTGACGACATGCCCTTTATTCACCCCTGGGTGGAGCATTATGGTCTGGTCCCCTGGCTGGAGGCCACGCTCAAGGCTGTCATTCTGCCAGTCTGGCATATGCTCGCTGCCCACGGCGTCGGTCTTGAGGCTCATGCCCAGAACAGCCTTCTGGTGGCGCGCAGCGGCTGGCCCAGAGCACTGATGCTTCGGGATTTCCACGACAGCGTCGAGTACGCCCGGGACTATCTGCCCCAGACTACCCCCGAACCGAACTTCGGCCCCCGGCAGGCATTCTACGATCAGGCACCGGACAACCAGTATTACCGCATGAGCAACCCGGAGGCCCTGCGCGAGCTGGTGATGGATACCCTGTTTATCTTCAATCTCAGTGAGCTCGCGCTGGTCCTGGAAGAGGCCTACGGATTTAACGAGGCGCGGTTCTGGGATCGGGTCCGGACAATCCTGACCAACTACGCACGACAACACCCGGAGCAGAGGTCCCGCCTGGATCGCCTGGGATGGGATCAACCACACCCGCTCACCGAGTCGCTGCTGCGCAGCAAACTTCAGCCAGACAGCGAGCAGCCTCGCCACCGGGTGCCAAATCCCCTGGCCCCGGGCCCCAACGACACCCTGATGCCCTTCATTGATCACCATCACAAGAGGTTACCGTGACTGCACCTTTGTTCTATGTCGACAACATGCCTTACACGCAACCGGACTGCGACCAGATAGTCCAGTGCCTGGAGGAGCGCCCTGAATTTCAGGAGCCGGCCGGTTGCCGATTTGCGGTCTGCCTGCAGGACACCGCCCACTGGCTGGCCCTGTGCCTCTGGCTGAAACCCCTTGGCGCCAGTGTGTTGCCCATTCATTCCGGCACCCCCTATGCCGCCGCCCGAACCGTGGCCGAGAGCACGGGCTGCACCTACCTGCTGTTCGGCGAGCAACTCCAGAAAGTCACGCCCGAAGTCATTCGCGGGAAAGCGAAGACGACCTGCGCCGAAGGCGGAGAGCTGATTCAGCTCAGCTCCGGCACCACGGGCAACCCCAAAACCATCACACGGCCCTGGAACGACATAGAACGGGAACTGGCCGCCTATGTTGCCCAGTTCACTGAGGCCATGACCTTGATACCGGTGGTCGCATGCCCGGTGACGCACTCCTACGGTCTGATCTGTGGTGTGCTGGCAGCCCTGCAACGGGGGATTGCCCCCCAGGTGATCACCAATCTCAATCCACGCTCTATTCTTGCAAGGCTGCGCGCAGTGCCCGAGCATCTGCTCTATGCCTCCCCGACCCTGGTCAGCTTGCTGATACGAATGCTGCCTGAAAAGCAGAGACTGCACAGCGTCATGCTGTCGGGGGCGCCCCTGCCCGCCCCCGTACTGGACCAGCTTCGAAACCGCTGCCTGCGCGTTTGCCAGCAATATGGCTGTTCGGAAGCCGGCTGCGTTGCGCTGAGCCCGGACGTGACCGAGCCTGGCCAACTCGGCCTGCCGTTACCGCATGTGTCGGTGCAGGCCGGGGGCTCCCCAGGGCAACCGGATGAAATCCTGATCACGGTTAAGGCCACCGGGCAGCGCATTCACAGCAGGGATCTGGGCTATTTCGACCAGCAGGGCCAGCTGCATTTCCTGGCCCGCTCCGATGACACCATCAACGTTGCCGGCATCAACGTCTATCCGGGGGCCGTAGAAGACGTGTTCCTTGGCTATCCCGGGATTCGAGAGGCGGTGGCCTTCAAGCAACCGGATGCCTTTGCCGGTGAGCGGGTTTGCCTGCGCTTTGTAGCAGACTCAGAAATAGACACCGACCAACTGCGGCAATGGAGCCGGGGCCAACTGTCACCGCACCAGGTGCCGTCACTGATCGAACAGGTGGAAAGCATCTGCCGGCTCCCGAACGGCAAGGTCAGTCGCCGGCTGTTAACTGAATCCCTCAACCCCAAAGACCTGCGGGAGGTGCCGGCATGAGTTCAGCCACTGCCACCCGAGACGCCATTGAAGCGGTGATTCGAAGCCATCTGCCCAACGCCCGGCTTTCGGCGTTCTCAGCGACTGCCCGCCTCAACGCCGATCTGGCAATTGACTCGATTATGCTGTTGCAACTGATCGTACACCTGGAACTGGAGCACGGCCTGCATATACCCGAAGAAGCGCTGCTGAGCCATCAGCTCGAGACCATTGAGGACCTGGAAGCGCTATTGGTCGCCACAGGCAACCCGGAGGTTTCCCTGTGATCAAAGTGCACTGTTTTGTCAGCTGTGTCTGCGAGATCATCAAACGCACCCCCGGTGTGGACCACCGCCCCTTCTACTTTGGCGTGTGGGATGCGGACTTCTCGGTCAGTGAAGAGCAGGTTCTGTCCTACCACTCGCCCCATACCCGCCACGACCAGTTCCGGGAGTGGTACCGGCTACTGTACGGCGTCACCATTGAATCCTGGTATAACCACCAGCAATCGAAAGAGGCCAACATCGACCGGCTGATTGAACTGGTGGAAACGCGCCCTTCCGATCGTCAGGTCATGGTCATGCTGGACCTTTACCGACTTCCAGAACGGGAAAACAAATTCCACCAGAACCCGTTTCCCCACTACGTGATGTTGGAAGCCACGGAAGATCCGGAGCAGTGGTTCATGTCGGACCCGGATTTTCGCTGGGAGGGTGTGCTGCCCAAAGACCGGATTCTGGAATCGGTCCGCTCCCCGGCCGCTGCCGGTGGCTTCTGTTTCGATGGCCTGGACATCCGGCATACGCCCGCGGAGACAGTAGCCGCGTATTTCGCCCAGTGCATGAAAGCGGAGACCAATCCGTTTACCGATGCCTTGCGGCAGATTCTGCACGCCCATATCGGTCCTGATGCCAGGCAACCACTGGCAAACCTGCCCCGGGCATTCCGGGAGATTCCAGTGATGGCGATTCGCAAGTACGCCTACGAGCACGCCTTTGCCTGGCTGCTGGAGGATCAGGGCCGCACCGCCGAGGGCGATCCGTGGTTCGAAGCGCTGTGCGAGGACATTGACCGGCTGGTGAAAACCTACACCCAGATCCATTACCGGGCGCTGAAACTGGTGATGTCCGGTAACGCTGCCCTGCTGTCCGGGGTCGAGCAGTTGCTGGACGAGCAGGATCAGCGAGAGTTCGCCATCAAGGACAGCCTGCAGGGCCTGTTTGCAGAATGGCAGCAGCAACACCCCGACCTCACGGTCAACATCCGCACGTCCGCCCTGGAGGTATCACCATGATTCGCTTCCACCTGTGCACCATCTCGTTCCGCCACCAGTTGGTGTCGTTACCGGAACTCGCTACCTGGGCTGGCGCCACCGGCTTTGACGGTATTGAACTCTGGGGCGTGCATGCCCGGCACCTGTTACAGCAGCCCGGACTGGATGGCCGCTGGCTGCAAAGCCAGGGACTGGCCATTCCCATGGTCAGCGACTACCTGCCGCTAGACGGTAGCGAGCAGGAGGCTATCCACTACACCCGCGAACTCTGCCGGCTGGCCCGACACTGGCAGGCCCCCAAACTGCGAACGTTTGCCGGCCATCAGGGCAGCGCCGAGCTCGACCAGAGACAGCGCCAGGCCCGGACCCGACGTCTGCAGACGCTGACCCGTTGCGTCGCAGATGAAGGCCTGACCCTGGTGGTGGAAACACACCCCGGCACGCTGGCCGATACGGTCGACTCCACGCTGACGTTGCTGACCGACGTGGATCACCCGGCCCTGGGTATCAACTTCGACGTCTTGCATGTCTGGGAAGCCGGAGCAGACCCAAAGCTGGCGCTGCAACAAATGGCGCCCTGGGTCAGACATTTTCACTTCAAGAATATCCGTCATCGGGATCAGCTCGGCGTATTTGCTCCGGCCAATGTCTACTCACCGGCCGGTTCCCGGCAGGGAATGGTGCCTGTGCTGGACGGTGCCTGTGACTACCGGCCGCTACTGGACACCCTGGCCGGCTGGCAGCAGTCGCAAACCCATCCGGCCCCACTGGACATTTCCCTGGAGTGGTTCGGCCCGGACAGCTACCGGGTGCTATGCAGCGATCTTCACCAGTTGCGGCAAAACGTTCGCCAGAACCACGCGCAATCTCAGGCGCTGGCCGTCTGCCAGTGAACCTTATCCACCTCATCGCCGGCAAAGCGAATGAGGTGGGAAGCCACCACCTGGCCCAACTCCTCCAGCTCCGTTCCGGTGGGTGACTGGCAGCGCATCAGCAGCTCCCGGTTTGCGGCTTCGAGCCGGCATTCACCGATGGAGAAAGCCAGCCTGCCGTCGGTTGCGGTCCACTCAGCCTCAATCTTGTGGCGAAAGTGTTTGCAAAGGCGATTGATCAGGCGACCGGGATCGGTGGTGGCGACTCGGGCATTCATGGTTGGCATGGCAGACTCCTTACCTCAGTGGGTCAGTTAACACTGGCAGATAACGGACGATCCGCCAGCACAATGGGGTGCCCCCGGGAGCATTGTTCAATGCGGGCCTCGATACCATAGGTTCGGGCCAGCAGTTCTGGCGTCAGCACCTGTGCCGGCGTGCCGAGCACAGCCTGGCCGCCGGGAGACAACACCAGAACCTGGTCGCAATAGCGCAGGGCCAGATTGAGATCATGGCTGGCCACCAGGGCAATCGAGCCGGTCCGGCTGGTGGCGTCACGCACCGCGTTGAGCACGTTGAGCTGCCAGTGCAGATCCAGAGCGCTGGTGGGCTCATCCAGCAGCATCAATGGCGTCTGACGCACCAGAACCTGGGCCAGCCCTACCATCTGGCGCTGACCACCAGACATTTCCGACAGCCGCCGAAGCGCCAGTTGCCGGATACCCAGGGTGTCGAAGATCTCTTCGATCGCCAGCTCGGTCTCTTCCCGGGACCAGTCGCCGCGAGCAGAGCGGCAGGCGCTGAATACGGTTTCATAGGCCACCAATGGAATGGCCTGAGGCAGTGGTTGCGGCAGGTAACCGACACGACGAATACGATGGTGGGCCGTCATCGCCGCGAGGTTTTCCCCGGCAAAGGTCATGGTGCCGGCAATCGGCAGAAGGCCAGCAATGGATTTCAGCAGCGTGGACTTGCCCACCGCGTTAGGGCCAACCACGGCGACCAGTGCGCCCGCGGGTATCTCCGGCAGAGTAAGCCCTGTGAACACGGATCGATTCCGGTAACCGGCGGTGACGGATTGCAGCTTCAGGGTCACAATGCGGCCCTCCTGCTACGGCCGATGATCAGGGTGATGAACAGCGGGATACCCACCAGGGCGGTCACAATCCCCACCGGTAATACCACTCCCGGTACCAGTAACTTGCTGGCGATAGATGACAACGACAGCAGGACGGCCCCGGCCAGGGCGCTGCCCGGCAACAGAAAGCGATGATCTTCACCCAGCATCAAACGAGCGATGTGGGGCGCCACCAGGCCAATAAACCCGATTTCGCCAACGAAACACATGGCCGCCGCGGTCAACAGGCTCACCCGCATCAGCACCACCAGGCGCATGCGCTCCACGCGGATACCCAGACTTCGGGCCTGCTCCTCACCACTGCGCAACAGGGTCATGGCCCAGGCATTACGAAGGGAAAACGGCAGGCACAGCGCAAGCACCAAGGCGACAATGGCCACTTTGTCCAGACTGGACCGAGCCAGGCTACCCATGGTCCAGAACACAATCTGCTGAACCGACTCGGCATCGGCCATGAACTGGATCAGGCCCACCACTGCGTTGATGCCGAATAACAGGGCAATACCAAACAGCACCACCGCATGCACCGAGGCCCCCAGGGTGCGTGACAGTACCAGAATCAGCAGCGAGGCAGCTGCGGCAAATACAAACGCGGAAAGAGGCAACAATACATGGGCCGCCACCCCCAATACCGAGATATTGAAAGCAATCACCAGCGACGCCCCCAGGGTGGCAGCCGCACCGACGCCCAGGGTAAACGGGCTGGCCAGCGGATTATTCAATACCGTCTGCATCTCCGCCCCGGCAAGGCCAAGGCAAGCGCCGACCACCACCGCCATCAACGCGTAGGGCAGCCGGATATCTTCAATGATTACGCGGGTGCCGGCATCGATACCCTCAGGGTTGAGTAGTCCTCTGAACACATCCAGCAATCCCAACATCGACGGCCCGCTGGCAATATCCACCAGCAGTGCTGTCATCGCCGCGAGGGTCAACCCTCCCAGGCATAACACCCGGCGCCAGACAAAACGCCGATAGTCATCGGCCAGCGAGGACGCACTGGTGTCAGACGATTTCAGTCCCGCATCTTGCCTATACTGCACGGGCGTCATTTCTGCGCCTCCCCGGCTGTCACCCAATAGACTCCGTCAAGCGGCACTGGCTGGAATCGCCGGTAGAATTCCGCCAGGGTCGCACCTGGATCCAGCTCACCAAACGCTGCCGGATGGAACCACCGGGCCAGAGCCTGGACCGCCACCACGTTCATGGGCGTGTTGTAGAAGTGGTGCCAGATAGCCATGGCCCGCCCCTCTCGAATGGGTTTTACCGCTCGCAGCCCCGGACGATCAGTGGCCCGGAGAAGGGATGCCCTGGCCGTCTGCTCATCAATACCGGCCCCTAGCATCACGTAAGCATGGTCGGTTTCGGACGCCTGATAGCGTCGGGAGCCAATGGCAGTGGCTACGTAACGCCGGGGTGGCTCACTGATCAGATATTCCAGATTGAGCACACCACTGACCCCGGGAACCCGGCCTTGCGCCACATTCTTACCGCCAGCAGCCTCGATGAAGTGCCCCATCATCCCCGCCACCATGGTCTCACAGCAGTTGTCATGCCGACCCAGACGACTGTGCAGGAACACGCTGGGCCAGTCGCTTCGCGGAATCTCGGCCACCACGCCGGTGACCCGGGCAAGCTGTTGCTGGTAGAACCGGTTGAAGACCTCGGCCTCATCCTGACGCCCGAGAACTTCGCCCAGAACAGCCATGCTCCTGGGTGTATTGACCAGAGGATCCTGCCGAAAATCGATAAACACCACTGCCACGCCCGCTCGCTGAAGGCTATCAATCAGTGCCCGGTTATGGGCGCCGGGACCGTGGCCCTCGAGACTGAAGATGGCCAGGTCAGCCCCCATGGCAAGCACACTTTCCAGACTGAAACTGTCAGCCGAGGTGTGCCCCACCCGGGGAATATCCGCCAGTGACGGGAAAGCTTTCAGGTACTGCGCATAGCCGCCCGGATCCGTCATTTCAAAATCCGGTAACAGCCCGGCAAGACGGTCGGGCAGGTGCTCTCCCTCCAGTATGGCAAGCGCGGGAATGTAGCGACTCTCTCCCAGGATCACTCGCTCGACACGGTCCGGCAGCTTTACCGTCCGCCCTGCCAGATCGGTAACCGTGTCCGCCGCCAGGGAGAGCTCAGCCAGTAAACAGAAAACGCCGCCCATCAGGGCGGCTATGATTTGGTAACGCAACATCACGGGCCTCAGAACCGCATGGCCAGGCCAACACGGATGTCCCGCCCCGGCTCCGGCATGCCAACGATTCCCTCATAGTCCTCAATATGCTGGTAATCGGCATTGCTGGCATGAGCCAGGTACTGCTTGTCGCCGACGTTCTTGATGGTCAGACTCAGGCGCAGTTCCTCATTGCCGGTGGGTAACCAGTGCAGAAACAGGTCGTGCACACCGTATCCGGGCTTGTCGATGGTGCCAACAGAGGTGTCCAGATTATCGATACCCTCAACAAACCGGCCCTGCCAGCCAAACTCCAGGTTTCGATCCCAGCGGTACGCCAGGTCCGCAATCCAGGTATCTCCCATGGTGTTACCCAGCAGATTGTGCTCGTACACCGTCAACGGCTGGCCATCCACTTCGGCATCGTTACTGTGGAAGCTCAGTCCGGCGGAAAGTGCCTGCCATTGGTAACCGGCCGAGATCAGATAGCCGTCAGACTCGAGATCACCGATGTTCTTGTAGATGGATTCCCGGAACGGCAGCAACGGATCAGCAATGGCGTCCTTGATTTCAGAACGGTACACCTCGGCCGACAGCCGGAAAGTTTCGTAGCGGTAATCGAAACCGACCTCGGTATTCCGGGCTTTTTCGCCTTCCAGGTTCGGATCGTTTTCAGAACCTTCCAGCTTGAAGGCGTCCTGAGTGGTTGGCCCCCGGAAGGCTTCGGCATAACCAGCTTTCAGGGTGAGACCGTCCACCACCTCCCAGGCCAGGTTGGCATTCGGGCTGACCTCGTCTTCACTGAAGCGCTGATCATCGTTGTCCTTGAGCCGGTAGTCGTCATAACGGGCGCCGGCACTGAACAGCAGACGGCTGGTGAGCCATAGATCGCCCTGCAGGTAAACGCCCAGCACTTCACCGGTCTGTTGCTCGGCCCGCTTGTCCTCCTGATACCCGGCGTTCACCTTGTCCTCACGATAATCAACACCGTAGGTCAGGCTGTGCTCGCCAAAACGACTGGTATTACGAAGGTCGCCGCCGATGTTCCGGCTAAACCCGAAGTAACGGCCCCAGCGATCCTCAACGTTCTGTTCGATGTCAGACTCGGTGTGGTAAACGGTTGCCTCAAGATCCACCAGGGCATTGCCTGCAGGAGCGTATCCGTAGTTGAGGGTAGTGGTGTCCCGTCGGCCATCCAGTTCGTAAAGGCGATTGAAACTACTGACAACCCATTGTGGACGCTGGGGCCGTTCCCCCTCATCGGTACGTACTTCATGACTGAGCTTGATAGTCTGATCGGCCGGCAACTGGCCCACCAGTTTCGCAAACCCCAGCTGCTGACGGGCATCACTGCCGGCAATACGGTCGCCACTGCCATCCTTGAACGGCTCGTGGTCACTCTGGCTGACAGACACCAGAGTGCTCCAGTTATCACTCAGCCGACCAAAGGCCGTGCCACTGGCCTTGTAGCCATCGGTGTTGGAGAAAGAGCCGAATTTAACCAGGGCCCCGGCGCTTTCGCCTGGCCGCAACAAATCGTCCGGATCCTTGGTAACAAAGCGGATTGATCCGCCCAGGGCGCCTGCTCCTTCGGTGGCCCGGCCAGCCCCGGCATTGACTTCAACCTGCTTGAGCAACTCCGGCTCCACCGACAGTCGACCGGAGTGATGGAACAGTGCCCCAGCCTGGGTGGCACCATCCACGGATACGTTCAAAAGCGGGTCTTCAAAGCCTCGGACATAAACTTTCTGGGCGATGCTGTTGGACCCACCAACGCTCACGTCTGGCTGGCCCGCAAAGACGTCTTCCAGATCGTCCGCCTGGAAACGCTCTATGGTCTCTGCATCGACCACAGTATCGGCGTCCGCCTCACGGTCTGCGGTTACCTGAATAGGATCCAGGGAAACCGGCTGTGCATGAGCCAGAGGTGCTGCCATCAGCGCCAGCCAGAGGGTGTTGCGACGAAAGCGCCGGGGTTGTTTCATCGGTGAGGAATTTGCCATCACGACCGCACTCCATTATGCAAATGATTCGTATTTGGAGTGCATTCTCGATAACTTGTGTCGCGAAGTGAACCAGTTTTACATTTGTTACATCCGGACTGCAGGCAACCACAAATGCATCGCCAGACCACCGTTCCCCGCAAGATTACAGGCCCGGATTCGCCCCCCTATGGCATCCAGATGCCGGCTTGCCAGCGCTAACCCCAGGCCATGGCCAGACGGCACACTTTCCCGGATCCGTGTGGCACGGAAAAACGGCCGGAAGATCGCCTCCAGTTGCTCGGCCGGAACCCCCGGCCCGTCGTCCTCCACCGACAGCCGGTACCCACCGGCTTCCTCCTGCAGCCGTATCATTACCGTGCCACCGGCCGGCGTATACTTGCAGGCATTACGGACCACATTTTCAATGGCCTGTGCCAACGCCCGATGACTGGTACCCCGAATCTCCGCCTGTTCCGGAAGCTCGGTCCTGATATGATGCTCCGGGTACTCGTAGCGGGCGTCTTCCGCAATGGTATCCACCAGATCGGTCAGATCCAGATCCTCCTGGTTGAGCTCCGGCTGCTCGTTCTCCAGCCAGGCCAGGGTCAGGGTGTCCTCCACCAGGGCGCGCATCAGATCGCACTCCCGCCGTATCCGGGGCAGGAAATGCTGGGTATCGATCCCTTCCTCTACGCAACTGATGGCCATATCAATCCGGGTCAGGGGCGTTCGCAGCTCATGGGAGAGATCTGAGATCAACCGGCGCTGGGACTGGATCAGATCGCCGATCCGCTCAGCCATCTGGTCAAAGGTCTCTGCCAGCGCCGTCAGTTCGTCATTTCTGTTACCTAGCAGAGCCCTGGCTCTGGCGCCCAGATTACCCTCACTGAACTGACGGGTTGCCAGTTCCAGCTGGCGAACGGGATTCATCAGGTGCCGGTAAATCACCAGACACAATGCCAGCAGCACCGTCAGTGGCAGGGCAACTTTCAGGAATAGCCGCGCCTCCGGCAGGTAAGCGCCCGGCCGCATACGCTGAGGCAGGGTAATCAGGAAATGGGTATGGCCATCGGCGAAGGTAAGATCCATGATCGGGTTTTCGGTGAAATACAGATGGATCTTCCATTCCACGTTGCGTCCAAGCCGAAAACCCTCCTGAAACTGTGATGACAGTTCACTGCCAGCCAGCGGCTGTATCTCGGACCGAACCACCGCCGCCCAGGTGTTTTCGTCCCGTTGCAGTTGCTCCAGCCAACGGGCAAGGGCCTGTTCGTCGCCGGCCAGGTACAGACGCTCTGCTGTGTGCCCCCAGTCTTGCAGGGTCTCCTGATGCTTGCGGGCAATAAAACTCATCTGCTGTTCAGTAGTGGCCCCCAGAAAGGAGATCACCCAGAACAACACCAGCGTTCCCAGCGCCAGGGTGCCTGACAGCTTCCACCACAAACGACGATTCACTGGAAGCAATACCCCTTGCCGTGCACTGTCTGCAGTCGGTCACCGGCAACGCCGGCCTCCACCAACTTGCGACGCACCCGGCTCAGGTGCATGTCCAGGCTTCGATCGTAGCGACTGAACTCTTTCTCCAGCACCACCTGGTAGAGATAGGGTTTGCTCAACGCTTCGCTCTGATGCAACACCAGAGTCCAGAGCAGGCGAAACTGGATGGGAGTCAGCGAGACCGGATTCCCTTGAAAGCTGACGGTCATGGCATGACGATCAAGCTTTAACTCACCGGCAGCCAGTGTGGCAGGGTCTGCGCGCTGATCGGTTTCGCCCAGGGTGCGTCGCAGCAACGCCTCAATTCGCAACAGCAATTCGGTGAAACTGAAAGGTTTTGGCACATAGTCATCAGCCCCCTGCTGATACCCCATAATGCGCTCTTGCTCGGCACCACAGGCGGTCAGCATCATGACCGGGGTCTGGCGGGTTTTACGGAGCTTCTCCAGGAATTCGAAGCCGTTCATGCGCGGCAGCAGCACATCCAGAAGAATCAGATCCAGCCGCTGCCCCATAGCGGTGATCAGTGCCTGATCGCCCTCGTAGCTCTGCACCACCTGGTAGCCTCGGGACGCCAGCAATCCGGACAGCTGATCACTGAGGGACTGATCGTCTTCGACAATCAGGATTTTCGGATTTCGGTCGGCCAGTGTCGCCATGGTTTGCCACCCATTGCCAAATGATAATGCATATCATATGCAACGGATGACGGTAGCTCAAGTGCAGGATTCACTCAGCGGGTGCGGCAAGCGCCTCCTGCAGCAAAGCCAACAGGTGAGCGGGCATGCCCTCGGCCAGCTTCAGAGCGGCACTGTGGCCACGGGGTGTCATTTTTCCCCAGGTCCGGCGCACAATGCGCAGCCATTTTTCTTTGTCGTAATCCGGGTTGTCTTCAAAGAATTGCGCAAAATAGCGCTCCAGAAACACCATACACGCCACATCTTCCAGCAACTGGGTGTCTTCGTCTTCCCGCAGTTTACGCTTGGTCAGAATGGTTTCGACCCGTTCGCACTCCGCTTTCGGGTAACCGCAAGCCGCCATGATCTCCGCTGCCCGGCGACCATGCATGCGGCCGCAGGCCTGACGCCATTGATAGTAATTCTTGCGGCCCTCACCATAGTCACTGCGGGGCATGGTCCAGCGCTCGATATGTTGGGCCCGACAGGCGATCTGCATGCGCTCGGAAGGTTCCGGCTCCAGTTCAAACAGCCAGCGGGTCATGTGCAGGCTGTAGGCGTATTCCCTGGGAAGGGATTCACCGCCTATTTCCTCACGGTTGGGATCCTGCTGGTTTGCCTGGTCGATGGCATTAATCGCACATTCCAGATTGGCACTGTTGCTCATCATTCAATCCTTCAAGTCGCACGGCTCGCTCCTGGCGCCCCCGTGTGAACAGGGCGCGCCGTTCCATCAGGCGATACTATCAGCCGGCCGGACTTCAGGTCACCGGCAGACTTCAGACCTGCGCCGAAGGCCGCGCCTTGATCCGGTCGAACCAGGCCTGCAGGTGTTCCTGTTCCGGCTTGATACGGATATTGACCACCCGGGCAAAGGCCACAGTGGTGAAAGCGTTGATGTCGGCGGCGGTGAACCGGTCACAGCACAGGTATTCCTTGCCCTCGAGCTGCTTGTTCAGGAAATGCATGAATTTCTCGACGCCCTGGCCG
>Ga0207832_100248_pt1 | contig 28351 bp, 28 predicted proteins | sample TtanPargueraPR_3_FD_187743 | JGI IMG/M metagenome (GOLD analysis project Ga0207832, IMG submission 187743) | Aerobic enrichment media microbial communities from Bioluminiscent Bay, La Parguera, Puerto Rico - Tt and P1 (4) (SPAdes) | ecosystem: Environmental > Aquatic > Marine > Unclassified ...
TATGGCAGTAAAAAAGGCACTTCATGTGAAGTGCCTTTACCTTACCATACTATTTTTTAAAGGTCATTTGACCATACTATTTTGGAAAGGTCTATTTAGTCTTTACCATACTATTTTTTAAAGACCCCTTTCTTTATTTCATTAATCCCGTACGTAAAGCTTGTAAGAGAATACCTGTTGTATCTGTACCATATTCCCAAAACATAAGTCCACCTAATTGTTCATCAATGATATATCTACTCTTTTCAAGAATTGATTTAGAATTATCATATGATATAAACACAGTGCCTTGATCATTAATCAAATAAGGTACTCCAGCACCTTTATCATAGTATTCAGTGAAATCATCATTATTATAATAACTATGATAAATTTCATGATAATAGACAGATCCTGCATTCGTCCAAGTTGAATATGAACTTGTTGAAGCATTATAAGTTCGCGTTTGCTTAATACCATAAAATGCTAAACCTACGATGATTTTATCATAATCTACTTGATATGTGTCTCTTAATATTTTAACACTTTCATCGATGGATGCTGTTGATAATGTACGTCCAGCTAAGAATTCAGGATTATGATAAGTTGTTTGTCTATATAATGGATTTTGATATTGGCCAGAACCACTAGTTAAACCATAAGTCATTAAATTGATATAATCCAAGTATTGATTTGAATAAATTAAATCATATTTTGGAGGTTGCCACTGACCACCAGTAATTGCTGTTGTGACTAGATGATGTGGGTTATTTGCTTTTACTTTTTCATAAATGACTTTCATTAAAGCTGTATAAGATTTTGATTCTGATGTTGTTGGTGTTTCCCAATCGATATCAACGCCATCAAAACCATATATATTAATATAGTCAACAATCTCATCAGCAAAATGCTCAGATTTTGTTGGACTCAGTGCTATGGTTGACCACTCGGTACTTGGACCTACTGACATAATAACCCAGTTGCCATGTTTTTTGGCTTCTGGCATAATATAAGTTGCTACATTATTTAGATAGCTTGTACCGTATAAATCACCATTACTATTACCTAAAATGAATGCTGTATTGATGATATCCAGTGTTTCAAAGAAATTTTCATCAACCATATCATAAGCTCTATAGATATAACTTGATGCAATCGGTTTATCAAGTGATTTATAACCAATCACAGAAACACTGTAGGTTAACGTTTGTGTATCTTCACTTGATGTAACTTCAGCCTCTAATGTTACTGCTTGAGCAATATATGGTCTTATGAACTCACCTGTAGGTTTAATGATATTTTCATCACTAGATGACCATGCAATGGTAAATCCACTATATTCTGTTGGTAAACTGATATCTTCATATACCTCATCAGGTATCAAATCATTTAAATAAGATTCTAAATCATTCATACTATACGCTTCCCATCTAGCTTCATATGTAATTTCAGAAACATCATCTATCAATGTATAACTTGGATAAGTTGTTACTTCTTGATCATTTAAAAACCATCCGACAAAAATATATTCATCTCTAATTGGTGTAGGTAATGAAGTGGGTTCATTTAAAACTTGGTGAAATGATTCACTTACGATATCTTCTGTATAAAATTTCGCAACCAAATCACCATTTTCGTATGTATCTAAATCTTGATCGAAAATGACAAACTTAAGTGCTTTTTCTTCAGTAGTGTAAGACCTTATTGCATCTAAGATGACCTCATCATCGAAGTATTGATCAACGGCGATTACATATTCATAGTCATCAATTTCAATTTGACTCATAGATGTTGTCACTGGATCAACATATACAACTTCATAAGCATCATAAGTCTCATTATATTTAATTAAAATTTTATGAAAATATGTAAGTAAATATCTTGTATCATCAATAATTGTGAACGTTGATCCATAAGGATCATTTTTAGTTGTTATTGTGAGCTCGCTATCAGGTTCAACGAGTTCAAAATCTGATTTAGTCAATGAACCACCATTTAAATTAAATGTGACATCTACATCAACAATGAAGTCTGGATTGATCTCATTGATATCATCAAATTGATAGGATAAATAAGTAGGACTTAAATCGTAGGATTCAAAATCAATGAGCATCTCATTAATGTATAATTCAAAATGTTGATCAAAATATACATTTTCATGAAGATTGATCATTAGCTCGAATCCATTACTTTCAGTAAACTCAGCAAAAAACAAGCTAGATTCATAGCTCAAGGCTTTAGTTTCAATATCTATTGTTAGTCTGGCTTCTTCTATTTTTGTTCCTAATACTTCTTCAGTATCGCAACCTACAATCACAAAAAGTGAAATCAGTATCAAAACGATATAATAAATTTTTCTCATAAAGTTCTCCCAAATTATGTTTACACTTTAAGTATACTATATTTTGCAAGTTTGCTTAACGCATCCGTTTGGTTTTTTATGTTTTGACAAATACTTTCAATCTTTTTTAGAACAAAAGTAATTTAAAAATTACTCCTTTAAAACGATACCTTACCCAAAAAGATAAGTTCGTTTAGGCGTGTTCCAACCTTTAAACCCTGTCCCTAAAGCATCGGGCTTACATTTTCTAATCATATTTAATGAGGCATTTAAATCTGCATTGATTAAGATGCCTTTTTTACTTTCATAAAGTCCTCTTTTGATTCTTCTACCAGAATACTCTTTTTGATGAAATGCATCTTGATCAATAAAAGATGCCACTGACGTGTATGACTCATTGATTATTTGATATGAAATATCATTTGTTTCTGCTAAAGATATGATTCTATCTCTTAATCGTGCAATTGGAATTGATTTAAACCACTGATTATTTTTCTTATTTGATTTCGCATCTTTAAACCCGTCATTATAGCCAATGATGATTTCTTTAACATGCTCTTTTTTAGCATGTTCAATGATTAACTTAGCTGCTTTATATATTCCATAAACCATTTGATGGTTCCGCTTTTCCATTAAACCAATCATTCTTTTTGTAAGTACGTGTTGGTTTTCTCTTAAAGAAGCTAGCTTTGATATACGTTTCCAGTATCTTTGATTCATACTTTTTAATCTTAACCCATCGATTAAAAGATGTTGTCCATTAGTTAACGAACACATGGCTAAGTTATTATATCCAAAGTCAATCCCCATCACTTCTTTTTTTATGTTATGCTCATTTATAACATCATCATCTTCATAAACATGTATCACTTCCATGTACTTGCCATCATATTTTTCTTTGATGGTGATTTCTTTAATCCTTTTGTTTGATATACATTTAGGTGTGTCTATCTTTAATGATAATGTTTCAATTTCTAATAATGATAACTGCTGTTTTGATATCTTCTTGGATATCTCTTCAAAGTCTTTAGAGATTTTTTTGATGAAATTTCCTCTAGGTAGTATATATTCATGATCATTTGGTTTATAGACCATTCGGTCAACCAGTGAGAAAAAGCCATCTTTTTTTAAGTATCTGGGTAGTTTTACTTTTTTACTTTTCTTTGATTTGATGGATCCAAAAAAAGCTTTCATTGCTTCATCAACTTTTTTTATGACTGACTGTCCCAACGATGTTGATAAAGTTCGATAATGGATGCTATCTTTTAACAATTTGTAATTATCAACATAGCTTAAATACGATCCATATTCGAAATAATGTTGTCTAACATGATATAGGGCTTGATTATATAAATGCTTGGCTTCATGCATTAGAAAAAGTAAGAATTTTTTCTCATTTTGACTTAAATATAACTTCGTTTTTATGGCTTTATAGCGCATGCAAGTCCCCCCCTTTCTTCAAATGTTTTCTATACTTCTATTTTGCCATTTTTATAAATATGAGGAAAGGTTGAAATAGAATTTCCTATTAAGTAAAAAAAGCACCCATAGGTGCTTTATGAAAAGATTAATTTAAATCCAACCTCTGAGTTTAACAGCATCTGCAACTCTTTTTATTGCGATTCCATATGCAGCATCTCTCATATATAAATTTTTCTTTTGAGATAGCTTATAAACTGCATGAAATGCATCTGTCATTTTAATATCTAGTTTGGTTAAAACTTCATCAAGACCCCAATAATAATTCATGTTACATTGAACTTGTTCAAAATAACTACAAGTAACACCACCAGCATTACAAAGGAAATCTGGAATCATGAAAATGCCTCTTTGTTTAATCACTTCATCTGCTTCAGGAGTTGTAGGTCCATTTGCGCCTTCTGCAATCATCTTAACTTTTTTAGAAATTTGTTTAACATTATCTTTTGTGATTTGATTTTCAAGTGCACATGGTAATAAGATATCAACATCTTGTTTAATCCAATCATCACCATCAAGCACTTCACATCCAAGCTGTTCTACAGCTTTTTGTTTATCAATCGTACCATATCCGTTTGAAATACTTAATAATTCATGAATACAAATACCATCTTTTTTTCTATAAGTAATTGCTTTTTTCTCATGAATATCCCAGCTACTTACTGATATGATTTTACCACCAAGTTCTTGATATAGTATGGCAGCATATTTACCAACTTTACCAAACCCTTGAAGAGATGCGGTCGTATTTTTAATATCAATACCAAGCGCTTTTAAAGCTTCTCTAACTGTATATATAACACCATACCCGGTTGCTTCATTACGTCCTAATGAACCACCCATGCCTACTGGTTTACCTGTAATAGCACCTGGATAATGTCCCCCATAAATCGTTTCTAATTCATCTAACATCCATAGCATATGTTGTGAGTTTGTCATGACATCTGGTGCAGCAACATCAATCACTGGTCCAACATTTTTAGATAATTCTCTAACATAGCCACGGCATAGTCTTTCTTGTTCTCCTTCTGACATTTCTCTAGGATCACAAATAACTCCACCTTTACCTCCCCCAAGAGGTATATCAACAACAGCACACTTCCAAGTCATCCACATAGAAAGTGCTCTAACAGTATCTACAGTTTCTTCAGGATGGAATCTAATACCGCCTTTAGCAGGACCTCTAGCATCATTGTGATGTATTCTAAATCCCTTAAAAACTTTGGTTGTTCCATCATCCATTTTAACTGGAATTGTAATATGGATTTCTTTTCCAGGTTCTCTAAGCAACGCTTTTGCAGCTGGATCTAACTGAATATGATCAGCTACATTGTCGAATTGTTTTTGAGCAATTAAAAACGCATTGTAATTTTGTTCTTTCACAGCATTTTCTCCCTTGTCTATTATTTCATCATAACATCGTTATGGATAAATGTATGCTTATACATATCGTGTTTAAAAAGAGACATTAAATCTCTAATTGTCTTTATAAGTTTACGCTTTATCTCATCCACTAACATTGTAACATATACATATAAAAAATGAAAGCGCTTTTATGTTTTTTATTGAAAATTAAAAACACAGGTGATTTCTGTTAGAAATATCCTGTGTTTGTGTTTTAATCTTATGAATTGTTTTCTCTACCATCACCAAAAATTTGGTTAAATTGACGATGGACTCTGACAAAAGTTGTTGATCTTGGTAGGTGTTTTAATGTAGGCGCGCCAACATATGTACATGTTGAACGTATCCCACCTAAAATATCTTTTACAGTGTGATTTAAATCTCCACGATAAGGAATTCTAACTGTTTTCCCTTCGCTTGAACGATACTCAGCAACTTCACCATAATTCTTCTTCATAGCAGTTTCTGAACTCATCCCGTAAAATCTAACATATTTCTTTTCATCAATCAATGGTTTTCCTGTTTCGATATTGATTTTACCGTTTAATACATACTCAGTGATCACTTCTCCGCCACCTTGATCATGACCTGCAAGTAATCCTCCAAGCATAACAAAGTCTGCACCGCCACCAAAAGCTTTAGCAACATCACCAGGGCAAGTACATCCACCATCACTGATGATATGAGCACCTAAACCATGAGCAGCATCTGCACATTCGATAATCGCAGATAATTGTGGATAACCAACACCTGTTTGAATACGTGTAGTACATACACTACCAGGTCCGATTCCGACCTTGACAATATCTGCACCTCTTAAAATTAATTCTTGCGTCATATCTGCTGTTACAACATTGCCTGCTATAATTGTATGATTAGGATAATTCTTTCTAACTTTTTCAACAAAATCGCCAAAATGTTCTGAATATCCATTTGCGACATCTATGCAAATAAACTCAATTTCTGGATGTGCTTTAAGAATGTCTACTAAGTTTTGATAATCTTTAGCATTTGTTCCTGTACTTACTGCAAAATATCTAGGATCAATTTTCTTTTTAACTTGATTGATATCTTCTTTTGTATAAGTCTTAACTAAACATGTAAATAACTCATGTTCTTGTAGCGTTAAGGCTACATCTATCATACCAACACCATCCATATTGGATGCCATAATTGGTACACCTGTCCATGTTTTTTTACTGTGTTTAAATGTGTATGTTCTATTTAAATCAACATCTTTTCTACTCTTTAATGTTGATCTTTTTGGTCTAATCAACACATCACTGAAATCCAGTTTTTGATCATCTTCTATGCGCATACTTAAAACCCCTTTTCTTATTTTCCCCTATTCATTATACATAAATCACTTGTAAATATAAAGGCTATTTTTAAATAATGTATGTTGTCTATATGAATTATAAATTATTTAGAAATATTGAATCTTATGATTCGAAATTTAAATTAAAAATCATCTTCTTCGTTATCGCTTTTTTGATGATCAACAATAATTTTATCATTAACAAATTTCTTAATTCTATCTTCCCAATTGTTTTCTTTGTTTTTGAATTTAAAATTATCGTATGGGAAAAATATGGTATTAATAATAGGTATCAAAAATAAAATAAGCCATGTTGGATGCCATTCATCCAAATATAAACTTAATCCAATAAATCCACCAATTACGATGACATTGACCAATTTTCTTGGTGTTATTTTTCTTTCAACTATCATATTAAAGACTGGCACTAATAAAAATACTACCCAACCAGGATGCCATAAGTCAAATCCGAATCCTAAAATTAAAAATATGAACAATGCTAAAATTGGTGCAGCATCGTTTAATCTTTTAAAAATATGATTAGAAAATAAAATCCAACTGAGTGGTATCAATAAAAAGAAAACCCACCCTAACTTCCAATTTTCCAAGTATAATCCTGAAAATAAAAACAATGCTAATGCAATCATCGGCATAGCCGCTACTATTCTTTTTCTCATGCATTTATGATTTAATCCAATCGATTAAATCTCTCCTTTCGTATTTTTACATTGTCATTATAACAAAAAAATGATAAATATTGAATATCTACCCATATGTTTGTATGATGTTTGTCATAAAAGTAGTGATTTCATTTCAATCAATTGAAATATTTGTCAAATTGCTATATAATGCAGTTATAAAGTCTAGGAGGTTTTATCTATGAATAAAGCAAAATACGGGTATGGTTGGGTGCTAAAATTTGTACTAGCAGCAATTTTACTTGGTGTTGGTATTTATATGGTGTTTGCAGATGAAGTTGTTTATGCAATTACAGGTGTAACCATTGTTATATTTTCATTGTTTAGAGTCTATCCATTAATTAAATCACTCAAAAAAGAAGTTTTGAGAACTTTAAATCTGATTGAAATTATTTTTGACACACTTGTTGGTATCTTAATTATATACATCGCATTCACTTATAAAGATACGTTAAGTGATCAAGCCATTTGGAGTGCGGTTTATAGATATGCTTTAGTATTCTTCTTTTATGCAAGAGGACTTGTATATTTCAATTCTGTAGTTTTCTTAGGAGAAAAAACTGAAATTCCTAAATTCTGGGTTCACATTGTAGTCTTGTCTTTAGGTGCTATGATTGCAGTTTATCCGAATTTTGATTATGAGTTAGTTGGTATTTTCTTCTTAATTATATCGCTCATTGGTTCTGCTTATTTGGGTATTGATGGTTATGGTGGTTATAAGAAGTATCGTGAGTTCTCAAAAGAATTAAACGAAGGTGAACAACCACAAAAGAAAAAAGAAAAACAAGCACCAAAACAACCAGTTATTGAAGAACCAGCTGAAGAAGAAAAAAGACCATACGTTAATTAAGAATCATAAAAAACACTGTTCATTCAGTGTTTTTTTAAGGACATAAAGGAGATTTTCATGACGAAAAAAATTCACATAGCAGGCATATTATTCGCATCCATTTTTGGATTTTCATTTCTATTTTCAAAAATAGCTTTATCATATGTTACACCTATAGGACTTATCGCATATCGCTTTTTAATTGCCTTTGTGACATTTGAAATCTTAAGACAATTTAAAGTGATTAAAATCAGTATCAAAAAGGAACAAATGAAGTATTTGGTTGCGGTTGCTTTTTTTCAACCTATATTGTATTTTATATTTGAAACATTCGGGTTAAATTTAGTATCTAGTGGAGAAGCTGGGATGATGATTGCTTTGATACCGATTTTTGTTGCAATTTTAAGTTCCTTAATCATCAAAGAAAAACCAAAACCTATTCAAGTTTTATTTATTTTATTAAGTGTAACAGGCGTTATCATCATTCAGCTTAGTAAGTTGGGTAATGATAGTACCTCAGAATTCTTAGGGTTTGTATTATTATTACTTGCAGTTATTTCTGCTGCTATGTTTAATATTGCATCTAGAACTGCTTCTCAAAAATCTTTAAAACCTATGGAAGTAACCTATTTCATGATGTTATTCGGTGCGTTTGCATTCAATATCATCTATGTTGTTCAACTCATCATTGAACAAAGACTTAGTGATTATTATACCAATCTAATGAACATAGACATTTTGTTTCCAATTGTCTATTTAGGTATTGTCGCTTCTATCGGAGGATTCTTCTTAGTCAATTTAGTTTTAAGTAAAGTTCCTGCTCACGTCTCATCCATATATGCAAATTTATCAACGATCGTTGCGATCATCGCAGGTATTATTCTATTAAATGAACAAATCTCTTTATACCATATTTTTGGAAGTATATTAATCATTATAGGTGTTTATGGAACCGTGCGATTTAATCGCAAACAAAAAGGGCGATTGACACCCTCATCATAAAATTCATTTCATAAAAAAAAGCAGTTAAACTAAACTGCTTTTTTTGTTTCTTTTGGTCTTAATGTTTTTAACCAAATACTAACTAAATCAATACCTGTAACAACAATAATGATTACTGTAATCCAGACCAATGCATTATTTATACCATTTTGAATGAATGCAACATCTTTATCCATAACTGTAGCTAACTCATTTAAAAAAGCAAATGAGAATAAATTAGGTTGATTAATGAATAGTAAACCTATTGTTACTGAAATGATTGCATTTGCTGTATAGCATACCGCAACTTTAACTTGCCATTGACCAACATAAAGTTGTACAAGATGCATAATAAATCCAATGATAAACGAAATAATGAAAAAGATGATAAATGGATCTGTTACATGTTCATTAAATAGCGGAGCAACAAAACCTGTTTCGTTATACCAACCAATTTTTGGAATATATCTTAATAAAATGATAATAAAGATAACTGAGAAAATGACATGAAATATCAAACTTACCATAGCACTTGCTTTTGATATATTTGTCTTCTTTGGCTCTGGTAAGTCAGGAAGATCTTTTAACTTCCATTCATTTGGCTTAATATTAATACTATTTCTTTCAATAAGTACAAATATAATTGTCACAATAGCAAACATTGTAAATAGCGTTGATACAAGTTCACCAATAATTCTACTGATGACATACCCCATAGCTTCAAAGATAGATGCATGATCTACATCTATAATGGCATCAATCGATGTCGTCACTAATGAAATCACACCAAAGATGATAAAAACAATTTTTAAAACTCTTAAGTAATCATCGTAATACAATGGTGATATCAAATATCTTTTTTGTTCTTTGTAGTTGTTTGCAATCTCTCTAGGGTGACCTAGTTCGTGTAACACGCGATCGATATCTTCTTCTTTAGGGTTATCTGGAAGCATATCATGGATATTTGCGTTTAGTTCATCTCTTACTTCTTCTTGATTTTCTTTTGGAAGCCTTCTAGTAACATCATAGATGTATCTTTCAATAAAATTCTTCATATTATATCTCCTCTAATGATTGGTTAACATCATTAACCATTTCTTCCCATGCTTTTTTTAAAGCCTTTAAAATTTCTGCACCATTTTCACTTAGTTTATAATACTTTCGAGGTCTACTTTCTGTTGTATCCCATATAGAATCTAGTAAACCTTGTTGATCTAATCTTCTAAGCAGTGGATATAATGTACCAGCTTCAATATTTACGTTTTTATCGTTTAGTACTTGTAATAAACTATATCCATATTGCATTTCTTTGAGTGCTGATAGTACAATCATGATTTGTGTACCTCTTTTGAGTTCCTGAATCATGTTTTCAAGTAAATCTTGTGTCGCCATAACCTCACCTCGATTTCATTATACTGTATGTCATACACTATTGTCAATAGAATAATATTATTTTTTTTATTTTATTGTTTTATAAATGCTTTGGTCCTGCTAAAAGTTCATATTTTAAATATAATTTTTCTCAAGTAAAGCCTTTTCATTGTATTTTCATTTTCAACATTCTATAATAAAGGTAAACCATATAGGCATAATGTTTAAAAAAATGGGAGGTTATTATGTTAAACGTGATTAAAGAAAGAAAATCTGTTAGAACGTATTTAGAAAAAGATTTAACTGAAAAAGATTTAAAGGCAGTTAAGCAAATCGTTAAAAAGTACAATGAAACCAAAGGATACTTTGGCCATGAAGTCAAATTAGATTTCTTTGATAAACCATTTGTAGACACACCTAAAAAGGCTAAAATTGGTACATATGGGTTTATCACAAACCCACCTAGTTTCATTGCTGGCTGTGTTGACAACTCTTTTTATGGCATGGTTGATTATGGCTTTGTTTTTGAAAATATGATCCTTGATTTGACTGAGAAAAAACTTGGTACTGTATGGATTGGTGGTACATTTGATAGACACACATTCGATTTCATGCATAAAGATCATGAGATTGTTCCTACAATTACACCTGTAGGTTATGAAGATACTGATCATCATTCCAAAAAAGAAGATGAAGTTAGAGAACATGTTCATGCAGACCGTAGAGAACCATTTGATAAATTATTCTTTAATAATGATTTTGATACACCACTTGATGAAACACATACATATGCGAAAGCATTAAATTATGTAAGATTAGCACCTTCTGCTGATAATAAGCAACCTTGGCGAGTCCTTGTTAAAGATCATGATGTGCACTTCTATCTAGAAAGAACACCTGCATATGGGGAATCACTTGATTTTGATGTGCAAGCAATAGATATGGGTATCGCATTATCACATTTTGTAAAAGGATTAGAAGAATTAGGATTGAAGTTTAAAATTTCAAATAATTTTGTTAATATTAAACTACCTGATTATGAGTACGCTTTTTCTGTTAAAATTTCATCTTAATGTTTTTGTCTTTATATTCATCATCATAAGTGATAAAATACATTTAAGATGAGGACACAAATAGATCATCAAATTACAGCTACATGTGTCGTGTAGCTGTTTTTTATAAAAGGTGAGGCTTATGTATGATTTGTTAAGTAAATATTATGATCGTTTATTTAAATTCAATCCTAATTTAGAATCATTTCTTTTTCCCTATGTCACAAAAAATGGTCAGGCACTTGATTTAGGCTGTGGCACTGGTAGATTAACAGCTCTCATTGATTCAATGCATATGCAAGTCAAAGGTATTGATTTAGATCCTTTTATGATTCATGAGGCAACTAAAAAATATCCACATTTATCATTTTCGACCGAGGATATGATAGATTTTGTTAAACATCCAAGTGAGACCTATGATTTGATTACTTGTTTTGGAAATACAATCGTTCACCTTGATGAAAAAACATTAAATGAATTATTTATGCATGTGCATCTCGTACTTCATAAACATAAATATTTTATTGTTCAGTGTTTAAACTATCTAAACATTCTAAAAGAAAAACCTGATAGTTTACCTGATTTATCAGATCAACATGTCCTTCTTCACCGAAATTATACGTATTACAAGGATTACATTATGTTTCAAACCATCTTATTTGAAAATGATGATGTTTATGAGCTTGGTGAAACTAAGCTTTATCCATATATACATACGTATCTCATGGATTTAGGTAGACAGCACGGATTTGATGTCGAAGTATATAGCAAACCAGATTTTTCATCATATACATACAATGATTCACATGTTTATTTAGTGTTTAAAAAAATATAAAAGTGAGGTTAGTTATGAATTATCAAAATTATTTAAATCATGAAAATCCTGTAGTAACCATAAAGGTAAAATCTTTTGGGACCATTAAATTAGAATTATTTTCTCAGGTGGCACCAAATACAGTCTACAATTTTATTTCCTTGATTCAAAAGAAATATTATGATGGACTCATTTTCCATAGAATCATCCCTGGATTTATGATTCAAGGCGGTGCAGGAGAGCCTATTAAAACTATTATAGGCGAGTTTGATATCAATGGTCACGAAAACCCATTAAAACACACTCGAGGTGTGATTTCAATGGCTAGAACTAATGATCCCAACTCGGCAACATCTCAATTTTTCATTATGCATAGAGATGCACCACATCTCGATGGTTCTTATGCTTCTTTTGGTGGAGTCACTGAAGGCATCGAAGTTGTTGATAAAATTGTTAGTCAACCACGTGATGTTAGAGATCGTCCTTACGATGATATTGTCATTGAAAGTATCACTGTTGATTTAAAAAACAAAGTTTTTCCAAAACCAGAATTATACCTATAAACACAAGAAAATTTCTTGTGTTTTTTTCTTTTTTAGAATGTAAATAAATGTAATACTTTTCTGATAACACTTTCATGTAAAATCATACTGGATGCTCTTTTTTTTCAAAAAATAATTGATATAATAAGTGCACAAGGTAGGTGAGATCATGGATGAATACAAATTACATAGACATATTTTATGCATTGATCTAAAGAGTTTTTATGCATCTGTTGAGTGTGCAGAAAGACACCTTGATCCATTTAAAACACCTTTAGTGGTTGCTGATGCAGGCCGAGGTGGTGGTTCTATTGTTTTGGCTGTATCTCCTTATCTTAAAAGTCTAGGTATACCTAGTAGACTAAGGTTTTATGAGCTTCCTGAAAATGTCGATATGATTGTAGCTAAGCCAAGAATGAGCCTTTATCTTGAGTATTCAGCAAAAATTATTGAAGTTTATTTAAAGTTCATTTCTGAAGATGATCTGTATGTTTATTCTGTCGATGAAGCATTTTTGGATGTCACTGAATACTTGAATTACTATCAAATGACTGATGTTGAACTTGCTAAAAAAATTTTAGAAACCATCTATCATGAAACCAAATTATTTGCAACCGTCGGGATTGGTCCTAACATGCTTATCTCGAAACTAGCACTAGATATTGAGTCAAAAAAGGCTCCTGATTTTATTGCACGTTGGGATTATGAAGATATCCCAAAAAAACTATGGCCAATTGAACCTTTAAGTGAAATGTGGGGCATTGGTTATCACATGCAAAAAAGACTCAATAGACTTGGCTTGATTAAGATTGGCGACATCGCGAACTACTCGGTTTTAGAGCTTAAAAGACAATTTGGTATACTTGGTGAAGAATTGTATTATCATACCCATGGCATCGATATGAGTATGATACAACACAAACATCAAGTGCGCTCCAAAAGTAAGAGTTATGGTATTGGACAAACACTCTTTTCTGATTATTATGTTCCTGATGTTTTTCAAATCATCATTGAAATGGTGGATGATGTTTCAAGACGATTACGTCTTTCTCATAAAGTTGCAAAAACCATTCATTTAGGTATTGCTTATAGCAAGGAAGTTGGTGGTGGCTTTTCTAGACAAATCACCTTAGAACAACCCACTTCTTCTGAAAAGACAATTTATGAAATTTGTCTTGCTTTATTTGATAAATATTACGATAAAGGGACACCTATTAGACGTGTTCATGTGAGTGCATCTAACCTACAAAAAGCTTATGTTTATCAGTTCTCTTTATTCGAAGATCCAGAGCGTCTACTCAAAGAACATAACTTATTTCAAACTGTTGATGAGATGAAATTCAAATATGGTAGAAATGCAGTAAATCGAGCATCCACTGAATTAGAAACATCAACAGCCAAAGCTAGAAATAAGATGATCGGAGGTCACCATGCATAAATATGTTGATCGCGGCATCATTAAATGGGCTCCATTTGATGCTCTTGTTGGATATTCTACGTTACTTAATGAGCTTAGATATAAGCTTAACAAAAAAAACAAACCCATATTAAGCGATGATCAATATGAGGAATTAAACCGTAAACTTCATTTTGCTTATCATCACAACATGGATATTGAGCTAGAATATTTCTACGATGGATATGTGAAAACGAGTTATGGAACGATTAAAAGACTCGATTTTATCCATAAGAAAATCATTTTATCGACATTTGAGAAAATTGATAGTGATGCCATCTTAAATATTATATTTTAAAAGGGACATTGGATGACCAATGTCCCTTTATGATTACTGATTCAAGTGGTCGACCACTTTTTTTAAAATTTCTTCTAAAATATGTTTTTCTTTATCTGTAATCACAGAGAATATTTCATCTAAAATCTCATCATTTTTATGCTTAATTTTAACTGCAATTTCTAAACCTTTGTCTGTAAGATAATAATTGTTTTTATATCCTTTTTCATTATCTTTATATGCATAATTAAGTTCAATGAGTTCTTTTAAAGCTCTAGAAGCATGAGCTTTATCATGTTTGATGATATCAATGATTTGTGTTTGAGTTAATCCTTCTTGATGATTTGATAGAATCATCATGTATGGTATATGTTGTTTTGATAAGCCTTGTGATTCAAAATATTTTAAATGTTCATCCATAATTTTCTTTTTCATCACATGTAAAAAAACTGAGAATATCGGTGTGTTGTTATCCATCATATCACCTACAAATCAAACTGACTATTATATAGATCAGCATAAAATCCTTGTTTATCTAGTAATGCTTGATGTGTACCCATTTCAATGATATCTCCTTCATTGAGAACCAAAATGACATCAGCATTTTTTATTGTTGATAAGCGATGGGCAATAACAAAGGTTGTTCTTCCTTTCATCAAGCGATCCATAGCTTCTTGGATGAGCATTTCAGTACGAACATCAACACTTGAAGTTGCCTCATCTAAAATGAGCATTGGCGCATCAGTAACCATCGCTCTAGCAATGGTAAGAAGTTGTTGCTGTCCTTGTGATATTGAACTATTTTCTTTAAGTTCATGATCATAACCAAAGGAAAGTGATTGAATAAAGTGATGAACATTAGCAGTTTTAGCTGCTTCAATAATTTGTTCATCTGTTGCATGTGGATGACCATACTTTAAGTTGTCTTTGACTGTACCATGGAACAACCATGTATCTTGAAGTACCATAGAAAAAAGTTTATGTACTTCATATCTTGTAAGTTCTTTTGTTGATACACCATCGATTTCAATATGTCCTTCATTAACTTCATAAAACTTCATGAGTAGATTGACTAAAGTTGTTTTTCCTGCTCCTGTAGGACCAACGATTGCAACTTTTTGTCCTGGTTTTACATCTAGATTAAAATCATGAATAATTTCTTTATCTGGTTCATATCCAAACTTAACATGCTTAAATGAAACATGACCTTGAACATTTTTAAGTTTTAAAGTTCTATCTTCTGGTGTCATTTCTTCAAGATTTAAAAACTCAAATACACGTTCTGTTGCTGCTAAAGCAGATTGAAACTGAGTAAGACTTTGTGCAATACTTCCTAGAGGTTGATTAAAGTTTCTTACATATTGAAGCATACTTTGAATATCTCCAATTAATATGGTTCTTCTAACCGCTAGTAATCCGCCAAATACGGCGATTAACATATAGCTTAAGTTACCCACAAAGTTCATAATTGGAAACATTAAACCGGAAAAGAATTGACTCTTCCAAGCAGACTCGTATAGATCATCATTATGTTGCTCAAATACGTTTAAAAACTTATCTTCTGCTTGATATGCTCTTAATATTTGTTGACCTGTAAAAGCCTCTTCAATGTGACCATTAAGTGCACCTAATGTTTTTTGTTGTTTTCTAAAATATGTTTGTGATTTTTTCATGATAAATCTCATGATAAAACTTGATATTGGTAATGATATAAGAGCAACTAATGCAAGTTGCCATGAAACAATAATCATCATGACCAATATACCAATTAATAATGTGATGGATGTGAATATTTGTGTAATCGATGAGTTGACTGCTTGACTGATTAAATCAATATCATTACTCATACGACTTAGCGTATCTCCATGAGAGGTTTGATCAAAATACTTAAGCGGTACTTTATCGATTTTATCAAAAACATCACTTCTCATTTTTTTGGTTATTTTTTGAGTGGTTCTTGTCACTATGACACCTTGTAATACGTTAAATACATAACTTAATCCATATAAAACTATTAGAATAAACACAATTTCGTAAATTCGATCAAAATTAATGCCTGATGTACTGAAAATACCTAGTTGTACTTCATTTGTAATTTGTCCCAATAATCTTGGCCCTAAAATGTTAAATACCGCTGATAAAGAAGCAAAAACAATCACAGTGATAAAGATCAGTTTATAAGGGGCTAAATATTTAAGTAATAATTTAAAAGCCTTTTTCATAGATTTAGGCTTTTGAACAACTCTCATATGCCCAGGACCACGCATAGGTCGTTGCGTTGTTTTTTCTTTAGCCATTAGCGAGTTCCTCCTTTGAAAGTTGTGCATAGGCAATTTCTTGATATGCTTTGCATGTTGCTAATAACTCATGATGTGTACCATGACCGACGATATCACCTTGATCTAAAACGATAATTTGATCTGCGTCCATGATTGTCCCAATACGTTGACCAACGATCACATTTAATGCATCTTTAACTCTAGATTTTAAATTTGATCTTAATTGCTTATCTGTTTTATAATCTAATGCGCTAAATGAATCATCAAAAATATAGATTTTAGGCTGTTTAACCAGTGCTCTTGCAATCGATAGTCTTTGCTTTTGACCACCAGAAACATTTTTACCACTTTGATCAATCATATAATCTAATCCTTGCTCATTCTCATCAATAAAATCTTTGATTTGAGCAATCTCTAAAGCTGTTATAATTGCTTCATCACTTGCATCTTTGTTTCCTATAAGCATATTTTCACGGACAGTACCTGAAAATAATAAACCTTTTTGTGGAACATAACCCATAATTTTATATAAAGTGTCTAATGAGTATTTTTTTATATTAATACCATTGATTAAAATTTCACCTTCTGTTACATCATAAAATCTAAGTAACAACTGAATGATTGTTGATTTACCTGATCCTGTTGATCCGATAAACGCTAATGTTTCACCCTTTTTCACTTTGAAATTTATGTTTTTTATAACACAAGCTTCAGCATTTGGATATTTGAAACATACATTTTTAAACTCGATGTCAATATCGTTTGGTACTTGATATTGTTCGGCTTGTCGATTATCGATTTTATATGGAGTTTCAATAACTTTCATGATTCGTCTAGCAGAAACAAATGCTCTTGGCAAGAAGATAAACATCATAATGAGCATCATAAAACTCATCATAATCATCATGCCATAAGAAATGAACTCTATTTGAATAGCTAAGCCTTCAATTGGCGTTGATCCTAGTAAATTTTGACTAATTAAAGTTGCTCCAACAACAATTAAAGCAACATTCAAACCATTAAAAACAAGTGTCATACCTGGATTTAAAAAACTCATAGCTGTATTAACAAATACATGAGTTTTAGTTAGTCTTGTGTTGACTCCTTCAAACTTAGCTTCTTGAACATCTTGTGCATTATGTGAGCGAATCACTCTTAGACCTGTTAAAGTTTCTCTTGTTACTTCATTTAAATCATCTGTTCTTTCTTGTAACTGATTAAACTTAGGTCCAACAATAATAAATATAACCGTAACCATCATAATAATAGCAACAACACCGCCAACAATAACCATGGTCATAGAAAGATTAAGACTCGTTACTTTCAAAATGGCAGCTATAGCCATTATTGGTGCTCTAAATATCAGTCTTAACATAATAATTAATGCCATTTGAACTTGTTGAATATCATTCGTTGATCGTGTGATTAAAGATGGCGTTGTAAACTCATTGACTTCTTCTAGTGAAAAGCCTTGTACGTGTTCAAATAACTTCTTTCTTGTGATATTGGCAGCTCTTGTCCCTACGCGTGCTGCAAAATAACTAGCGATAATGGTTGAAACGATACTACCGAAAGTTACAAGCAACATCCACAGTCCTTCACTAAGAATAGCATTCGTTTGATTTTCACCAGTTTGATAAGCATTACCAATGATTTTAATAATGTTTCCCATATATTCTGGTAACATTAAATCTAGTCTTACTTGTATATAAATGAATAGTAAGATGAAAAGAATAAATACATAATGATACCATTTTAAGAATTTAAAAATTTTAAGCATATGTCACCTCAATATAATTATCTACAATCTATTATCTATATTTTTGTTGATTTGTCAACAATTTTACTTTTTTCTTATGAAATTAGCGTCTTGACTATAAATAAATATAAGTTTATAATAGATGTATAAGTTAAGAAATTAAGAGCTGAGAGCAAAGTTATAATAGAATTCTATTTTACTTTGCATATTTTTTTAAGGAAAGGATGAATTATGCCATTTGAACAACAAATCATACCAGCAATCAGTAATCATCAAGCATTAAAAAAATTTATCGATTCATCGTATACTTATGGTATTTTAATGAGTTTCCAACTGGCTCAACTACCAGATTTAGTGAAAACATTAAAAAATCATCATAAAAAAGTGCTCATTCATAGTGAACTGATCAAAGGACTTTCAAGTGATGAATATGGTGCAATCTATTTAATACAAGCATTAAATATTGACGGTATCATATCTAGTAAACCAAAAGTCATAGAAATTTGCAAAAAAAGAAATGTGATTGGAATCTTTAGATTCTTTTTAAAAGATTCTACTGCTTTAGAACAAAGTTTATCTATTGCACAAAAGTTAAATCCTGAGTATATTGAGATTTTACCTGCAGCTTGCATAGATATGATTCCATCCATTCAAAATCAGGTGCATGCAAAAATACTCATGGGTGGTCTAATCCATGATAAACAGCAAATAAGTAAATGCATAAAGTCAGGTGCAAAAGCAGTAACAGTTTCAAATCCAGACCTTTGGATATAAAAGTTAATCAATAATAAGAGAAAAAGAGAGAGAAAATTGATTTAGATCATTTTTTCTCTTTTTTATTTACTATAGGAGGATATTTTATGTATGATTATACAATAATAGGAGCTGGTATCATTGGATCAATGATCGCTCGGGAATTATCAAAATTTGATTTAAAAGTATGTATTTTAGAAAAAGAAAATGACGTTGCAAATGTTCAAACCAGAGCTAATAGTGCAATTGTGCATTCTGGTCACGATCCAAAGCATGGAACGTTAAAAGCAAAACTATCTGTTGAAGGAAATGAACTTTACGATCAACTAGAAAGTGAGCTTCATATTTCTCTATTAAGAACAGGTGCTTTTGTTTGTGCCATAGATGAAGATGATGTTAAACACATGGAAAAACTATATGAAAATGCAAAACTTAATGGCGTCAAAGACATGGTGTTTCTAAGCGTTGATGAAGCAAGAAAAATAGAACCGAATCTAAGTCAATCTATCAAAAAAATATTATCCTTACCGACAACTAAGGTTTGTTTCCCTTGGGAAGTTGCATTTTTCGCGCTAGAAAATGCGATTAAAAATGGTGTTTCACTTTTTAGAAACACAAAAGTTATTGATATATCATCAACTGATGGTTCATTTGAAATAAAGACAAACACGAATAAATCTTTTAAAACAAAACATGTTATTAACGCTTCTGGTGTTTACAGTGATATCATCGCTAAAATGATAAACCCTGATATCAATTTTGAGATAAAACCTAGAAAAGGCGAATATTATGTCTTGGATAAAAGTGTTAAAGGATACATGAACCATGTCATATATCCTATGCCTTCCAAAAAAGGGAAAGGTGTATTAATTACACCTCAAGTCCATGGAAATATTCTGTTAGGGCCCACAAGCGAATGGGTTGAAGATAGAGATGATTTAAGTACTACACAAGAAGGATTATCCTATATCAAAAATCATGTTAATGACTTAGTAGAACATGTACCATATCATCTTATCATTAGACAATTTGCAGGTGTTAGATCCACTTCTACTTATCAAGATTTCTACATACAAGAAGATCAAAAAGTTAAAGGCTTTTATCATGTTGCAGGCATTGATTCACCAGGTATTACTGCTGCACCTGCAATCGCAAAATATCTAATTAATGAAGTGATCAAGATAGATTTACCTTTGAAACCTGATTTTAATCCAATTTTGAAAAAGAAAATTGTTTATAAAGATTTATCTGATAAAGAAAAGAAAAAGGTTCACAAGGAAAACCCATTATATGGACGTATCATTTGTAAATGTGAAGATATCACTGAACAAGAAATTATTAACGCCATTCATGGCCCATTAGGTAGCGATACCCTCAAAGGTATTAAAAAAAGAGCTCGCGCTGGAAGTGGACTTTGTCAAGGTGGATATTGTGAATCTTTAGTGCTTAGAATTATCGCTAGAGAAACACATAAACCTTTGCATGAAATAAATTATGATCAAGAAAATACACCTATACTTGATCAGGAATCGAAGGTAGGCATATGAAAAACATATATGATATCATCATTATTGGTGCTGGTGCTGCTGGACTATCTGCAGCGCTTGAAGCATATGATGAGGATTTAAATATTTTAATTATTGAACGGGAAAAAACATTTGGTGGCATATTAAATCAATGTATTCATAACGGATTTGGGTTACATGTATTTAAACAAGAACTAACCGGTCCTGAATATGCACAAAAACTTATTGATTTAGTTTTAGAAAAAAATATAGACTATCTTTTAGATACAACCGTCCTTAACATTTCAAAAGACGAAGTTTTTAAAGTAAAGGCTACTAATGTTGAACTCGGTGAAGTAATGATTACATCAAAAAGTGTTGTATTAACCACTGGATGTTATGAAAGAGCCAGAGGACATGTAGATATACCAGGAGATCGACCTAAAGGCATTATGACTGCTGGTAGTGCACAAAGATATTTAAATATTGATGGTTATTTAGTTGGAAAAAAAGTGTTTATACTTGGCAGTGGTGATATTGGCTTAATCATGGCAAGACGTATGACGTTAGAAGGTGCTAAGGTTTTAGGTGTTGCAGAACTCATGCCATTTTCAAATGGTTTAACAAGAAACATTGTCCAATGTCTAAATGATTTTGACATCCCACTTTATCTTTCACATACAATCAAGCAAATCATTGGGAAAGAGCGTGTTGAAAAAGTAATCATTCAACAAGTCGATGAAAACAGAAACTTTATAGAAGGTACAGAGAAAACTTTTGAAATTGACACACTTCTTCTTTCTATTGGTCTTATTCCAGATATCAAACTTTTTGATGAACTAAACATTGACATAGATCCACTGACTAAGAGTGCTATAGTCAATCAAAAGTTAGAAACTTCAATCAAAGGATTATTTGCATGTGGTAATGCACTTCATGTACATGATTTAGTTGATGATGTCACCATTGAGAGTAAAAAAGCTGGAAAACATGCAAAAGCATATGTTTTAAATGAGGATGTAAAAGAAAAAAATCAAGTGCCAGTTAAATTTGATAAACACATACGTTATGTTGTCCCCCAAATCATCGATTATCATCAAAGTGATGAAGCCTTTGATATATTATTTAGAACCACTCAAAAGCACAATGTATTAAAACTTATGATTAAGCAAGGCGATCAATGTATCAAAAGGAAAACTTTAAAATTTGTAGCCCCTGCAGAGATGCAAAAAATACGTATTGAACCAAAAGATTTAATAAACACTTTACCATTGGAAATCATGGTGGAGGAGGAACTGTTATGAACGAAAAACAATTGATTTGTATCATGTGTCCAGTAGGATGTCATGTAACGATAGATGATAAACTTAATGTTGATGGAAACAAGTGTCCAAGAGGTAAACTTTATGCAATTGAAGAAATGACATGCCCTAAACGAATACTTACAACAACAGTTAAAACAGATTCTAAATCTATGCCTAGATTATCAGTAAAAACAGATAAACCCATAGAAAAAACATTACTCTTTGAAGCTTTAGAAAAACTTAATCATATAACTGTTAAAAAAAATGTTAAAATAGGAGATGTAATTGTCAAACATATTTTAGATACTGATGTTGACATCATCGCCACCAAAATATTAATAAGGGAGTAAACAAATGAACTCATATATTTTAGCAATTGATCAAGGAACTACATCAACAAGAGCAATTATCTTTGATAAGAATAGTCAAATTGTTGCTGTTGCTTCTGAAGAAATTAAACAGTATTATCCAAAACCAGGATGGGTTGAACAAGATGCAAATGAGATTTGGATAAGTGTATTAACAGTCATAGCAAGAGCTTTGATTGATGCAAATATTAAAGCAAATCAAATTAGTGCTATTGGCATTACTAATCAAAGAGAAACTTCAGTAATATGGGAAAAAGAGACTGGTAATCCTGTTTATCATGCGATTGTATGGCAATCACGACAAACGCAAGATATATGTAATAAGCTAAAAGATAGTGGATTGGAACCTATGATTAAAGAGAAAACAGGTCTTGTGATTGACCCCTATTTTTCTGCATCAAAAATTAGATGGATACTTGATCATATTCCAAATGGTCAAAAAATGGCTGATAATAATCAGCTTTCATTTGGAACAATCGATAGTTGGTTATTATATAAATTAACAGGTGGTACTCATAAAACAGATGTTACTAACGCTTCTAGAACAATGCTCTATAATATAAATACTTTGACATGGGATCATGACATACTAAAAGCACTCAATATACCTATGTCGATGTTACCTGAGGTTTGTTCTTCATCTGAAATTTATGGATATACCAAACCCTATCATTTTTATGGTGAAGAGGTCCCTATTAGTGGTATAGCTGGTGATCAACAAGCTGCATTATTTGGACAAACATGCTTTGAAGATGGTGCAGTTAAAAATACTTACGGAACTGGATGCTTTATGTTAATGAACACTGGCAATCAACCCGTACAATCCAAAAATGGTTTGTTAACAACCATCGCATGGCAAATTGATGATAAAGTAACCTATGCTTTAGAAGGATCAGTATTTGTAGCTGGGTCATCTGTACAATGGTTACGAGATGGACTTGAACTCATCAAACATGCAAAAGAAACTGAACCTTTAGCACTTGAACTAGAAGATAATGAGGGCGTCTATATTGTTCCCGCATTTGTTGGTTTAGGTACACCATACTGGGATTCTGAAGCGAAAGGTGCTATCTTTGGTTTAACAAGAGGTACAAATAAGAAACATTTTGCACGATCTATATTGGAATCCATATGTTATCAATCTATGGATGTATTAAATGCTATGCAAAAAGATGCTAAATTACCTATAAAATCTTTTAAAGTCGATGGTGGAGCAATCGTCAATAATTTCTTGATGCAATTTCAATCAGATATCATCAATATAGATGTGAATAGACCTAAAATAACTGAAACAACTGCACTTGGTGCAGCTTATCTTGCTGGATTGGCTGTTGGATATTGGAAAGACTTAGAAGAAATCAAAGCCTCTTGGCACCTAGATAAGACATTTATTCCACAAATGAGTAAAGAAGCTCGGGAAAAAAATATAAAAGGATGGCAAACAGCCATTAAAGCTACAATTGCTTATAAACCTAATCAATCATAATAATAAAAATGACACTTTAACTTAGTGTCATTTTTTTTGTTTATTTGTAATATCTAATTAATTCTTTTGCTGGTGTTCTTCGCTTAGGATTATTTCTTTGATCTGCATAACCTACCATCACTAAACAGGTAACAAGTTCGTTTTCTTTAATATCTAAAACATCTTTAAACAAATCAGTTTTAATAAATAATGGTGTTTTAACATGTGTAGATAATCCTTTTTCATTTGCTAATAAAAGAAAATTTTGAACTAACATTGAGTTAGCTTGTAAATCTTCGATTTCATCATCATAATCCAAACTTAAGGGCATCACAAAAGCTATAACCACAGGTGCGACAAATATCTTACTCAATTTTTTGTTCGCATCTTCTTTTTGATCCTCTGGTAATTTTTCAATATATCGATTTCTTAATACCTCTTTTTGTTCACCTTCTATAATTACAAAATTCCATGGTTCCCGCATCTTATGGTTTGGAGCAAACACACTCACATCTAACATTTCTTCTAACATTTCTAAATCTACTTTTTTCTCTAAATAAGACTTTTGACTGACTCTAGTTTTAATTAAATCACTTAAAGACATATCACCAACTCCTTTTCCTCTATCATACAATGAAATTTGTATTTTCTCAATTTAAAGGCAAAAAAAAGATGAAGCTTAACTTCATCTTATATATATTAAATAATTTGTTTTGGGTGTGTTTGTTTATAATCATCATCATATATGCATCGTTCTTTCATTTGATCAATAAAGATTGAAAATAGAATATACAATACAAAACTGATGACAAATAATTCTATGGTTAGATTAAAAATGGTTAAGCTTAGAAACATGAGTGTAAATAATAATTCCAAAATCATTAACAAATAGATGCCATGAATACCTTCTTTAGAAATTCTTTCTAATTGAATAAACTCATTTATAAACATGAAAATAATACCTAATATATATCCAATCAATACACCAATTTCCAATAAGAAAAAGTATTCAGATCTAAAAATATGATCTTCAAAAACATATTGAATCCAATTATAAGCGTTACTATTAAAAATAAGTGATAAAAATAATACGTTCATTGTAATCCCCCCGGATTAATATCAAAATATTGCATTACTGATTCCAAAAATATATGTAATAATACTTGCATATGTGATGCCAAAGATGAAAATCATAACATACTCATATAAAAAGATTTTAACGACATTGTCTGTAAAGAATTTTTTATATGTATGATTACGATAAGTCAACATGACTAGTATGATGATAATACTTAAAATCACATTGATCGTACTATCCAAAATCCATCTTTGATCAAATATTTGTGCTTCTTTCTCTATAAAATTCATAAGCAAGTATGAACTCCACCATATAACTGTAGTAAGTAAAGCTAAATTAGATAACATTTTTGTGAACTTTTCTTGTTTTTGATACATTTCAACAGAATTTTCTGATAAATCATGAAATTGAAATTTAGCAGCACTAAAAAAGATATATAAAGTAAGTACAATTGTAATAATCATGAAGATAACTCCAAATATCATAATAATGCTCCTTGCCCAGTTTCATGCTGTCCATTGTTTGTTTAAAAGTGCACAATGAAGCCTATAAATTAAATAAAAATATGTTATAATAACTTATGTGAATTAAAATCTATCAAACTCGATTGTTTCTGGTAATCCAGAGTTTTTGAAATCATTGTTTCTTCTAAATCTATTGTTATAACCTCTAACTTCAACTTCTTCTGACCATTCAAATGATCCAGAGTTTGCGAAATCTAAAGAAATATCCTCATTTATATTTTTTACTTCAACTTCTTCTGACCATTCAAATGATCCAGAGTTTGCGAAATCTAAAGTAATTTTATCGAAAAAGTTTTTTGCTTCAACGATATCAGACCATTCAAATGATCCAGAATTTTCAAAATCCAAACTAATTTGTTTATTAGAACCTCTGTTAAAAAATAAACTATAAGCTAACACCATAACCAAAACAACTACTAAAGATACGACTTTTACTAATTTTTTCATATAATGAACCTCCCTTTTGGCTTCATTTTATGTCACAAACTAGATATTGAATAGGGCGTATATGTCCCATTCGACAGAAAAAGGTGATTTTTTTGATAAAAAATAACGGATTATGCATTTATTTGGAGCAATTACGCTCTGCACGACACATTTCTCAACTTTCTTTCGTTGAAGATATCATATCTTTAAGACAGTACCGTAGATATCTTAAAGGTGAATCTGATATCCCTTTTAGTGTTGTTGCTCTACTCGCATCAAAATTGGGAATAAAAACCGATACAATTCTACGTGAATTTGAAACTGCTCGATTAGAAGAAACTAAAACAATGAATAGTTTATATAATTTAGCTGTAAATTATGCTCATAAGGAATTCTCTAATTTATCAAAAACTATAAATCCAGAAAATATTATTGAGTCTTCAAATCTTTTACTATATAAACATAGTATTACTATTAATGATTATTATAGAAAAGCTATTACCGTACCCCAAGTTAGGGAGATGAATAAAGATCTAGTCAATTATCCAACTGTCCTTGACCAAGGTATTTTAAGTACTTCTGAAATGCTAATTTTAACTTTTCTAATTGATGTTATGCCTGTTGAGGATCAAACAAAGATTATTGAAAAATTATCATATTACTTAGATGATCAAAGATTAATCATTAGTGGAGCTAATGACAAGGTCTATACACTAATATTGGCTAGATTAGCAAAATATTCAGGAATACTCGAATCATATAATAAGGTTATTGAGTTTTGTGATATAGGTATAAAAAGAAACTTAACTTTATTCTCATTTTACTTAATGGAGTTCTTCTATTATTACAAATCTTTAGCTTATTACCATTTAGGAGATGATGAAAACTTCAAATTATCCTTGAAAAGATGTTTTAATGTTCTTGAATTTGAAGGTAATGAAAATAAAATTAAAAAATTTGTTAATCTTATAAATGATGATTATAATATAGAATTCAAAACTTACGTATTAGAAATGTATCAAAAAGAACAAAACAAAGGAAATTAATATGGATTATTGTAAAATCTATTTACAACCAAATGAAGAAATAAGAATTGAGCAAGGTCATCCATGGGTTTATGGAAATGAAATTGATCAGATTACTGGCCCCATTAAAAGTGGAGATATTGCTTATGTTTACGCATCGAATGGCCAATTTATTGGTAAAGGTTTTTTAAATACCACATCTAAAATATTCGTACGTATATTATCTAGAAATGAAGATGAGATTATTGATGAGGCTTTTTTTAAAAAACTTATTGAAAAATCTAATCAATCTAGAGTTGATATGGGATTTAAAAACAGTTACCGTGTATTGTTTGGTGAAGCGGATGGTATACCAGGATTTATAGTTGATAAATATGATCAATATCTTTCCATCCAAATACTGTCATTAGGAATCGATTTAAGAAAAGAAATGTTCATTAAAATTCTCGTTGAAATTTTCAATCCAAAGGGTATATATGAACGTAGTGATGTACCTGTTCGAAAAAAAGAGGGATTACCACTTTTTAAAGAAACTGTATATGGAACTGTTCCAGACATCGTAAACATCAAAGAAAATGAACTAATCATGGAAATTGATATCAAAAATGGTCAGAAAACAGGTTCATTTTTAGATCAACAAGAAAATCACAATGCTTTAAAGCCTTATGTAAAAGATAAAACAGTCTTAGATTGCTTCTCCCACATTGGAGGATTTGGTTTACACGCTGCATACCATCAAGCAAAATCAGTAACATGTCTTGATATATCAGAGCATGCAGTGAATCAAATCAAGAAAAATGCAAAACTTAATCATTTAAATCAGGTTGAAGCATATAAAGCTGATGTATTTAATGAACTTAGAGTATTTCAAGAACAACAAAAATCTTTTGATGTTGTTGTCTTAGATCCTCCAGCTTTTGCAAAAAAACGTGATGATATTAAAAAAGCATACAAAGGATATAAAGATATCAATCTGCAAGCTTTAAAAATCATCAATCCCGATGGATATCTCATTTCTTGTTCATGCTCTCATTTTATGACACCTCAATTATTTTTAGATATGCTTATGGATGCATCCCATGATGCAAAACGCATCACTCAAATGATTGATTTTAGAATCCAAAGTAAGGATCATCCAGCTCTGTTAGGTTCAGATGAATCCTTATATTTAAAATGTATCACTCTTAAAGTAAAATAAAAGAGCCTGTAAAGAAATAAAACAGACCTAAACAAAAACCGAGTCTCCTAAAAGACCCGGTTTTTTGGTATAATTGAAGTATGTCAAGTACTCAATTAAATCAAGTATATTTTAACGCAAAACAGT
>Ga0207832_100261_pt1 | contig 26092 bp, 26 predicted proteins | sample TtanPargueraPR_3_FD_187743 | JGI IMG/M metagenome (GOLD analysis project Ga0207832, IMG submission 187743) | Aerobic enrichment media microbial communities from Bioluminiscent Bay, La Parguera, Puerto Rico - Tt and P1 (4) (SPAdes) | ecosystem: Environmental > Aquatic > Marine > Unclassified ...
AGATACGCCGCGAAAGCCGGGAAGCGTTTGACCAGGTAAAGCGGCGGGGCGATGAAGCCCTTGATCGCGCAAAGGATGTCAGCGGCAAAGCGGTGGAAAACGTGGAACACAAAATTGAGGAGCGTCCCTTCCTCAGTATCGTTCTTATGTTTCTGGCCGGGTTGTTGGTGGGTCGCTTGTTGGATCGCTGATGATGCCTGACTCGGCCTGGTTGCAGGGCGCGCTCCGAAAAGCAGTCGCGGCCATCATTGGCTTCATGCTGCTCTTCGTATTGTTGCTGGCCCTGCTCATTACTGGCATCTATCTCCTCGTCAATGCCACAACTCTGGCGCTGTCTCCCTGGGTGGGAGAAGCCGGGGCCATGGCATTGACGGGTACATTCTGTTTTTTACTGCTTTTACTGGTTCTCTACCGTCTTTCCCGGCCCGGCAAGCCCGGATCTTCAGACAGTGGCAGTTCTTCGGCTGCCCGTTCACCGACTAATCTTCTGCTTGATGTGATCCGGAAGAATCCGCTGGAGGCCGCGTCAGTGGCGTTTGCACTGGGTGTGGTTGAACAGGGTGATCCGCGTTTGAAAGCTTTGTTGCTGCAGGGTGGGATGGTTCTGATGAAAGATGCTCAGTCTTCCCCGGACAATCCTGCGGAATCAGGTGATGACGAGGTTCAGCCGTCGCCTTCCTGACGAAATGCCTGCGTCAGGGCGTTCAGGTGGGCGCTCAAGGTTGGCTCAAACGCCATCTGAAAGATCGTCAGCGGCTCCTGCTGCATGGCTTTGCGAGCAGCTTCGGGAGGATGGGTCATGTGCCAGCAGCCAATAAGCGCCTGTTGGCACTGCATCAAGAAATGAAAACACGCCTGGGGGCCCTTTCCGGTTGTCTCCTGGATCAAGTTCACCAGTAGTTGAGATTGCTCCAGCAAAAACAACTTGAACTCTCGTGCCTCCTGTTCTGTCAGCCCGGTTTCCAGGGCAACGTGAAGAATTGCGGTCAGACCGCAGAACAGCGGGTGCGATACCAGTAAGGTGGTCATCCCCTCCGGCAGTCGGACCGGCGCACCGGAGCGGGCATGTTCCGTCAGCTCAATAAAGGCGCGTTTATAGACAGCAATAAACAGCAGCTCTTTGCTGCGAAAATAGCGGTACAACGCGGCCTTGGTCAGGCCACTTGCACTGGCGACGTCTGCCAGTGTGAGCTCGTGAAAACGCTTGGTAACGAAGAGTTCTGCGGCGGCATCCAGAATGTGTTGCTCGCGAGCGAATTTCTCCGCGTCACTCCGCGCCCTCTGTCGACCACCGCAAAGCCTGTGTTTCATTATTTCATTACGCCTGTAACCAACCTGCAAGACGCCGCGTGACGAGCCGCGGAGAAAACTTGCCTAACCATACCATCAACCGGTTCCGCAGTCCCGAGATCACTATGGCCTGTCCTCGCTTGGTTAAGGCCTCCCTGACGACATCTTCGGCAGACATGGCACCTGATTTAAACAGTCGGGTGTTGGTCATGTTGGCTTCAGCCGCGAACTCCGTCGAGGTTGCGCCGGGGCACAGAGCGCTGACAGACACTCCGGAGGCTTTCAGTTCCTCATGCAGGGCTTCCGAGAAAGAGAGCACGAAGGCCTTGGTTGCGTAGTAAATCGCCATGCCCGGCCCAGCCTGGAACGCTGCCGTAGAGGCCACGTTGATGATAAAGCTGTTGTCGGTTTTTCGCAGGTTGTCGATCAGGTGATGGGTCAGGGCAACCAGTGATGTGACGTTCACCTGAATCATATCCAATTGGCGTTTTACGCTGAGTTCGTGGAACTGGCCCCGGTCACCAAATCCGGCGTTGTTGATCAGGCCTCGCAGCTGCCATTGATTGCTTGCCACCGCTTTGATCACCTGATTAACACCGTCAGGTGAAGATAGGTCGGCTGCCAGAGTTTCGACGGATATACCGAATGTCTGCATCAGATCGCTCGCCAGTGCGCTCAGACGCTCCTCGCGCCTGGCAACGAGAATGAGATTTTCGCCTTCTTTGGCTAACTCACGGGCAAAGGTTTCGCCAATGCCGGCGCTGGCGCCGGTGACCAGAACATAGTTCATGACACTCTCCTGTTAAGTGAACAATGGTTATTTAATCTACTTCGCTTTGCGCGGGATGTAAATAACCGCTGGTAACTTAATGACGTTCATCTGTCGTGTCTTTAATGCGTCGGGGGTGTGCATTCGCAGCATAAGCGGCCACAATCAGCTTCCTTGATCATGAGTTACGCCAGGGAGATTAGCGAATGGCAATGCGCTTCCAAACAGAGCCGTTCAACGGACCGGAGAATAAACGCGCACTCTGGTCTTGGGCGCTCTACGACTGGGCAAACAGTGCCTTCTTTACGATCATTCTTACGTTTGTCTTCGCCCAGTACTTCAGCGTCTCAGTGATTCAGGATGAAGTGGCGGGCACGCGGGCATGGGGCAATATCGTTGGTATAGCCGGGGTGGTGATTGCCATACTTGCTCCAATTCTCGGTGCTATTGCCGATCAGTCAGGCCGGCGCAAACCCTGGTTGATCAGTTTTACACTCCTGTGTGTGATTTCGTCGGCCATGTTGTGGACGGTGACGCCGGATCAGAGTCAGTTCTGGACGGCCGCTCTGTGGGTGGGGTTGGGTACACTCGGCGCTGAGTTCGCTTTCATCTTCTATAACTCGATGTTGCCGGATCTGGCTCGGCCGGAGCGTACCGGACGGTGGTCTGGCTGGGCCTGGGGACTGGGTTATGTGGGCGGTATCGCCAGTCTGGTGGTGGCGCTCTATGGCTTTATCGAAGCGGACGGCACGATTTTTAACCTTGATCGAGACGCCGCAGAGCACGTGCGGGCAACCTTTGTTCTGGTGGCCGTGTGGTATCTGGTATTTGCCTTGCCGGCGTTCTTTTTTATCCCGGATCGTCCGTCAACCGGTTTGGGTCTGGGGGCGGCGACGCGGGCCGGACTGGCCCAACTGAAACAATCCATTGCTCATGTACGGCAGTATCGGGACATCGTGCGGTTTCTGATTGCGAGGATGCTGTACACCGATGGCCTGGCGACGATTTTTACCTTTGGTGGCGTCTACGCTGCCGGCACGTTCAACATGAGCCCCACTGAAGTGCTGCAGTTTGCCATTGCCCTGAACGTCACTGCCGGGCTGGGGGCACTGGGCTTTGCCTGGATTGACGATGCCCTGGGTGGTCGCAATACCATCCTGCTGTCGCTGGTGGGCCTGGGCTGCAGTGCGTTCGCAATTCTGGTGGTGGATGGGGCCACCGCGTTCTGGATATGGGGCATGAGTCTGGGCATTTTCGTGGGGCCGCTGCAATCGGCCAGCCGTTCTCATCTGGCCCGTGTGGCCCCGCCGCATCTGCAGACTCAGATGTTCGGCTTGTTCGCCTTCTCCGGGAAGGCAACCGCCTTTGCCGGCCCGTTGCTGGTGGGTTTGGTGACGTCGGTTACCGACAGCCAGCGTTGGGGCATGAGTACGATCCTGCTGTTCCTGCTGATCGGGTTTGTGCTGATGCTGAAAGTGCCTGCGACTGAGGCCCGAAAAGCGGAGGACTGACACGGTATCTGCCCCAGCTTCGGCTATTCTGATTCATAGCCTTCCCACAACAACAAGATCCTGAGGGGCGTTTTGCCATGGCCAGATATGACTTCATCATCAAGGGCGGCCGCTATTTCGACGGCACCGGGGCACTCTCGTTTACCCGCAACCTTGCTATCAAGGATGGCCGGGTCGTCCGTGTGACGGCCGATCCGATTGCTGATGACGATGCCGAGCGCGTGATCGATGCCTCCGGGCTTTGGGTGATGCCAGGCTTTCTCGATACCCACACGCACTACGATGCCGAACTGCTGGTAAGCCCAAGCCTCTCGGAATCTGTGCGCCACGGCGTGACAACCGTGCTGGTGGGGAGCTGCTCTTTGAGCATGGTGTGCAGCGGTTATGAGGATGCCTCGGATATCTTTACGCGGGTCGAGACTGTACCCAGGGAGCGGGTGTTGCCAATTCTGAAAGCTCACAAGACCTGGTCGACGCCGCGTCAATGGGTGGAACATCTTCGTCAGGCCCCTCTGGGCCCAAACATTATCAGCTTTCTCGGGCACAGTGATTTGCGGGTGGGGGTGATGGGACTCAGTCGGGCAACGGATCTCTCAACGCAGCCCACCGAGGAAGAGTTGAAAACCATGGAACGCTTGTTGAAGGAGGCATTGGATGAGGGCTTCCTGGGACTTTCGACCATGTGTCTGAAGTGGGACAAGGTGGATGGCGACCGAGAGTGGTCCAAAAGCCTGCCCAGCACCTACGCGCGCTGGAGCGAGATTGCGCGCCTGAACAAACTGGTGCGGGCCTACAACCGCGTGCACCAGGGGGCGCCCAATGCGGCCACGCCATTACAGATCCTTCAGTACGTGCGTGAATGTCTGGGGTGGTTGCGCCAACCGCTCAAGACAACACTGATCAGTCAGATGGATCTCAAAGGCAGCGCTTACCTGACCAATCTGACCAAACTGACCTCGCGGGTGACAAATGCGCTTCGGGGCGACTTCCGTTGGCAGGTATTGCCGACGCCCTTCACCGTGTATGCCGATGGCATTGATGTCGTGTTCTTCGAGGAGTTTGGCGCCGGTGAGATGGCGCTGGACCTGAAAGATGCGGTGGAACGCAATGATCTCCTGAAAGACGAGTCGTACCGTCGACAATTCCGGAAGTTCTATGGTGAGAAGCTCAGCCCCCGGGTGTGGCAAAGGGATTTCGGTGATGCCATGATTATCGACTGCCCGGATGCAGCCCTGATCGGCAAGAATTTCGAAGAGGTGGCCAGGGCCCGTGGTGTGCATGTCGTCGATCTGTTCCTGGACCTGGTGGTGGAGTTCGGCAGGAATATTCGTTGGTACACCACCGTCGGGAACCATCGAAAACAGGTACTCAAACGCCTGGTGAAAGACCCCCGGTCGCTGATTACCTTCAGTGATGCCGGCGCCCATATTCGGAATATGGCGTTCTACAACCTGCCACTGCGCATGCTCAAGCTCGTTCATGAGTCTATCAATGACGGAGACCCCATCATGACCATGGAGCAGGCCGTACATCGGTTGACGGGAGATCAGGCCGACTGGTTCGGTGTGGATGCGGGCAAGATTCGTGAAGGGGACCGCGCCGATGTTGTGGTTATTGATCCGGCGGGGTTCAATCAGGACCTTGAGCAGGTGCACTGGGGCGAGATGGAAAACTTTGATCTGCAGCGTTTGGTCAATCGCAATCCCGGCATTGTAAAAACGGTTCTGATCAACGGACGGCTGGCGGTCGACGACGAGGAATTCTCGCCGTCATTCGGTCGTGAAATGGGCTATGGACAGTTTATCCCGGCGAGGTAATTAATCAGGTTATGGCCAAGGCCTCTTTTGCTAGAAAGTCACTGCGGCTGATGTTCTGGGTAGTTGTAGCCGCACTGGTGCTGATGTTTTCAATTATCCTGCTGTTCAGGTTCGTGAACCCTCCGACCTCGGCCTTCATGCTGGGTTATCAGATGGGTGATGCCCGCGAGCCTTTGCAGCACGAATGGGTGCCAATATCTGAGGTATCCGAATGGATGGCGCTGGCGGTGATCGCCAGTGAAGACCAGCGATTTCCGGAGCACCACGGGGTTGATTTCAAGGCTGTTCATAAGGCGCTCTCTGAATATCAGGCTGGAGAGGGCTTGCGAGGTGCCAGTACCATCACGCAGCAAACGGCCAAGAATCTGTTTCTCTGGAATGATCGAAGCTTTGTCCGAAAAGCCATCGAGGCGGGTCTGGCACTGGCAATTGATGCGATCTGGCCTAAACAGCGGATTCTTGAAGTCTATCTGAACATCGCAGAATTCGGACCGGGCATCTACGGTGTACAGGCAGCCAGCCGCGCCTACTACCGAATTCCAGCGGGCGTGCTGTCGCCACTCCAGGCTGCACATCTCGCTGCAGTCCTTCCTAACCCGAACGTGTTGAGCGTGCTTTCGCCCACGCCTTACGTTCAGGAACGAGTGGCCTGGATTGAGGGGCAGATGGCTCGGCTATCGAGGGCGGGGTATCTCGCCGAAATCAACGCTGGCAGGTAATGCCAAACCGTTGTTGAAGGTTCACCGGCTCTTTGATGAGTGGGCCTCGCTCCGGCACTGGGAGGGTGTCATACCAAACCGGGCTTTGAATGCCCGACTGAACTGGCTGGCGTCGTTGAAGCCGCAGGCGAGAGCGATGGCGGTGATTTTTGTGGTTGATTGTCGCAGATGATCGCGTGCCCGGATGAGCCGTTGTTCCTGTACATATTGGTAGGGGGCGCAGCCAAACGTGGCCCGGAACAGTCTTGCGAAATGGTAGGGGCTGAGATTCACCCAGCCGGCCATTTCCGACAGTGTGAGAGGCCGGTCCAGTTCCGCATGAATCTGCTCCTGTAACAGTCGCCGGTACTGATGGGACAGTTGCCCGGTAACTGCGGGAGGTGCTTTGGTGACGCTGGCGTGTCGGCTGACCACCTGTAGCAGGAGCCACTGTGCCAGGTGATCCATCGCCATTGCCTGGCCGGGTGCCTGCCAGTCGCTGAGCACCAGGAGTTTACCTGCCTGGGCCAGGATCGGATCCTCACGGTGGTAGCGCTCGTTCAGTTGAATCTTATCCGGGTCGGAATCCCAGGTTTGACTGGCACATCGAGCGACATCGACATCATTGAAATAGAAATGGAAAAACTCGAATTGCCCGCCGATTTGCCAGATGGAGCGGCTGCCCGCAGGAAACAGGCACATGGCGCCGGGAAAGCCGCGGCTGACCGCCTTTCCGTTGACCATCCGCTGGGCTTGCTGGCCCTTGTCGATGTAGATGCTCAGGGCGTGATGACGAGGGCGCTCGTAGCGAACCTCACCCTCGCGGTTCTGCCATTGGGCGAGGGTTTTTCCATGCTCCAGGTTCATCATTCGCTGCGGCGCAACGCCCGCCGTGCGAAGGCTGTCGGCAATGTCCAGCTGCCCCGGTCTGTCTTGCACCGGTGAGTGGTTTGCTGTCGTTGGATTATCGATCATGGAAGGCCTCCGCAAGAATCATCCATGGTTCCGCAGGATCTGACAAGCTATCGCGCGTTCGTTTCCATAATCTGACCACCTGACGCCCGAACTTTCAATTCAATGCGGAGCATTCGAATCATGCCCATTAGTGCCCATTATGGACTGACTGTATTGATATGGGGTCTGACCTGGACGGCGATTCGACTGCAGGTCGAATCTGCGTCTGTGGATTTGGCAGTGTTCTATCGCTTTGTGATGGCTTCTGTGGTTGCACTTGCGGTTCTTGCCGTTACCCGGCGGCTGAGCAGGTTGACGCTTGGCCAGCATGGCTGGCTTTTTTTGCAAGGGCTGACGCTATATAGCGTGAATTTTCTCCTGATCTATCGGGCCGCCGAATCGATGACCAGTGGGTTGTTGGCGGTCGTGTTTTCTCTGGCGGCACTGTTCAACGCGTTCAACGGTTGGCTCTGGTTGCGAACCAGACCGACAGCGAGGCTCTACCCCGCCGTGGCCCTTGGTGTGACCGGTGTCGCGCTGCTGTTCTGGCATGACCTCCAACTCGGCAATGCCACTGGCGCGAGCATACTGTTTGCGGTCGCTGGAACCTTCTGGTTTTCCATGGGTAACCTGGTGAGCGTGAAGGTGAGGGCCGCAGGGGTTCCGTTGTTTACGGCCAATGCCTGGGCAATGGTTTATGGAGCACTTATTCTCGGGTTGTGGTGCCTGGTCCAGGGGGTAGAGTGGATACTGCCTGCCACCTCAGTATTCTGGGGAGCGACCGTGTTCCTTGCTGTTCCCGGCTCTATTGTGGCGTTCTACTGCTACATCACCGTCATTCAGGTGCTGGGCGCGGACAAGGCAGGCTATGCCGCGGTATTGTTCCCGGTTGTCGCTCTTTCGGTCTCCACCTGGCTGGAGGGGTTCGAGTGGACGACGCCGGCTATGCTGGGCGCCCTGCTGGCCATATTGGGAAACTATGTGTTGTTTCGTCCCGGCAAGCGTCAGAGCGTCAGCGCAACCAGCGTTCCAGAGCAACGGACCTGACGCTGCTGCCGTGGGCTCACTTTGTCGTGCAGGACTCATCGCACCCGTTCGCACCGATCTCTTTGGGGGCCATTTTTAAAAACACACCCAGTGCGGCCAACAACAATGCTGTACTCGCAATAATCGCAACCGGATAAACGAGATTCCCCGCCAAATCAAGCTGGCTGTATTTGATGATCATGATCAGTCCCTCAAGCGACATGGCCACGCAAACGGTACTGATGAAGCGGGGCAGGGTGCGGCGCATCATTGTCACTATATCGTGAGTTTCTGAACGGCCGCTGTATTCCGAGCGGATCACCATGGCCAGTTCGTAAACGGCCAGTGCGATAATGCTGCCGTTAACGCCATTAATCATGGCCTGCATCAAGGGCTCATCGGAATTCAGGAGCTCAAAGACATCGACGATGGTTGCTGCCACAAGAGCGAAGGCCAACCCGAAAAACAACCAGGAGAACAGCCTGGCGAACAAACCGCGTACTGGAATACTTCTCAACCTGTCGAGCATGCGTTTTCACCGTGACCTGTGGATGTGATGAGACAGGCTACGGATATTTCGTAAAGGCTGCGATTACAGGTTGCACACAGCGCGGTAACCTTGAAGCAAAGGGCGAGTTGATTATTTTACCTCCGCTCATCGCCAGGCCTTGTGGTTGGGCCGTTCACACCGGCTATCCTTGGGTTGCCAACACAGTTATCCACAGATTCTGTGGGAAAACTTTTTGCTGTTTGATCATTGTTTCGCCGGTTGTGGAGAATGTTATTGAAACCATAACTCGGCGCTTTCAAGGCGTAGTCAACGCTAAGGTCGCAAAGCGAACATTCGGATTTGGGGATAACTCCCGGCTCACTCGCTGCCTCCACGCCTATTTCAGACAGATTCGCGCCGTGCATTTCGTCGTTGACGTATGGCTACACAATAAAAATATGGCGAAAGCGCCTCATTTTTCGTAACACTTCCACGAATTCGGTAATAATTTAATCCGCGTCGTTACCACCGAAACAAAAATGTCACACCGCTGACACATTTCAGGACGACTCTATTACTGTATGGAATTTAGTCAGCCTCGCATCGAAAACATTCCGCGCATGAAGCTTCATGCAGCAGGGGAGGCCAGAAATGGACGAAATAACTCCGAGAGCCCTCACTGCATCAGAGATTGAGTACATGGGTGAGCTACTGGAAGATCTCACCAATCTTCGAGATAGCCTTTGCTCTATAGCTGCCCACCCCCCATTTAGCCTCAACGAACTCGACTCTGGCTATCGTATAAGCGCCGAAAACCTTCTGCATTACCTCGCGTTGCGCCGACAGGATATCCGACTGCTCCAGCAGCGCCTTGTTACGCTTGGATTTTCCTCATTGGGTCGTTCGGAATCCTGCGTACTGCCGACACTAGACATCATCATCCGCACACTTTCCTTACTACTCGGACAGCCACCAAAAGCAGATTGCGGCGAAACCTCCACGATCACGATTCAGGATGGCCCCCTGTTACTGCTGCAGCATTCGAAAGAACTACTTGGGGCCACGCCCGAAGCTAGAAATGTACGGATCATGGTCACCATGCCAACGGAATCGGCACAAGATCCCTCAATCATTCGCGATTTGCTGAAAGCCGGGATGAATTGCATGCGCATAAACTGCGCCCATGATGACCCAGAAACCTGGCTGGAGATGATCAATAATCTGCAAACTGCAAAAGAGGAGTTCGGACAGAGTTGTCAGGTTTTTATGGATTTGGGTGGGCCGAAGATACGCACGGGTGAGATCGAACCCGGACCGCACGTTGTGCATGTACACCCCAAACGTAATGAATACGGAATCACCGTTTTCCCCGCGCGCATACTGCTGGTGCCGGAGGGAAGTTCAGCACCGGAAATTAGCGATAACCAGACTGTTTTCGGTGTTCCCAAGAGTTTTCTACAGAAGCTCAAGAGATTTGATGAGATCCGGCTCCTTGATGCACGCCACAAGTCCCGGAAATGGACCGTTGTTGAAGTTAGCGACTTTGGATGCCGGGTTGAGAGCATCAAAACCTGTTACGTAGTGCCCGGAACGCCCCTTCAGCTGAAAGAAAAACAACGCCCGAAAATCACAGCCAAGATTACCAGTGTCCCCAAGCAACCCGGGTTTATAGTCCTCCGCCAAGGCGATTGTCTTGTAGTTACGGCCGACTCGAATGCCGGACATTCCAAGCATTTAGACACCCAGGGAAATCTTGTTACTCCCGCTACGATAAGCTGCACGATGCCCGAGGTCGTTTCTCAAGTTCATCCGGGCGAGAGCGTCTGGTTTGATGACGGGAAAATTGGTGGTGTCATTGAAAAAGTAGAGACAGACCGATTCTGGGTAAAAATCCAACACGCTCGTCCAGAAGGCAGCAAACTTAGAGCCGGTAAAGGCATGAACCTTCCGGATAGCCAGCTTAACGTCAGCTCTCTGACGCCGACCGACATCAGCCACCTGACATTCATCGCTAAGCATGCAGATGCCGTCCAGATGTCATTTGTAAACTCCGCACATGACGTCACATTGCTTGACGAAGCACTGTCCCGGGTAAAGGGGGATCACTTAGGCATCGTCCTCAAGATCGAAACCCGAAGAGGATTTGAGAATTTGCCCTCTATGCTGCTGACCGCTATGCGCCGACCCAAGGTGGGCGTCATGATTGCAAGGGGCGATCTTGCTGTTGAGTGTGGATATGAGCGACTGGCAGAAGTCCAGGAAGAGATATTGTCAGTGTGTGAAGCCGCCCATGTACCCGTTATCTGGGCGACTCAAGTACTAGAAAACCTGGCTCAGAAAGGCATGCCCTCTCGCGCAGAGATTTCAGATGCAGTCATGGCGCACCGTGCAGAGTGCGTCATGCTGAACAAAGGGCCGCACGTTATCGAAGCGCTTGGTGTGCTCGACAGCATTCTCAAGCGCATGGAACAGCATCAAACCAAAAAACGGGCACTACTCAGGGCACTGAGATTGGCCCAGAACGGACGGTAACAAGTGGATACCGATGAAGGATTGCTAGCCAGCTATCTAAAACGGAAGTTGTCTGCCCATGAAGCGGTCGAGACCATTTCAGGCTGCAGAAACCTGATTCTCGGAATGAGCGCCGCGCAACCGCCGGCATTGATGGCAGCCACTGCAGATGCCCTCAGAGATCGATTGATTGGTCCGTTAAACGTCTATTATCTGCATGGTACGGAACATCTTCAGCAAACTCTTTTAGCTCCAGATCTCATTGATCTCGTAACACCCCGTCCACTCTTTCTAAGCCATTCAGACAGGGCTGCCATTGCACAATCCAACTCTACAAATTGGATTGAATTCGTACCCGCAATGCTTCACCAGGCCGGCCGCCTGCTGACAGAGCACATAGATCCGGAATGTTTTTTTGTGACCGTATCGCCGATGGATCGCCATGGATATTTCAGCCTCGGCACCAACGCTGATTACGGAGCGTCTGTGATCCGAAAAGCAAGGAAAGTCATTGTCGAGGTCAACCGGTATATGCCTCGAACCTTTGGTGAATGTTCCGTCCATATTTCAGAAATAGACCACATCGTTGAGCACGATCAACCGCTGGTAGAGGCAATCCCCAAGGCGCCCACAGAGGTCGATAGAAAGATTGCACAACAGATCATCGAACGGATTGACGATGGGGACACCTTACAGATCGGAGTGGGCGGAGTACCAAATGCCGTGCTCTCGGGGTTGAAACAGCACAAAGATCTGGGGCTACACAGCGAACTGTTCTCCCCGGCAATGGTTCCCCTGATTCAGGCCGGGATCTTGAATGGTCGACGCAAGACATGGATGCAACACAAGCACATTTTCACCTTCGCTCTCGGAGACCGTGCGCTCTACGAGTTCCTTGACGATAACCCTGCTATCGTTGGATACCCTGCGTCCTGGGTAAACAATCCAGACATCATTCGGCTTAACGACAACATGGTGTCTGTAAATTCAGCACTCGAAATAGATCTGACTGGCCAGATTAATTCTGAACAAATTGGCGATCGCCCCTTTTCAGGCACCGGTGGCCAACTCGATTTTGTTCGTGGTGCTTACGCCGCAAGAAACGGGCGCTCCTTCATTGCATTAAGGTCAACCGCTCAATCGGGCTCTGTAAGCCGTATCGTCCCGCGTCTACTCGGCGGTGCCGTCACAGACCCCCGGAATGATGTGCAATTCGTAGTGACTGAGTATGGCTGCGTAAACCTTAAAGGCCTCTCTATTCCTCAAAGAGCCAGAGCCCTAATCCAAATTGCATCTCCTGAATTTCAAGATCATCTTGAGCGAGAGGCAACGTCACTTGGATGGATATAGGCACTATAGATCGGATCACTGAAATCAGAGCGCTGGATAATGCCAACCTAGTTGTTTAGAACAGCCTCAATCGCGCGGTAATTATCATAGGTCACGAGGTTTATCCCCACCGCTCGCTGAGTATTCAGGTATTCCGAGAGCATTGGCGAAGGCGTTGTCAGTAGATTAATGACCCGGCTCCGAACGTCCTCGCAAATTCCACTGCGGAATACAAAAGGGTCATAGTGTAACGGTACCGAACGCCAGAGAACCGTTAGGGTGTCCTCTGCAATCATGCCGCGCCTGAGCGCTTCATCTGCTCTTGAGCTGGAGACAAAGGCAGCCTCCGCCTTGTTGTCCAGCAACGCCATCAATGCCTTGTCATGGCTACCCGCGTATATGTTGGCTCCAAAGAAATCGGAGAATGGCTCGCCGATCGTGGTTGCAAACTCGTTTTTGGGAATGAGAGCCCCTGATGTACTGGAAGGATCAGTCAGCAGTATCCTGGCATTTCTCAGGCCCTCAATGCTGTTTATCCCCGCTGCCGTTGGAACTACCAGTAACGAATAATAGAAACTCCCCTCGGGTGTAAAGAGCCCGGCCTCGGTGGTTAAAGAAGCGAAGGCATCCAGCCCCGGGTCTGTTCGATGAGCGATAACATAGGATGCCGGCCCCATAACGGCCAGGTCGACACCGCCCGAAAGTACGCCATCCATCACACTCTCGTAAGACGTAGCTCTGACCAGCTCTACCGGCATTCCAAGCCCCTGTTCCAGAAGAGCTATCAATGATTGATATTCAGAGGCCTGCTGGTCGATATCTTTTTTTGGGATCATCGTGAAGGTCAATCTGTTCATGTTGCAGTTTTTGACCTCTCGGACGGCTCCCGAACTATAAAACGATGCAAAGGCGAGCGATGCGAACGCGAGAATTAACGTCAGCAACCTCATGCTCTGGCTTCCTCTTCTGCGAAGGTTCTCAGGAACTCAGGAATCTTCTCCGCTGGCATCGGGCGCCCCAGGTGATAGCCCTGTGCAATGTCACAGCCGGCGACTTTCAGGTGAACCAGCTGCTCACGGGTTTCCACGCCCTCGGCCACCACTTTGAGCGCCATGCGCTTGGCCAGAATAATGGTAGAGGACACGATCGGACTGTCATCATGGCTGTTTGAGATGCGGTTAATCAGGCTTCGGTCAATCTTGAGCTTGTCTACCGGTACCGCCTCCAGGTGGGCGAACCCCGCGTAACCGGTGCCGAAATCGTCAAGACTGAGGCGGATACCTGCCGCCTTGAGGCAATGCAGGCTCTCAACTGCCCGGCCTTCCAGCATAGCAGTTTCCGTGATTTCCAGTTCCAGCAAGTCGGTTGTTAAACCGTACTCAGACACCGTCGACAAGACGTCTTTGCAGAACTGCGGCTGCGCAAGCTGTATCGGGGAGACATTGACCGCAACGGGCTTCGAGGTCCCATGCTTTTGTTTCCAATCGGATATCTGAGCGCAGGCCAGTCGAACCACTTCCATGCCCAGGGCCACGACAAAGCCGGTTTTCTCAGCCACCGGAATAAATCGGTCTGGATACAGCAGGCCGAAGCCCGGATGTTGCCATCGCACCAGAGCCTCGTAGCCAATAATTTCCATAGTCTCCAGGCAAACCTGGGGTTGGTAATGCAGAACAAACTCCCGGTTTCTGAGGGCCTCCACAAAGGCTTGTTCCAGGTGAAATTCTTCCACATCACTCACATTCAGTGACTGGTCGAAAAAGCGATACTGGCCACGACCGGCTTTCTTGGCCGAATACATAGCGGCATCAGCACATTTGGTCAGTTCATCAATACTCTGGCCGTCCCGAGGGCTGATAGCGATACCAATGCTGGGACTGGTATTTAGCTCTGTTCCTTCCAACATGTAGGGGGCGGACAAATGCGCGGTTAAAGCTGCGGCCCACTGCTCGATGTCTGCCTCACTGCGATCACCCGCCAACAGCACCACAAATTCATCACCGCCGAAACGAGCGGCAATGTCACCTTTGCCCAGCATGCGTTGAATGCGACCGGCGACGGCCTGCAGCAGCAGGTCACCGATGTGGTGGCCCAGGGAATCATTAATGGATTTAAAGCGATCCAGATCGATAAACAGCATGGTTGACAGCTTTCGCTGTCGACGCTGTTCCAGTACCAGCGAATCTGCCACATCCAAAAACTGGCGCCGGTTGAACAGACCACTGAGATGATCAATCGAAGCGGCACGGCTACTGCGGGCATGCTCGGTTTCAAGGCGCTCAATCAGTTGCTGGTTGTTCCGCTCGGACAACCGCAATGCCTCCAACACTCTTTGCTGTCCGGTCAAACTCCGGATCAGCCAGAACACAATACCGAAAACCAGTAAGGTCATTACGCTGTTGGCAATCAGTTGCTTATTCTGGCCAGGCGTCAGCGGCGCAAAGATCTCGTAGTAAGGCTGGGCCACACTGACTGTAAAACCATTCGCTGGACGGGTCACGAAAACATATTGGTATTGCTCGCCCGCCAACTCCACCGTGGCTTCACCGGTCACAACACGGCCTTCAGCCGCAATCTGCACTTTCGGCACCTGAGGCCCTCCAACCACAATGCCGCTTTCATTGGCCCGCATCCACTCATCCCCCCTGGAATCCAAAATCTGAATAAAGCCCGAGCCCAGCTCAACATTCTGTAGAAGCCCAGCCAGGTAGGCGATGTCCAGCTCAATCAAGATCAATCTTGAGGAACGGGACAAATCTGCCAGTCTGAGCGGAACCAGGAATGGCAATCGCCAGGCAGGCTCTGCTGGCAGGTATGCCGGGTCCGCAACTCGTTCGGGAAGTACAGGCACAAACCCAGTTCCGGCAAAGTGGTCCTCAGTTTCAGACAACCAACTACCAAGCTTTGATCGCGCCGAATCCAAATGACTGGTGTAAATCAGCTCTCCAGACAAATTGTAAACACTGAGCCGGTTGAACACGGGATCTTCTGCCAGAAGCGTCAAGAGTCTGATTTCTGCTTCTTGATGTGCGATGACATCGTCATTCACCAGGCTACCCATGGCCTTGGCTCGATCAGTCATCTGCTTGAGGCTCTCCGACACAATCAACGCCAGATTGCGGTTCTCGGAAAGTCTTGCATTGAGGGTTTCCACCCTCGTTGCATATGTCTGCCAAAGGAATAACACCCAGAGAAACAAAACGATAACAACCCCGAGTGCCAGCATAGTTAGCTGAACGCTATTCAAGGGAGTATCAGACTTCGCTGTCATCAAGCTAGAACCTGGAGAAAAGGGATAGGTAAAAGTCAGCCTCTCCAGTGGCCGGATAAATCCTGTGAATCGGGTGAGGCATTTCGCCAGCAAAACCCAGATCCCTCGAAGCCTAGACGTCAATTATGGCAGTTACATGACAGACCAAAATTGTTAACGGGTTCACATATTTGACACAGGAAATTCATTTCTCAATGTTAAGTGTACGGCTCCCATCCATAACGGAGCAGCAGTAATGTCCGGCCAATCATCCCTTCTGGTAGAAAAGCTCTGGCGCCTTAAACGCCGCATCGACAAAGGCCAATGCCCCGGTGTCGACTTTATTCATCTAAACGTCCTGCTTAGAGAGCCTGCTTATCGGGCGGATGTTCTCAGGCGCGTGGAAACAAACGGCTCGCCCGAGCTCCAGGCGCTTGCCCGGGAAATTATGGCAAACGATCCCGGTGAGCCGCTGATGGCGAAGTCTCCAACGGAAACACTGGCGAAAACGTCAGCTGACAAGGCGCAACGACGCAGCTGGCTGACTCGCAATGGTGTAGTTGTCGTTCCCATATCGGCGGCCTTTGTGGCAGCGATTGCCGGTTTTACCGCTTTTGAGAATCGAGCTGTCCGGGTTACTGACGATATTGTCTCAGACACAGTCTGGCAAAGTGGCCGTCGCTACATTCTGGATGACGTTATCTATGTGGATAGCGCCAGGCTCACCATAGAACCTGGCGCAACCATCGAAGGCGAACGCGGTTCTGCTCTCATCGTCACCAAGGACAGCCGACTCTTCGCCCGGGGAACCCGGGAACAGCCCGTTGTGTTTACCAGCCACCAACCCGAGGGACAGAGAACCCGGGGTGACTGGGGCGGTCTGGTTCTGCTCGGCAAAGCGCCGGTTAATCAGCCTGCCGCGGCAATAGAGGGTGTTCCCGAGACAGATCTCCGTGGCCAGTTTGGAGGCACCGACCACCGCCACAGTTGCGGCGTACTGCAATATACCCGCATCGAATTTGCTGGCTTTGAGGTCTACAAAGACAACGAACTGAATGGTCTTACGCTGGGTGGTTGCGGCTCGGACACCATCGTCGAAAACGTGCAGGTACATCGCGCGCTGGACGATGGCATTGAGATGTTCGGGGGTACCGTAGATCTGAAAAACATTCTGGTAACCGGCGCCGCTGATGACAGTATCGATTGGGACTGGGGTTGGACAGGTAACGTCCAGTTCGCGGTCATCCAGCAGCACGGCGATGTGGGCGACAATGGCTTTGAGGGTGACAGCAATGGGTCTGACCACAACGCCACGCCCCGGTCAGAGCCCACCTTCTACAATGTCACGATGTACGGCGCCGGCCGCTCGGCCAAACAGCACCGTGCCATGGTTCTGCGAGAAGGTTCAGGTGGCCATTTCCACAACATGATCATCGACAGCTTTGCCATAGAGGCCCTCGATACACGGGATGAGGTCAGGTCACTCGTGGCAATGGAAAAACTCACCTTTAGCCACAACCTTATCGCCAACAATGGCCGTCTCGGCAATCTGACAACAGAACCTGAGGCTGACGACGATGATTTTGGCTTTCAGGAGGAGGTGTGGATTCAGGACCCGGCCAACCGCAATCATCAGCTGGCGGAAAGTGGCTTGCAGCCAACCGTGACAAGCACGACTTCACCGAATTTCCGATCCAGAGGCCTTATTCGAAACATGGAAGCAACACGACCACCCAAGTCGGAGTTTTTCGACGAATCTGCTGACTACCTGGGCGCTATTAATCCTCGCTCCAGTGACACCTGGCTGGATGGCTGGACCGCGTTTCCGGAGTCATAAAGCATAGTCGTCCGTGCGTCTATGGTTAGCCAAGGATGGCCTTGTCAGAAATGTGGATGAGTTGGTAGCAGGGCGAGCTTGGGCTGAGGAGTACAAGAATTCCAGGTTATGCCTCTGCAATGGTTGTCACAAAAATATCATCAAACAAGCTTACGATTGACTCAGAGACATTACTAAGGATCTGAGGAGACAAACAATGAAAAAGCTTCTGACCCTGGCCTGTGCCACCATGCTCACACCGGTGCTGGCTCACGGCGCTTTCCAGCTTGACAGCCGTTACCAGGACAATGATGGTGATCTGATTGCTGACATCCCTTCCGACGAGTCAAAGCTGGTGGATCCCTCAACCCTGGTCTTTGCCTATACCCCGGTGGAAGATCCTGCCGTCTATAAGGAAGTCTGGTCCGAGTTTCTCGACCACCTGGCGGACACCACTGGCAAGAATGTCCAGTTTTTCCCGGTACAGTCCAACGCAGCCCAGATCGAAGCCATGCGTGCTGGCCGCCTGCATATCGCGGGTTTCAATACCGGTTCCAACCCGCTGGCCGTCGCCTGTGCCGGCTTCCGCCCGTTTACCATGATGGCAGCGGCTGATGGCTCCTTTGGCTATGAAATGGAAATCATCAGCTACCCCGGGTCCGGTGTGAATGATGTGGAAGACATCCGTGGCGGCGAGCTTGCGTTCACCTCGCAGACATCCAATTCCGGCTTCAAGGCTCCCTCTGCCATTCTCAAGGCGGACTACAATATGATCGCCGGTGAGGATTTCGAGCCGGTGTTCTCCGGCAAGCACGACAACTCCATCCTCGGCGTTGCCAACAAGGACTACAAAGCCGCGGCGGTTGCAAACTCGGTGCTCAACCGCATGCTCAGCCGGGATGTGGTTAGCGAAGACCAGATTGTCAGTCTCTACAAGTCCCAGACTTTCCCCACCACGGGTTACGGCATCGCCCACAACCTGACACCCGAACTGCAGGAAAAAATCCAGGACGCGTTCTTCTCCTTTAACTGGGAAGGCACTGCGCTGGAAGAAGAATTCTCGAAATCCGGTGAAGCCCAGTTTGTGCCCATCACCTTCAAGAACCACTGGGAAGTGATTCGCAAGATCGACGCAGCCAACGGTGTTGCTTACAACTGTCGTTAACAGGCCGGGCGGTACCAAGTGCTGAAACTGGACAAGGTTTCGAAAACCTACAAGACCGGCGACAAGGCCCTCCACAACGCCTGCTTTGAAGTTCCGGCAGGCCAGGTGGTGGGCCTGATCGGGCCCTCAGGGGCGGGCAAATCCACCCTGATCCGCTGCATCAATCGACTGGTGGAGCCCACTCAGGGCTCAATCACCCTGGGCGACACCGAGCTGACCGGATTGAATCGTCGGGAGCTGCGTCGCGCCCGGCGGCGGATTGGCATGATCTTCCAGGAATACGCCCTGGTGGAACGCCTGACCGTGATGGAAAACGTGCTGTCGGGTCGGCTGGGCTATGTGCCAGCTTGGCGCTCCTACCTGCGAAAATTCAGCGCGGATGATATCGCCCAGGCATTCTCCCTGCTGGACCGGGTCGGCCTTGCCGATCATTACAACAAGCGGGCGGATGCGCTCTCCGGTGGCCAGCGGCAGCGCGTGGGCATTGCCAGGGCTCTGGAGCAGAACCCGGAACTGCTACTGGTGGATGAACCCACAGCTTCCCTTGATCCGAAGACTTCCCGGCAGATCATGCGGCTGATTCGCACCGCCTGTCAGGAGCGCAACCTGCCCGCGATCATCAACATTCACGACGTGATGCTCGCACAACAGTTCTCGGACCGGATCATCGGCCTGAAGGCTGGCGAAATCGTGTTCGACGGCGCACCGGATGCTCTCACCGACGAGGTGTTGACCACCATCTACGGGGATGAAGACTGGACCCAGCTGCGTGGTGACAACGCCGAACAGTCAACGGATCCGGAAACCCCGGCGGTCGATCTGGCGGAGGGGGTGTAATGGCTGAAGAGCCAATGGCCCAATCCTATCCGACCCGCTGGAAACGACCACCGGTATTGCTGACCCATCCCCTGTGGCGGAAGATCATCCTGCTTGGTGGCCTGGTGTATCTGGTGCTTGCCATTCAGACCGTTGAGGTCGACTGGCAGCGGGTCTATCTGGGGCTGGAGCGCGGCTGGCGATTCGTGCAGGGCTTTCTGGTTCCGGACTTCACCACTCGGTGGAATGATATCTACGCCGGCCTGATGGAAAGCCTGACCATGACCGTGACGTCCACGGTGGCTGGCATCCTGATTTCCGTTCCCATCGGTATTGGCGCGGCCCGCAACCTGGCGCCGGCTCCGGTATACCTGGCCTGCCGCGGGATTATTACCGTCTCGCGGTCCTTTCAGGAAGTGATCATTGCCATACTGCTGGTCGCCATGTTCGGTTTTGGTCCTTTTGCCGGGTTTCTGACCCTTGCCTTTGCCACCATCGGCTTCCTTTCCAAGCTGCTGGCAGAGGAAATCGAAGATTGCGACCGTAGCCAGATTGAGGCTATCCGGGCCACTGGTGCCAGCTGGTGGCAAGTGGTCAACTATGCGGTTCAACCCCAGGTCATGCCTCGTCTTGTTGGGCTATCCCTCTATCGGCTGGACATCAACTTCCGGGAATCGGCGGTGATTGGCATCGTCGGCGCCGGCGGTATCGGGGCGACCCTCAATACCGCCATCGACCGTTACGAGTACGATTCCGCCGGTGCCATCCTGATCATCATCATCGCCATTGTTCTGGTGGTGGAATACTCGTCCTCATACATCCGCAGGTGGGTCCAGTGAGTTCACAGGTCTCCAGTACTCGTCCATCCTGGCAGGTCCGGACCCCGAAGCAGACCCTGCTGCGCTGGCTCGGTTGGTTCTGGCTTGTCGCACTCACTGTTGTCTGCTGGCAGGTCATGAATGAGAATACTATCTGGGCCTTTGTCAGTGATGCGCCGGAGCAGGCCGCCGACATCGGCGACCGAATGTTCCCACCGGCCTGGGGCTACATCAACAATCTCTGGGAGCCACTCTGGGACACCATCAACATTGCTACCCTTGGCACCTTGCTGGGCATTCTGATCGCGGTGCCCGTGGCGTTTCTGGCAGCTACCAACACCACCCCCAGTACCCGGTTCGTGAGACCACTGGCGCTTTTGATTATCGTCGCCTCCCGCTCCATCAATTCCCTGATCTGGGCGCTCCTGCTGGTGGCGATTATTGGTCCCGGTCTGCTGGCGGGCATCGTCGCGATCGGCCTGCGGTCCATCGGGTTTATCGCCAAATTGCTGTATGAGGCCATTGAAGAGATCGACGATAAACAGGTGGAAGCGGTGCGCGCCACCGGAGCCTCGGGGGCCCAGGTGATCGATTACGCGGTGGTGCCACAGATTCTGCCGGCGTTCTGGGGCATCAGTGTGTTCCGATGGGACATCAACATCCGGGAATCGACCATTCTCGGGCTCGTGGGCGCTGGCGGGCTCGGGATTCAGCTCAACGCCTCGCTGAGCACCCTGGCCTGGAATAAAGTGGCCATGATCTTCATTGTGATTCTCGGGACCGTCGTGATCTCGGAATGGGTTTCCGCAAAGGTTCGTGAGGCGGTACTCTAAGCCGATGATCGATACCCACCCGATTTCCTTTGCTGGCCTAACGCCTTCCCCGGCCTGGGCGTTCGCCGAATATCAGCGTATCCGCAAGACTCTGCCTGCCGGCCTGCCGCCGGAACAGGCTCCCTGCACCCGGGAACTGGAATCACTCGAACCTCTTCTCGACCATTTCCAGGTGTTTGTATTCGACGCCTTTGGCGTGCTGAACGCAGGTCCCCGGGCCTTTCCTTCAGCCATAAGCCGGATCAGACAGCTCCAGCAACGGGGCAAGACCGTCAGGATCCTCTCCAACGCAGCCACGGCCAGCCACAGCGCGCTTGTCGCCAAGTACCGGGGTATGGGTTTCGATATCGGGCATGATCAACTGATTTCCAGCCGTTCGGTGCTTGAGCAGTCGTTATCTCGCCAACTCCGCAAAGGCAAGTTCGGTGTCCTTTCACCCGCATCCTCCGCTCCGGATACCCTGGGGGTGGACTGGCTGCCGGTCCGGCCGGGCATCCGGGCAGACGATCTGGACCGGCTGGACGGTTTTATCTTCCTGAGCAGTGAAGGCTGGAATGAAGAGATTCAGGAAGCGCTGGCCAAGAGCCTGGCGCGCCACCCGCGCCCGCTGCTCGTGGCCAACCCCGACCTGGTGGCTCCCCGGGGCGACTGCCTGACCCTGGAGCCCGGTTATTTCGCCCATAGGTTGATGAGCCAGTCCGCCATAGAGCCGGAGTTCTTCGGCAAGCCCTATAGACCTGCCTTCGATGCGGTTCTTGAGAATCTTGGAGCGAAAGACCCAGGCGAGGTCCTGATGGTAGGCGACACGCTGCATACGGATATCCTGGGCGGGCAGGCCGCGGGCATGAAAACCATGCTGATAACGGCTGAAGGCGCCTTGCAGGGCATGAACATTCCGGACTGCATTGCGCAGTCTGGAATTGTGCCTGACTTCATCGCTCCGATGATTTGAGGTCGTTCAATCAGGAGGGAAACCGGTTCCGGGTGCGGCGCATCAGCATGAGCGGAACTGTCACCAGCACGCCAACCGCCGAAGCCTGATCGACCTGGACACGGTCAGGCGCTGTCGTCCTGGCAACCAGCGATGAACCATAAAAAAGCCCTACACGGAGGTAGGGCTTCTTTACGTATAGCTAGCAACAAAGTATCCGGACTCTTACCGGATACGGCGCGCTATATGGCAGTTTATGCCGCTTTCTTGAGCTTTTTCTTCAGGCTCTTCAGCTTGCCTTCCTGCTTGGCGATCTTTGCCTTACGGGCTTTGATTTCTTTTTTCAGGCTGGTTACTTTCTTCGTAGTTTTCTTGGCCATGATTCACTCCTGGTGTGTGATTGCTCAATTACCGCCCTCAGTCGTCCTTATGGGTTCGCACGAAGTTGCGTATGAACTTTCGTACCTCTCTGGCGGCACTGGTATCCAGCTCTTCACACAATGAAATGAATTCATCGCGCTCTGCACTGTTGATCCGAATCAGTAGCTGAGAGTCTTTTTTCCCTGCCTTTTTCTTGCGTGGCTTCAACTGCTTTTCGGAAATACTATCGGCTGCCATGGGTCATCCACTCACTGAGAACACTTTTAGTATATACATTGTATATAGAAAAGATAGACTCAGGCGCCCAAGGTGTCGCAGTCAGATGTCGTGTTGCTTTCGAAAGCTGTTGATCTCTTCCACGACTTTGCGGGCGACTGTGTAGTGATCCAGGCGATCAAAAAGCCTTCTAAGAATTTCCTTTTCTTTGTCGTCGACTACGCCGTCTTCCAAAGCTAATCGCTCGATCATGGCGAGCTCTTTTTCGTCTATGGTGTCGTCGTTGGCGAAGACCACCAGGAAGGAATACCCCACCAGTTCTTTTGCCCGTGATTTCTCTGTCATAACGGCACCCTATCTGATGCATCATAAATGCCCAGCAGGCAACGCCAAGAGCATTTCCAGGTATCGCCTGGCTGCATATTCGCTTTCCGATTGATACAGCGGTTCCTCACCAGGTATGCGCACCTCGTATCGAAACGGCCGGCAAAAGCCGCTCGGCTCTTTAAAGCTTAGCTCAAGAAGTTCAACCGGTAGTTCTTCACAGGACCAGCAACAACGAATTTCAACGGCTTGGATAGCCTTACTCATACCAGACACATATGCCCCCAGGTGGATCAGTTGCACTACAAAAGCAACAGAGGGCTCATCCTGAGCAATACACGCGGATTGCGTTCCGCCTCATCTAGGCGGTGACGGAATTAAAGCAAGGTGATGTTGCGGTGGCGTGACGGGGATAAAAAAACCGAGCCCTGGGACAGGGACTCGGCAAACAATCACGATCCTAATCCTGATTGGCCGACAATCGTAACCTTCAGCTGTTTCAATTTCGTTTCAGGAGAACAGGGTTCATTTACCAATCCTGTTTCTGCTTGAGGAGCTCATTGTTGTAGGGACCAATGGTTTCGAGCAAAACGGATGATCTTGAGAACTGACCTCGCCCCCAGGCAATGTCATTTTGCCATTCGTCCTTCAACGCCGATTCAATGGTCCACTGCTTCAGGGATGAATAAACAAGCCGCGCCTGTGCCGTAACACGGCTTTCTGTCAGGTTCTGGAATGGGAAGAATTCAAACTTGTCGCACTGAACCATAAGGGTCGTCTCAAGAGTACCCGCTGCCAAAAACGACGCATCATAGAGTAGCTGGAAAATGATGGACTCTTTCACTGTGCCCAATGGAGAGCAGGAAAAGGCGTTGAGACGGACGGACAGGGAACACTGGCTATCTTCCAGTTCAATGTGCGGCCTCATCCATGGGCCTACGAACGTAGATCTGTGAAACGCCAATAGGGCTCGGTAGTGGTCCTCTCTGGGGTTCATTTCATTAACCTCAGATCGGGACTGTCAACGTCCTTTTGAACAGACCTTAGGGGAGAAAAAACGCCGGGGTTGAACCCCCGGCAATGCGAGAGCACCTGGTACTTATCGTACTTCAGGAACCCTCACTATAGGGTTCTAACGTTACAAACGAATTTCAGGCTACGTTCCCTAAGAGACCTTGCGCCTTTCCCTCATGACCTTCCAGTCAATGACGTTTCCCGCAGAGTCGAAATGGACATAGCCAGCATAACCATCCGATTCTTCCCAGGTTTTGATAAAGCCAACAACCTCGCCGTTCTCTGTGCACATTTCGTAGGACGTTTTACTAGGGTCTATCTGGCGCGATTCATCGACTTCAGGCTCGACCTCCCGGAGTGTCTGGTCTTTTTTGAGAGACAAGGTGGTTTCAATCCAATCGGAACTCATGGGGCACCTCTTTACTGGGTAAGGGACAGCACTTATCTGGCTGTTTATTCTATGCTCAATTTAATCGGCTATTTTGATATGTCTCAAGTTGATTTTGGTCTTAAAAATTGATCTGAAATAGCCTACATTCGGTTGCCTAGTAGCCCAGATAACCGTAGCCGACCGTATCCCGATATTTTTCAATGTGTCGTACGTTGATTGCTCGGACAACGCCTTCTGCTTCAAGCTCACTGAAGCACGCATTGAATGCATCACGGTGTTCTTTTTTACGAAACGAGGCTCTATAGGGCGTCGGGGCAAAAATCGGAATGAACATCACTTTCTGGTGCAAATCAGCCTTATCCGCATAGGTTCGATCCGCGCGCAAACGGTGGTTAATCTCCGCAAAGATAAGACCATCCGCAAGCACCACATCCACGCGATTCAGAAAGAGCATTCGCGAGTGGATGCGCTGGTCTGCAAACTCGGAATATGAGGCAAAAGACTCAATGTGAGACTCAATACCCAGCAATTGGGACGCACCGGCAAAGGAAACAACACGCAGCCCTTTTAAATAGCGAAGATGGTAAGGCTTGATGTTCGTGGACTCCAAAACAGCGGCGCCATTCTGGTAATACACGTAGGGAGTGCTTTCAAAACCTGGCGTGTCCATATCGGGAGGCACGGTCATTACCGCATCGCCCAGCCCCTCATGAGTGAAATTCCGGAGGTGCCGTTTGAAGGGGTAGAAATGAAAGTGAACATCTATTTCACATCGATCCATGACTGCAGCGAATATCTCAATATCGCGCCCAGCCGGCCCCTGTTCTGATGTTGCCGGGAGGTAGGGAGCCAGTACGAAAAGTGGCTCTGGCTCTGATACTGCATTGGCCTGAGTGGCCAAAGTGCCAATAGCGAACGCCAGGAGTAACCATTTCATTTAGATGCCACGTGATTATCGAGAAACTACAACTACTTCCCTGCACCTAAACTCAAGGTTACCGCTAATTCCATTTCCAGAATCACGATATTACTACATTAGTATTTCAGCTCTGTGACAGTGGCACGCTCGCCATGTTTACCACACTGATAATACCTGGCTGAGTACGGTTCTTATCGGTTCGTTCCGCAAATCGCCGGTCCCAACGTGTCCACAAAGTGTCAGCCGTGTTTAGCGTAGAGGCGCAGGAGGAAAGCCCTGAATGGAATGTTCGCTTTTTGTTTAGGTTCGGACAATTTATGGTTGTACTACCAAAAAAGACGACGAAATAGACGGTTCAACGGTTGTTCGACAAAGGTGGGTAACCTCACTCCGAGAGGGTTGCTTTCCGCGAGGTTCGGGTTCGCTTTAATGCGGGTCCCCATGATGTAGTCGAACCAGGGACGGGTGACACACCAGTTGGCGTCCTGATTGGTGTTCATATGGTGATTGTAATGCCAGGGAATGGCCTTCTTTCCCACTCGGGTTCCTCATAGACTTCGTCGCGGTCATCCTTGGTGCGCACGATCTTGTGATGCTGCTAGTGGCTTTTCATGGACTTTGCCTGCCATTCTCGGGGCATTGTTGGCTTTGATTGGAAACGATGTGCTGTTTCGGTCTGCGGGACGGTGATCCAGTTTTTGGCGCTATGGGCAATATCCTACAAGGAAGCAGGACAATATTGGGCATTGCTAAACGGCAGGTTTTGTTAACGTCCGCCCCCTTGGACGGGCCATCTACATGGTCGACATTCCTGGAAAACACA
>Ga0207832_100270_pt1 | contig 25256 bp, 21 predicted proteins | sample TtanPargueraPR_3_FD_187743 | JGI IMG/M metagenome (GOLD analysis project Ga0207832, IMG submission 187743) | Aerobic enrichment media microbial communities from Bioluminiscent Bay, La Parguera, Puerto Rico - Tt and P1 (4) (SPAdes) | ecosystem: Environmental > Aquatic > Marine > Unclassified ...
CCGGAAGAACCTACCACGCCACCAACACACCGCCGTACGCGCTGCCGGAACACAAAACCCGGACCACCCTGAAGACCAAAACCCACAAGGGCGAGGGCAGCAACGAACTGCGCTTTGAAGACGAAGCGGGCGAAGAGCAGATCTACGTGCACGCCCAGAAAGACCTGGACCTGCTGACGGAAAACAACCGCACCGAAGTCATCAGGAACGACAGCCACCTGACGGTGGAAAACAACCGTTTCAGCCACACCAAAGGCAACCGCCACCACACCACAGATGGCGAACATCGTGAGAGCATCGGCGCCGACTACAGCCTCACCGTAAACGGCAGCCACCACAGCAAGCAGGGCAAAAACCAGCTGGTGGAAGCCGGCACCGAAATCCATCACAAGGCCGGTATGAAAATTGTGATTGAGGCGGGTGCCGAGGTGACACTTAAAGCGGGAGGCAGCTTTGTGAAGGTAGACCCGAGTGGGGTGACGGTGTCTGGGCCTTTGGTGCGGATGAATTCCGGAGGTGGGCCCGGGAGTGGTATATCGGCTGCTGTTAAGACTGCCAGTCTGCCCCAGCTTATGACTGCAGTGGGGGAAATAGTCACTTCAGATAGGTTGGCGGACGTTGGACAACGCACGGATGCCGTCCCGGCAACAGCAACGCCAGCAAAAACCGTACTAAAAGAGGCTGCCAGCGCTGGCAGCCTGACCGTTTCCGACTGTGAGTTTGACGAGCATGGACGCTGTAAATTACATCAACACGCTTGATGATCTCGAATTAAGCCGGGCCACTCCAACTGAACCAACTTTCGGCATTGTTGACCTTGCGGCGGATGCCGGTTTTCTCCGTCAGTTATACGGCAGCATGACACAAGCAAATATGGAATGGTTCAGCCTTTTCCTTGGCTCATCTTGGCAGGCTGATTGGGAGCAGGGTCCTATATTGCTGGATCTTACCTCAGCACCGGAATTTGCCGGCGAGCTGGTTATGATGATGCAAACCAAGCCATTGGGAGTGCTAATCCAGTCCAGCGCTGATGGTGCCGAGATGCTGCAGCGCTGTCAGCGCTGGCTTTTCAATAGCGGCGCCTCGATTTTACGCTTCTATGAGCCCCGCATGTTGACCCCGCTTATCGCCGCCATGACCGACATGCAGCGAGCTGACCTGGTCAGACTCGGCGAAACCTGGGCATGGCATAACGGCCACGAATGGGGGCAGTACCAGTCGACTAGCGAAAATCCTGAAGCAGGTGAGAAATCGCCCGTTGTGACAACAGAGCAGCTCAAAGACGTTTCGTGGTACAGGCTCGCCGAACATGCCCGGGAATACGCCGAGTACTATCGTGGCAACCTTGTCGTGCATTCAGACCCCCAAACCTGGGTTATGAGCTGCCTTATGAAGGCTAATGAATCAGGGTTTAAAACAAAAGCAGACCAGGAACGTTGGTTGAGGCTGGCGATACGGTATGGCGATAGCTTTTACCGGCAGGAGGCGTTTAAGACAGTCATGGAACAACAGGCATTGACGCCTGCGCAACAAATGACGGCAATGGAAAGCAATTCGGAGGCTTTGAATGCCCAATTATAAAGTCCAGTCGGGCGACACCCTTACGGATATTGCCGCCAGGCACCAGGTATCTGTTAATGACATAAAAGCCAGCAACGACATCATTAGTGACGTGAACCATATTGAAGCTGGATGGACGTTGGATATTCCCGAAACTGACGGATCGTCCACGTGTAGCATGCCCCCTGCCAAGGCTTCCAATGATGCAAGTACAGGAGAGGAATATTCAGCTTGTGCGGTTGAATGTGCTGCATTGCTCCATCTTACCGATGAGCCGGATACCGTTTACGCTCTCACCCGGTCACAGCTAGACGAAATCGAGTTGGAAATCGAAGAGCTGCAAGCGCCACTGGTAGAATTGCGAAAAAAAGAGGAAGGGCCGGACGCGGATATTCCAGCAGCCAGGGAAGTGGTTTGGGAAAAATTGAAAAGCCTTGGCGCATTGCCCGCGTCACAAAAAACCTCAACGGCCCAAGAACTCTTAAATGAATACGAGGCCAAGTGGGCTCTTGCCAGAAAAAGGCTCGATCACCAGCGAAGAAGACATACCCGCATCCGGTTTGAGATCGACCGGATCAAAGAACTGATATTCAAGCCTTTAGAGGAGAGACAGCCGCTTTTATCAGAAAAGGATCGGCTGTCTCTGGCCGTGTTTGAAACTTTGTACAAGGAGCTTACGCGCACTTTGCCTTCGGTGAAGACCACATTAGAGGCTCACGAAAAAGCAGCCAAAAGTTGTCAGGGCGACGTAGAGTCCATGAGCAAGCAGCTAAAGCTGCTCCGGGCAGCTTTAGAGGCTGAGATTAGTTATCGTCTGGTAAAAACCGACGATAACGCGCCCCACTCCCGACAGGAACAACTCAGAATCGAATCTGAACGCTTGAAAGAGGCCACACTGTGGCCAAGTTACATAGCTGAGTCAGATATTCGCATCCTCACCGAGCGCCAGAAAAAACTGAATCAGCTTGATGAGGAGCGAACTCCAGTATGGGACACGTTTGTTTCGATCGTCCAGAAAACCAGTCCCATCTACTGGATATACGAAGCCGTGACTGAGGATGAAACGGACGAGCAGGCTTCAGCTCAGGAAGAATATACGCGGTTGACCGTGGAGCAGGAAATGATGCTTGATCGCCTCGTTCGGACAAGCGCACCTCAGCCCGTTGACGTCCTTGCTACGCCCCAGTCAGGTCCCGAACGCACCCTGTTTGAAATTAAGCACACCGGTACAGGCGGTTATCGCTATGTCCGTCGCGAAATGGTTGCTCAATTTCGCGAAAACTGGCGTCCACTAAAAATGGCGGATGTCAGAGCGGCGATGAAAACGGGAGAGTTTGATCGCGCTTGGGGGGAAGCTAAACAAGGCCTGAAAACTAATAGATCCCTCAAGTTAAAAATAGCGGGGTGGCAAACTTCTGAAGATAACTTCTTCAACCAACTGGAAGTAGAGCTTGTAAAAGCCAGTGCTGCGACGGAAGACGGCCGATTTGCAGCCGACGCTGAAGCGCAGATGTTTCGCTTCGCCGCCAAGGCTGGGCTGGAGGCAGGTTATGATCCAGATAAAAAAGAAGCTTATATTGGAGGCAAGGTAGAAGGCGCTTATAGCTTGCTGCAGGGGCAGGCCTCACTCAAAGCACAACTGCCGGACGCCCAAGGTCACGAACTGGTGCTTAACTACGAAGATCCGATGGGCGGGCAAAAGACGCTTGATTGTGGATTCTTGAGGGCCGATGCTGAGTATAAAATTCAGGGATTTGCTGGCGCCTGTGCGTCTCTTGCAGCCAACGCCAAAGTATCCACTGACCCCGGCAATGTCGGCATATGGGGCGAAACCAATGGTGAGGCATTCGCCGGGGCAAGTGTAAGTAACGAAGCCAGCTTTTCAGTGCAGTGGAAAGCAGCATACGACAAGGTTATGGGGGAGATGTGCACGGCGGACTGGACGCCGGAACAAGCTGAGGCGGAGTTTAAGTCGCTGTTGGAGGTCAAGGCAGAAGCCGCAGTATCAGCAGGCATTGGCGCGGGCTTTAACTTCAAGGTGTCTCTCTCGGAAGGCAAACTAGTGCTCTACGCGAAAGGGAGCCTGGTCCTGGGGCCTGGCGGAGGTGGCGGTGTGGCTGCTGAGTTAAACCGTAGTCAGATCTGGGAGCTCGTTAAATTTATACGCTGGTCGCTGGAGCAGTCTGACTTCCGGTTTTTGGAGTGGATTGAAGCTGAGGCATTTGAGTATATTACGTTTTTTTTGAAGGCGTTTGCGGTAAGTGAATCCGATTTTGTGGATTTGATGCAGTTGAGTGTCGTTCGAATTAATGAATTTTGGGAAAGCTTAACAACAGCAGATACACGGGTAAAAGATGCCGCTGATGGTGTGCTGAAGAACGAATCTTTGAATGCTTTGACGCCAAGCGCGAAGGCAGAGGTTCTATCTATTCTGATACAGGACAGTACGCCCTTGTTTGGGGGCAGTGATCCCTACCACGAAGTTGGTTCCCTGGCTGCACTTAAGATTCTTAAGACTATTTCCAGTCATCGTGAGTTTATTGAGGTTCTTAAGCGTATTGGTAACGAGGGTAGTAAGGGTGATTTTAACGATTTAAGAACAAATTACGCCCAACTGATGTTTCAGAAGCTATTTAAATCGCAACAGTCCGTCGCGGCCGAGGAGTGGCTTAGAGGTGTATATGGCTGATTATGTTGGCTTTTATTTATTCAGTAGGCGCAGCGGAAGCCTGTTTGTTCGCTACTAAGCCTTGGAACACCCTTACGGCGAGTAACGGTCGTGTTGCCAATGAAATCTCGATAGTCGCCGCCACGTTGAACCCGGTGAGTATCGGTTATTCCCTCGAAAGTCAGCTCCAAGCCCGTTTCAGGGCCTTTGGGGTTCTGCACTGGGGAGTTCTCGTAATAATCCTCCCGATAATAGTCACGCACCCACTCTGCGACGTTCCCGGACATATCATAGAGCCCGATCGGGTTCGGGGGAAAGGTGCCTGGAGGATTGGGCAATGGTTCCTCCCTCGGGACTTCATCGTAACGACTGCTCGTCGGCTTGGGGGCCATTGTAATACCAGCCTCCGCTTTGCCATTTTTCGTGGCGTAGCGAAGATTCTGGCCTCTTGCGCGGGCCGCATATTCCCACTGCGCCTCGGTTGGCAGAGTGACGGGGTGGTCACTCATTTCACCCAGCCACTGGCAGAAGGCCATTGCATCGGTCCATGAGGCCACCGCGGGTAGTTCAGAGTCATAGCGGTCCGGATTATCGTCCCGGTAATTATTGTAAAACTTATCCGAATGCTCATAACCGGTTACCGCCTGAAAAAGCTCGAAATCCCCCTGTGTCACCTCATATTTCTGAATGTGAAAATCATCCAGAACGACCCTGTGAACGGGCAATGTATCTCTCCGGACACTCCATCCTCCCGGATTTCCCATCATGAATTCGCCACCCTCGACAAACACCATCGTCTTCATCTGGCGCTCGACCATATCATTCGCCTGGTATTCGTAATAAGCCCCGCATCCAGCGGTGGCGAGCATAACGGCAGCGGCAAGAGAAAGACGGCGGATTGGTGCTATTTGCATGACGGGCTCGGTATCCTTTCCGAAAAGTTTTAATTGGTAAAGCTTACAGAATTTGTATTTCATGGGCTACTGACGTTGTTGAAGTCGCGTTCATAATGGCGAAAACGGTAGTTGAATACAGAAAACTCTCTCTACTGGGGTTCCGTCGCGTGGTAAATTTGCAGGAGCTATCAACAGATCGTCTCAAGGAAACTCCTCCACGTCGCGTCGTGGAGCAAAACACGGACGTTACTATCAATGCAGTATATTTCAGCCTATCTCTTCTTACCCTCAACGCTCGTTCTTCTCAGCTATGTAGCGACGATAGTGGCCGGCGGCACTGGACATTCTCTTCTGGGAACGTATTCAGTTTCATAGAGAAAAACGCTAGCCACTATAACCTTTACAAGCGAATTCTGGAGGATAGGACAGCTAATCTGGTTGGTCCTGTTCGTTTAAATCCGTTTTCTGCTTGTCGAGCTTCGGGGATCGTCTGATGTTATTAAAGTTACTCTCTAGCGCAATGGACGCTGTTAGCGCGATTTCGTTTCTCGTCTTCCTTGCCGGATGCTCCTCACCAAAGGCGCCCTCAGAAACTGAAATTGAAGCGGTACTCCAGAGTTCCAAAAGCAATCTGGTCTTTGTCGAGGGAGGTGAGTTTTGGCTAGGAGATGTCGGCAACGAATCTGGTGAGCTTTTTAACCCGATCGCTGATGACAACAAACCGCCAAAGCTTTTAGAGATCGAGAGCTTTTCAATTCTCAAAACAGAGGTTACTTGGGGGGAGTTCGTCACGTTTCTAAAGGATGTGGGGCGAGCGGGCGACTATACAGTTGAAAAGGGCTTCAAACGTGCTGTGAGGTTGCCCATAACCTCAAATGATGATCCTGCCTCGCCGAATTACCAAGACAAACCAGCGCGAAGTCCAAATTTCGATGAGGCCGATAACTACTGTTTGTGGCTCGCTGAAAAGATAGGCCTGCCTTACTCGCTACCTTCAGAGACCCAGTGGGAATACGCAGCACGGAACCGAGGCCAACCCATTGCCTTTGCAACTGATACTGGGGAAGTAGAGCTAGACAAGTATCTTCAGCGTCCATCGCAATATATTGATCCGATGCAACCTGTTTCTGGCAACGCGCTGATTCATTCATCAAATGATGTGGAGCGTCGTCCTGTTGGATCTTATCCTCCAAATCCTCTCGGTTTGCATGATATGACTGGGAATGTAGCGGAATGGACGAAAGACTGGTTCTATCCCGGTTATGATCATCTCTCGGCCAAAAATCCTGTAGCAAAGCAGCCGAGCAACGAACATGCGGATCAAAGGGTTGTAAGAGATCTGGCGGGATTGGGTGATCATGTTGGCGGCAATGCGACGGTCTAGGGGAGAAGGGGAAGAAGCCTGAACTCCTACTATCAAGGCTTCCGCTGCGTTGTTAATCACTCCAAACCCATCAATTAATTTGATCCTGACCCAGTATTAGGTCCACCCAGACTTGGAAAATCTGGCTACTGGGTCGAATAAGGTAGCCGTGAGCACGCCGCAGCCACCGCAACATACAGAAAGGTTTATCACGATGATGACCCGATCTATGGACTTCAGGGGAGCTGATATATCGTCCACAACCCGGTTTGGAAATGCCTCCGGTAAAGGTTGATATCTGGTGATTGAAAACGCGAAAAAGTTGTTTGACGCTGTAACTAATAAATTTGGGAGTTCCTCAAATGCTCTTCAACTGAGCGGTGGCTCGGGTACTGGCTATGCTCCATCCCAGCCCGGTCTTGTGGAGTCACAAGATGAGGTGTCTTTGGCTTTGAGAACCGGCAGCACTGATAGCAGGGGTATTCTTACAGGTGTAGGTTTTTTTGTGGGAGCCGTTGGAATACTACTTGTTTTGCTGCCTAACCTATTTGGAACACGTTATAGTTCGAATTTGGACTGGTGGGTTTTCTTTCTCTCAGTTTTAGTCATTATTGCTCCTGCAATATGGGAGATTAGCCGTCCGCCCATGCTACCTGTAGTTCTTAATCGGCGTACGCGGGAGATTTACTACGATCAAAAAGGCGAACTCTACTACTCAGAATGGGATGATATAGAGGCAGTCGCGTATGAATATACGATAGTCAATCAGTACTCAGGGGCCATTATTCATGGAAACTTGGAAATTGTTCTTCGGAAGTTTGGTGACCCCGACGATCGGATAGTGCTGAATCTATCAGGCGTTCCAGCGGGCAAGCGCTTACCAACCTTATTAAGTTTCTGGGAATATTTGAGAAGCTATATGACAGTTGGCCCGTGGTTTGACGAGACCGGCAATAAGACAGGATTTAAAAATTCGTTTATAGAAAAAAGCTTGAGATCCGGCGACATTTCCTTTCTTGACTTGGTTCTCGATTCAAGGAGAACTTTGGGGAGAGAATACAGAGAGGGGGAGGGTGTTTCTGGGGCGGCTTTTCTTTCTTGGGTGACCTCTTATATGCTGTTCCTGCCAGCATTCGGCATGGAATTTGTACAGAAGATTGACAGAAAGAAGGCCCGTAAACACTGGCCTGAAGTCGTCCGAGAACGTCTAAAACCGGATGGCCCCACAACGCGCCTTATCGATATCGAAGAAGACTACATCGTACGAAAACAGCAGCAGCTGAATGATCTTCATGATCGGATGCGTAAAACTCTGCCGAGGTAAATTGAAGCCTAATGCAATAGCTATGAGAGATTTTAGGACGTTACTCGATCACTTAAGGGTCTCCTGTTTAATTGCCTCCTCAGCGCTTATTTCTGGCTGTGTTGAGGAGAGTGCCGTCTCTCACTTAGTTGAGCTGGCGATAGATAATCAGGTGTTCGTGCAAGGTGGTGAGTTTGCTCTTGGAGATGTTGGGAAGCCTGATGGCACTCCTTACGTGACTCTGACGGATCATAGCCGCCCAGTGGTTAACGTTAGGATCGATAGTTACTCGATATCGCGGTTCGAGACGACTTGGGGTGAAATGGCAGTCTACTACGAAGATCTTGAGCGAGCTCACCTATATGCAGACCAGTTCAGCTTAAAAAAGTACCTGATGGTTTCGGATGACCCCTTGTCACCCAACTATTACCGAAAGCCCGCCCGGGTACCAAATTACGGAGAGGCTGAGGGGTATTGCGCCTGGCTTGCAGAACGCACCGGGCTGCCTTTTGCTTTGCCTACGGAGGCTCAGTGGGAGTATGCGGCTCGAAGCCGGGGGAGGGCGGTGCCCTATGCCACCGATACAGGCGATGTCGAGAGGGATCCCTACCTGCGCCGCCCAAAAGAGTATGTTGACCCTTCCATACCGCCTTCTGGCAACACCCTGATGCACTCTTCGCTGAAGTTCGAGCGGCGCCCGGTTGGAAGCTACCCACCAAATCCGCTAGGCCTCTATGACATGACCGGAAACGTAGCGGAATGGACTCAGGATTGGTTTCAAGGCGACTATTACAGGAACGCACCCAAGGAAAATCCAAAGGGTCCTGACGGTCCGCTTGATACCGACAATCCTGAAAAAACCGTGAGGGACTGGGCCGGTAGAGGGGAGCACATTGGCGGTGGCGGCACCGTGTTTGCTCGAAGTGGTCAGCACATTGATTCTTCGGGGAATGGTTTCCGTTGTGTCGTTAACCACTCTGAGCCTGTTAACTGATTAACGGAGTGCAATACTCTGACGCTGTACGACAAGTAATTCCGACGATAAATATGTGAGGTTTTCAAGTTCAGAGGAAAAGCTCAGCACTTTAATAAGAGTTGATAAAACAAGGACGTTACTATCAATGCAGTATATTTCAGCCTTTCTCTTCTTACCCTCAACGCTCGTTCTTCTCAGTTATGTAGCGACGACAGTGGCCGGCGGCTCTGGATATTCTTTTCTGGGAATCGAGAATAGGGCTCTGGACATCGGGTTCCTGATCGTCTTCTTTGTCAGCAGTGTGGCTGGATGGCTGACCGTGTTTTTCGGTGTGCCTTTTCGCGATGGAGATCGTATTACCCTCATTGGTAAAGGCTTGCTGATGGGGTTTCTGACGTGGCCTTTCGTAATTATCTCACTTTTTTTCGACGGCAGGATTGCTCTCGCAAGTTGCTTGTTCTTAGGTTGGCTTGGTTTGGCTGTTTCGTTCTTGCCCGCCATGAACAGCTTCTGGAATCGCCGGTTGCCTATACTTGGCATGCTTACGGTTGCACTAGGAATTCCTGTACTGATTAATCCGGCGCTATGGGCTACCTCCAAATCGGCTCCCATACGCGAGGCTTATTGGGGCGTTTATTATCCGGACTATGCAGTAGAAGAGGGTGAAGATTTTGTGGCGTACTATCAGGACCATGAGAAGCGCTTCGAAAAAACTCCACGTTTAATAATTTCCAAAACGGGAATGTTCTTGGTTAACGTCCTGGGTCGCCCGCTATCCAATAGCTTCAACCATTGCGGGGCAAGCGACAACGTTCACGTATTTGTCAGTAGTTCCGCGGACGGTTGTGGTTTCGATAAAACGGAGTTTTCGGGGAATACCCTGGAAATTGTGTTTTACATGCCGGGAAAACTACGTTGCGTTAGTTGCCGGCAGTTTGGCAAGCCAGAGCATTGGATGTGGGTCGAGTCCCTTCAGAATCTGTGATCTGATCCCAAATTTCTAACTCTCGATGCTACCGAAGCCCGTCGATGGCATAGTTCTCAATGGTTCTATAAAATCCCGGCCAACACCTCCCAGGGAAGAACCCAAAACACAAGGATTGAACCATTGAAAACCCTGAATATCCTCAAATACGTCTTCACACTCATTGGCGCCGGTATGCTTGTTGGTGCGGTGATGAGTTACAGCAGTACAGTGTCATTTATCGAGCGAGCTACGGAAGCCACGGGCACGGTCATTGATCTGGAGCGCTCGCGTTCCAGCGATTCAACTACCTACTATCCGGTGGTCGTTTTCGGGGATATCCGTGGTCGGGAGATCGAGTTCCGGTCGCGCTCCGGCTCAAATCCGCCGTCGTTCAGTCGCGGCGAGCGTGTGTCTGTGTTTTACGAGCCGTCGGCTCCGGAGAGTGCTCGAATCAACAGTTTCTTCTCGCTGTGGGGGCTGCCCATGATTCTTGGAGGTATCGGGCTCGTGTTTGGCGCCATTGGCGGCGGGATGCTGTTGTTTGGTTGGAAGAAGAGCCGCTCACAGGCTTACCTGAAAGATCACGGCACCGAGGTGCTCGCAACATTTTCGTCGGTTGAGCAAAACACCAGTCTGACCGTAAACGGTCGTAACCCGTTCCGCATTGTCTGCCAGTGGCAGCATCCGCAAACCGGTGAGCTTCATGTATTCCGAAGCGATAACCTGTGGTTCGATCCGAGTAATCATATTCACCAGGAAACAGTGCCCGTGCTGGTCGATGAGGCCAATCTCAAGCGCTATTGGGTGGATACCTCATTCCTGCCCAAGCTGGCCAGCTAGCAGCCTTTTTGCCTCAGGTTCCCGGTGGGCACGAGTTTTCGTGGCCCATCGCACAAATGTATCTACGCTCATACCGTTTGTCGGCCCAGGTTTCATAAATCCGCCTGGCAATTGGGTGAATCACCGGCCACAGCAGCGGCTTGAATAACCAGCCAAATCGGGTGTGCGACCAGGCTCGCACATTGGCGTGCAATCCCGTTACCCACTCCCCGGTCCAGCTCATCAGATGCAATCGCCGAAGCAGTTGCTCCCGGGAAGGGAGTTGCTGGTTGCACGGGTTTTGTTCGTGAATATCCGCAAAGATCAGGTTGCCGGTCTGCAGTCTTCGCAGGGTGCGTATCTCACGCGCGCACAGGGGGCAGGAGCCATCGTAGAAAAGGGTATCGTAGCGCGGTGCCATGGGTTCTCCGCTGTCAGCTGTTTATCCCCAAGGTATACGGTGTGCTGGGCGTGGATGGTTCAGTTTCCTCAAATGCATTTGGTAATTGTTTGATAATGCGGGTGCTTCCTGTAAACGCTACACTGTGTTGCTAATCGCCAGATTGTTGCGCTGGCGAAACTCCTGTGCCCTGAGCGGCACTCCGACAAGGTATAACGGCCCATGGATGACCAGAAGACAGAATCCCCGCAATCGAATGGCACAGGTTTGCGATCGTTCGCGGATCTCTCCACGCCAATCTACGGGTTGTTCATCCTTGGCATTCTGTACACCCTGTATATTGCTCATCAGATTGTTCTCCCGATCATCCTGGCGGTACTGACCAGCCTGTTACTGGCGCCTCTGGTCAAAAAGGCTTACTTGCGCTGGCGCATACCGCGTGTGGTATCCGCATTGGTTCTGGTGCTGGCGGTCCTTGCCGGAATTCTGGGGCTGGGTGCCGCGGTCGCCACGCCAGCTCTGGAGTGGGCCCAGAAAGCACCGGAGGGGCTGTCTCGCCTGTTGGTGGGGGAAAGTGAGATCATGCGCCAGATCGACAAGGTCAGTCAGTCTGCCGAGCAGGTCGAAAAATCGGTTGAAGAGCTTTCCAAAGATCAGGGCACCAAACCCACCACGGTGGTTCTGCAAACCGACTCCTGGCGCAGTCAGTTAATGTCCAAGGCCCGAAACGGCATTGCCGGGCTGGCGCTGGCACTGGCGTTAACCTATTTCCTTTTGGTCAGCGGCGACCGGTTGATTCGCAACTTCGTCAAGCAGTTGCCCCGGTCCCAGCGCAAGACCGTGCTGAGGATCACCCACGATTCCCAGCATCAGATAGCGCAGTATCTGGCGGTACTGGGGTTGTCCAATACGTCTGTCGGCGTGTTGACCGGCCTGATCTGTTGGGCCATCGGCCTGCCAGACCCGGCCGTCTGGGGCCTGATTGCAGGCCTTGCCCGGTTTATTCCGTACCTTGGTAACATGCTTACCATCACCCTGTTGGCCATAGTCTCCGCCATTTCCCTGGACGTGCTCTGGATGATGGTGCTTGCGCCGATCAGCTTCATTGTGCTCACCACGATTGTCGGATTTTTCCTTGAGCCCTGGATTCATGGTTTCCGGATGGCCATCAACCCCGTGATCATCTTTGTTTCGATCTTCTTCTGGGGCTGGTTGTGGGGGCCAGTGGGGGTTCTCCTTGCTGTGCCCTTGATGACGGTTATCCAGGTGGTCCTCAAGCAGATTCCGCGATTAAGGCCGGTTTATCGGGTAATCGCTCGGTAAACCGGTTGAGTCTAATGGATATCCGTAACAGGCCCTGACACACCCGGTGATCTTTCCTATTCTGTCTGGGTAGTTTATTCACCAGAACAGGAGGGTCTGTTGCCGATGATCCCATCCTCAATGAAGGCGATGGTTCTGAAAGGCCATGGCGGAATTGATCAGCTCATGTATCAGGATGTACCGGTACCTCAGCCGAGGGAAGGCGAGGTGCTGGTTCAGGTAACTGCCACCGCCAAGAACAACACAGACCGCAAAGCCCGTGAGGGGCTATACCCCACTAAAAAAGGGGAAATGACGTCGTTCCAGATGGGTGGCAAGCCTACGCTCACCTTCCCGCGCATCCAGGGGGCCGATATTGTCGGTCGTATTGTTGCCGTGGGCGCGGGTGTCAGTGAACAGCGTATCGGCGAACGCGGCTTGTTGGACTTCAACATCTATGCGGACAACCGCACAGACATCAATCTCACGCCGGATTATTACGGCCATGGCGCAGATGGCGGATACGCCGAGTACGTCGTTTTACCGTCTGATCAGTTCCATCACATTCCCAATCCGGACCTGGCCGACGCCGAGCTCGCTTCCATGGGCATGTGTTCCTATCAGACCGCCTACCACATGCTTACGTCCGCCAATATTCAGGCTGGTGAACGCGTGCTGGTTACCGGTGCCAGCGGTGGCGTGGGTACAGCACTGATTCAGCTCTGCCGGATTATCGGTGCCATTCCCTATGCTCTGAGCCAGAAGGACAAGGCTGATCCATTGCTGAAGCTTGGCGCCGAGGCCGTTCTCGACAGAACTGACATGGATAGCTTTGTCGATCGGGTAAAGGCCGAAACCGGAGGCAAGCCGCTGGACGCGGTCATGGACCTGGTGGGCGGCGACATGACGGACCGTTTCATCGACGCCATGATTTTTGACATGAATGCCCGGAGCACCTATCCGAGGCTGAGTATTGCCGGGGCCAGTGGCGGCAACATCAGCGAAATTCTCTGGACCCGCATCTATCTGTACCAGGTGCAGATTTTCGGTGTGTCCCATGGCACCCGGGAAGAGGCAGAGCAGCTTATGAGATGGATCCGGAGCGGTGATTTGAAGCCGGTACTGCACGGTGCTTTCCGGTTGTCTGAGTTGCACCGCGCGGAGGAGTACTTCGTGAACCGAGGCAGCAATTACCTGGGGAAAATCGTGATTGTGCCCGATGCCAAGTGGCAGGAGCACGGGCAACCCTATGAGGTGGAGGCGGACTGATGAAACCGGAACTGACCATTCAGTTGATGGACACTCACGCCGGTGGTGATGTCAGCCGCATTGTTACCGGCGGCATTGACCTGTTGCCCGGCGACACCGTGCGGGCGCAGATGGAGTACCTCCGGGACGATGCTGACGGCTTGCGCAAACTCCTGCTGGAGGAGCCCTATGGCATTCCCGAAATGTCCGTGGATTTGCTTGTCCCTGCCACCGATCCCAGGGCGGCGGCTGGGTACATTATTATGGAGGTGATGGGATATCCCATCTATTCGGGTTCCAACACCATCTGTACGGCGACGGCGGTCCTCGAGGCTGGCATAGTGCCAAAGCAGGAGGGCAAGCAACATTTCATGCTGGAATCGCCGGCGGGTCTCGTGAACATTGAAGCTATTGTTCATGATGGCGTGGTAGAAGCGGTCACCTGCGAGGGCTTGCCGAGCTACATCCACACCCACGATGCCAGTATTAACGTGCCGGGCATTGGCGAGGTTGGCTACAGTGTGGCCTATAGTGGCGGGTTCTATGCCCTGGTGGATGCCAAATCACTGGGCTTTGACCTGACCCTTGACGAGGAACGGGAGCTGGCCCGCACCGCGCATGCCATTGTCGAGGCCATTCAGGCTGCCCGTGGATTTTCCCACTACACCCTGGGTGATGTCGGGCCTCTGCCATTTCTGCACTTTATGGGACCGGAAGAAAAAGTGGCCGATGGTTATTACCGCTCACGATCGGCCACCTACGTCCACCCCGGCGTGATCTGTCGTAGCACTACCGGTACCGGCACCTCGGCCAGGCTTGCGTTGATGAACTACGAAGGCCGAATCCAGCCGGGTGACAAGCTGGAAACCGTTTCCCTCCGCGATACCGGGTTCATCGGTGAATTCACCACGGTAGAAACCGAAGGCGACTATCAGGTCGTCAAGAACAGTATTACCGGAAAGGGCTATGTGATTGCCCATTCGGACATCGTCGTGAACTGCGACGATCCCATGGTCGACTGTGATGGTCTGCACCACATTCTCTCAAGTCGCCATCCACAGCGCCCTGCAACCTAGACGGACGCCACCGCCTGAAGCAATGGCTGCATTCACCATCAGCGACTAAGATTGATTCAGTAACTCAATCAGTCGCTATGCGTCGTTAATGGGCAGGCTCTGGCAGGGCCTTGCCCACGATACAGGGAATGGTGTCCATGCAGCTTCTTGAGATGTTTTATAAAGAGCGACTCCGTGCACTCGGATGGTCGTTGGTGTTGTCTTTGCTGGTGGGGTGTTCCGAGTCTGCGGAGTCGCCATCGCCTCAGCCCGTTGCGGTGTCGGTGGTGGAGCTCAAAACCTCGGAGGTTCGACCTTCCCGGGAATTCGTTGCCCGCACGTCAGCGTCCGCCCGGGCAGACATCACGGCCCGGATCGAGGCCGAAATCCGTGAGGTGCTGTTCAGAGAGGGCGCGCGGGTGGAGCAGGGGCAGGTGTTACTGCGGCTGGAAGATACGCGCGCCAATGCCGATCTGCAGCAGGCTGAAGCAGAGCTGGCTGCAGCCCGTGCCGAGCTGGACTCCGCGCGCCGGAATCTGGACCGGGGAGAGGATGTTGCGGGTAAAGGCTTCCTGTCGGCAGCAGATCTCGACAAACTCAAGGACCGTTTCAGCGCTGCTCAAAGCCGCCTTCAGACCGCAGAAGCGGCGCTTCAGAAGGCACGCACCAATCTTGATTACGCGGAACTCAAGGCTCCCTTCAACGGCTGGGTAGGCCGCCTGAATTATGATGTCGGCGCGGTAGTCGGGCCGGCTACTGGTCCCATTACGTCGGTACTGGTGACGGACCCGATGTACGTGGAGTTTCAGGTCAACGAGGCTGACTTCATTGCGTTTCGCCGGGCGGGTGCCGAATCCGCGCAGGCAGTCGCGAAGAGTCTGGACCTTTCACTGACCTTGTCCGATGGTGAAGTCTACGCCCAGCCGGGCACGCTCGACTTCGCCGATGTGCAGACCGATGCCAGTACCGGTACCGTGGCAATTCGTGCCGTGTTCCCGAATCCGGATGCGGTGCTGGTGCCTGGTCTTTACGTCACGCTGAAAGTCTCCGGACATACCGGAGAGGCACGGGTCCTGGTACCGCAGGTGGCGATTCAGGAGACCATTGAAGGCAAGTTTGTCCTGCTGGTGGATGACCAGAATCAGGTGGCCCAGCGATTCATTAAGACCGGCGCCCGTGACGGAGCATTACTGGTCGTGGAATCCGGCCTGGAGGCCGGGGACCGGGTCATTGTTGAAGGGCTGCAGAAGGTTCGTGCCGGCGTCGCGGTGAATCCGGTCCGCAAAGACATCGATCCAGACACCGGCGTGTTGAGCCAGCCCGGTGAGGCACAGCCATGATCAGCCGCGTGTTTATTCAGCGCCCGAAGTTTGCTTTCGTTATTTCCATTCTCATCACGCTCGCGGGGGCGCTCGCGTTGCGTATCCTGCCTGTGAATATGTACCCGGACATGGCGCCACCCCAGGTTCAGGTGACTGCGACGTTGCCAGGCGCCAGCGCCCAGGTGGTAGAGGAGGCTGTCATACGACCGGTGGAGCAGCAGCTCAACGGCGTGGAGGGCATGATTTACATGGAATCATCGGCCTCCAGTGACGGTACCGCCAAAATCACGCTGACCTTTGAAAGCGGGACCGACACCGACATTGCCCAGGTGAATGTGCAGAACCGGGTCGCGCTGGCCGAGCCCTTCCTGCCAGATGAGGTCCGGCGCCAGGGTGTTATCGTCAGCAAGCAATCCGGCAACATGCTGCTGGGCATCAACCTGACTTCCAGCCGGGATGACCTGGACGGTGTGTTTCTCAGCAACTATGCCTCAAACAATCTCGTGGAGGCGTTGGGCCGGGTTGCCGGGGTGGGCTCCGCCGAAGTGATGGGCGCTAAGGATTACAGCATGCGGGTGTGGCTGAACCCCCGCCGCATGGCCGCTCTGGATGTGACGGTCGCGGAGGTGGCCGCAGCGCTGAAGGAGCAGAACCAGATTGTCGCCGCCGGTAAGCTCGGACAATCGCCGGTGCCTGCCGGGCAGCAGTTTGTCTATAGCATCCAGACACGGGAGCGGTTATCGGACCCGGAAGAGTTCGGGCAAACGATCCTGCGGTCGCGGCCGGACGGCGGATTTGTCCGGCTGCGGGATGTCGGCCGGATTGAACTTGGTTCGCGGTCCTACACTTCCACCGCGAAACTGAACAACCGCGACACGGCCTTTCTGGTGATCTACCAGCTCCCGGATGCCAACGCGCTGGATGTGGCGGATCGGGTAAAAGCGTTAGTCGAGAATGCCTCAGCGAGTTTTCCCGAGGGCGTGGAATACAGCGTTCTGTACGACACCACGGAGTTTATCAGCCGATCTATCAGTGAAGTGGTTGTCACTCTGTTTCAGGCGGTTGGCCTGGTCATTCTGGTCGTGTTCCTGTTTCTTCAGAACTGGCGTGCCACGTTGATACCCAGCATCGCCATTCCGGTTTCGCTGATCGGAACCTTCGCGGTGATGTCTGTACTTGGCTATTCCATCAATACGATCACGCTGTTTGGTCTGGTTCTGGCGATCGGGATTGTGGTAGATGACGCCATCGTGGTGATCGAGAACGTCGAGCGCATCCTCAAGGAAGAAGCCCTGCCAATCCGAGAGGCGGTCAGCAAAGCCATGGCAGAGGTAACCGGCCCGGTCATCGCCACCACGCTGGTGCTGCTGGCGGTCTTTGTGCCGGTTGCCTTCATGCCGGGCATTACCGGCAAACTGTATCAGCAGTTTTCGGTCACGATCTCGGTGGCTGTGATCATATCGTCTGTTAACGCTCTTACGCTCAGTCCGGCGCTGTGTGTGGCCCTGCTCGGGCGTGGTGGCGATCAGTCTGTCCGGTGGCTTCGACCCTTTGAGACACTGATCACGCGCAGTACGGGTGGTTATTCCAAAGCCGTGGCTCAGCTTCTGCGCAAAGGAATGCTGGTGGGGCTGGTGCTGCTGGTTGTGCTGGTCGCCGGTGGCGGACTCTTCAAGGCGGTACCATCGGCGTTCGTGCCACCGGAAGACCAGGGCTTCCTGTTTGTAGATGTGCAGTTGCCAGATGCAGCCTCGTTGGAGCGAACCGATGCTGTGCTGGAAAAAGTGACGGACATGGTGCTTGAAGATCCGGCAGTGACGGATTTCATAACCGTGTCGGGTTTTTCCCTGCTGGGAGGCGCCGCATCCAACAATGGTCTCGGCATTGTCATGCTAAAGGATTGGGAGGAGCGGGAATCGCCGGAGCTTGGCCTGGGCAGCGTGATTCCCAGGCTTTATTCAAAACTCTGGACGGTATCCGAGGCCCAGGTGATGGTGTTTAATCCTCCACCGATTCCTGGCCTTGGCACATCGGCCGGTTTTGACTATCGCCTTCAGGACAATCAGGGGCGCGATGTCTCGGAGCTGGCGCAGGTGATGAACGGCCTGATTTTTCAGGCGAACCAGCATCCGGCCCTGTCCCGGGTATACAGTACGTACCGTGCCAATATCCCCCAGTACCTTCTGGAAGTGGACAGAAACAAGGCCAAGGCCCTTGGCATTCAGCTCTCCGATATTTTCTCGACCTTGCAAACTCAGCTGGGCTCCCTGTACGTGAATGATTTCACCCAATTCGGTAAAAACTACCGGGTGTTGTTGCAGGCCGAAGGCGAGTATCGCCAACGGCCAGAGGATCTCACTCACTATTTTGTCCGAAACCAGGAAGGCGACATGGTGCCACTGACAACGCTGGCGTCGTTGGAACCTGTGCTGGGGCCTTCCAGCATTCAGCATTTCAATCTCAAACGCTCGGTCACCCTGTCCGGCGAGCCCGCTCCCGGGTTTGCCAGCGGCGATGCGATCAATGCCATGGAAGCTCTGTCTGAAAGCCTGCCCCAGGGCTATGAGTTCAGTTGGTCCGGTCAGAGCCTGCAGGAAATCCAGGCGGGTAACCTAGCCGCCGTGATCTTTGTGCTGGCCCTGGTGTTTGTGTATCTGTTTCTGGTGGCCCAATACGAAAGCTGGAGCCTGCCTGTTGCGGTTCTCGGTGCGGTGCCGCTGGCACTCGCCGGTGCCATGGCCGGGCTCTGGCTGGTGGGGCTGGCGAACAACATCTACGCCCAGGTGGGGCTGGTATTACTGATCGGTCTTTCCACCAAAACAGCCATCTTGATTGTCGAGTTTGCCATGCAACTTAGGGTATCGGGACTGTCTACGGCCGAGGCGGCTCAGAAGGCCGCCGTGCTGCGATTCCGAGCGGTTCTGATGACGGCGCTGTCGTTTGTATTGGGCGTTCTGCCGCTCGTCTTCGCCAGCGGCGCCGGCGCCGCCAGCCGTGTGAGCCTCGGTATTACCGTGCTCAGCGGCATGGTGGCGGCGACGATTCTGGGGACACTGCTGGTGCCAGTGTTCTATCAGTGGATCCAAAGCATTCGGGATCGGCGAATGGCAGCGGGTCAGGGCGCTTTGTAGCCCGGTCGCGGCACAGATCAGGCCCTGGTTCGTCGTTTTTCTGCTCGCCGCATCCAGAGCCAGGCGATAAACGCAATCACAGACACCGCCGCGATAATCAGCGTCGCCAGTGCGTTGATCTCTGGTGACACTCCCATCCGAACGGAGGAGAACACCACCATTGGCAAGGTGGTGGCTCCCGGGCCAGACACAAAGCTGGCAATTACCAGGTCGTCCAGCGACAGGGTAAATGCCAGCAGCCAGCCGGAAACCAGTGCCGGAGCGATTACTGGCAGGGTGATGACAAAGAAGGTTTTCAGCGGCGTGCAGCCCAGATCCATGGCGGCTTCCTCAATGGAACGATCCACTTCTCTCAGGCGCGCACTCACCACCACAGCCACGTAGGCGCTGCAGAAGGTGGTATGGGCAATCCAGATGGTGGCCATGCCACGATCCATCGGCCAGCCGATCAGTTGGGCCATTTGCACAAACAGCAGCAACAATGACAGGCCGGTGATTACCTCTGGCATTACCAGAGGGGCGGTGATCATGCTGGACAGCAACGTACGCCCGCGCATCTTCTTGAACCGGGTGACCACGAACGCGCACAGGGTGCCCAAACACACCGCCATGCTGGCGGAATAGAAGGCAATGCGCAGGCTCATCCACACCGCCGACAGGATCTGTTCGTTGGCGAGCAAGGCGCCGTACCATTTGGTGGAGAACCCGGCCCATACCGATACCAACCGTGAGGCGTTGAACGAGTATACGATCAGCACCACCATGGGCAGATACAAGAACAGCATGCCCAGCATCAGCATGGTCTTCGAGAAACTTGGGGCTTTTAACCTAACCATTCTTTTCCATCTCCCGGGCCTGGAAGCGGTGGAACAACACAATGGGTACCAGCAGCAGCGCCAGCATCACGATTGCTAGCGCAGAGGCCACCGGCCAGTCTCGGTTGTTGAAGAACTCTTCCCAGAGCACCTTGCCGATCATCAGGGTATCCGGACCACCCAGCAGTTCCGGAATCACGAATTCGCCCACGGCTGGAATGAACACCAGCATGGAGCCAGCCAGGATTCCGGCCTTGGACAACGGCAGGGTAATGGCCCAGAAGGTGGTCAGGCTGCGGCAGCCCAGATCCGACGCCGCTTCCAGCAGGCGTATGTCCAGCTTCACCAGATTGGTGTAGATGGGCAGGATCATGAACGGCAGGTAGGCATAGACGATCCCCAGAATCACCGCGAAGTTGGTGTTCAGCATTTTCAGCGGCGATTCGATCACGCCCAGCCACAGCAGGAAGCTGTTGAGCAGGCCCTGGTTACCGAGTATGCCCATCCAGGCATACACCCGAATCAGGAACGAGGTCCAGGACGGCAGCATCACCATCAGCAGGAACACCAGTTGCCAGTGCTTCGGCGCGCGGGCCATGGCATAGGCCATGGGGTAGCCGATCAGCAGGCAGAACAAGGTGGCCAGAAACGCGGTTTTCATCGAGCCCCAATAGGCGGCAATGTAGAGGCTGTCGGAAGCCAGGAACAGGTAATTGCCAAAGTTCACCACCACCGACAGGGTATTCTCCACCCATCGGAACACCGGCTCGTAGGGCGGAATGGCCATTACTGCCGAGGTCAGGCTGATCTTCAGCACCAGCGCAAACGGTAGCAGGAAGAACAGCAGTAACCAGGCGAAAGGCACACCGAAGACGACCCGTCGGTGAAATACTACCGCCCGCACCCGCTCCGCCAGAGGGGTTGCCAGAATCTTCTTGGTCATGGCGTCAGTTCCAGAGCAGGATAGGGCTGGAGGCTTCCCAGGATACATAGACCCGGTCGCCCCAGGTGGGCCGCTCACCACGGCGTTCCACATTGGCCATGGTGGCCTGCACCCGTTTGCCGCTGGCGAGCTTCACGTAGTAAGACGTGATGTCACCCAGGTAAGCAATGTTGTCCACCGTGCCGCAGCTCCAGTTGCTATCGCCTTCGGGCTTCTCGGTCGTCAGGTAGATCTTCTCCGGGCGCAGGGCGATCAGGGTTTCCGTGGTTTCCGCCGGCGTGGTTACACCCCGGTCAATAAACACCGGTGCGTCCAGCAGCTCGCTGGCCAAAGACAGGCTGTCGGAATTGTCTTCCAGGATGTTCGCCTCGAAGATATTCACCGAGCCGATAAACTCAGCCGTCATGCGGCTGTTCGGGCTTTCGTAGATATCAATCGGTGAACCCACCTGAGCGATCCGGCCGTGGGACATAATGGCTATCCGGCTGGCCATGGTCATGGCTTCTTCCTGGTCGTGGGTGACCATCAGGCAGGTTACGCCTACCTTCTCCAGAATATCCACCAGTTCCAGCTGCATTTCGGTGCGCAGTTTTTTGTCCAGAGCCCCCATCGGCTCGTCCAGCAGCAGCAACTTTGGTCGCTTTGCCAGCGAGCGGGCCAGGGCCACGCGCTGCTGCTGGCCACCCGAGAGCTGCTGCGGCTTGCGTTTGGCGTAGGGCTCCATCTTCACCAGCTTGAGCATGGCGGCTACACGGTCGGCAATTTCGTTCTTTGGCAGCTTGTCCTGTCTCAGACCCATAGCAATGTTCTGCTCCACGGTCATGTGCGGGAACAGGGCATAGGACTGGAACATCATGTTGGTGGGTCGCAGGTACGGCGGCAGGGCCGTGATGTCCTGACCATCCAGCACAATGCGGCCGGAATCCGGGGTCTCGAAGCCCGCCAGCATGCGCAGCAGGGTAGATTTGCCGGAGCCGGAGCCACCCAGAAGGGCAAAGATCTCGCCCTTGTGGATGTCCAGGCTGACGTCGTCTACCGCCAGGGTGCTGTCAAAGCTCTTGGAGATGCCCTTGATGCTGAGAAGTACCTCCGCTTGCGCGGAGGTATTGTTGGTCACGGCCACCGTCAGCGACCGGATTTCACGCTGGTCCAGGTGCGGGTCATCAGACGCTGGGCGTCCTGAGGCCGACCTTCCATGATGTACAGCTTCTTCATCACCTCATCGGTGGGATAGATGCTGGTGTCGTTACGGATTTCTGCCTCCACAAACTCATCGGCCGCCTTGTTCGGATTGGCGTACCACACGTAGTTGGTGACATCGGCGATGATTTCCGGGCGCATCAGGAAGTTCATCAGCTTGTGGGCGTTCTCTACATTCGGCGCGCCGGCCGGAATGGTCATCATGTCAAACCACAGCACCGCGCCCTCTTTGGGAATGGTGTAGCGGATGACGTTGCCGTTCTCGGCTTCTTCCGCGCGGGCAGCGGCCTGCAGGATGTCGCCGGAGTAGCCGGCGGCCACGCACAGGTCGCCGTTAGCCAGATCGCCAATGTAACGGGAAGAGTGGAAATAGGTGATGTTCGGGCGCACAGCCTTGATCACTTCACCGCCTTTTTTGATGTCGTCGGCGTTGTTGCTGTTCGGGTCCAGGCCGATGTAGGCCATGGCGGCACGCACCATTTCTTCACCGGAATCCAGCATGGCAATGCCACAGCCGCCGGCGGCCAGCTTGCCGGTCACTTCCGGGTCAAACACCAGGGCCCAGGAGTCGGTCGGTGCGGTGTCACCCAGAATCTCCTGAATGCGGCCTTCGTTGTAGCCATAACCGTTGGTGCCCCACAGGTACGGCAGGGAGAACTGGCTGCCCGGGTCGACCTTTTCCAGCTGGGTCATCAGGTCCTGGTTCAGGTTGGTCATGTTCGGCAGTTGGCCATGGTCCAGCGCGACAAAGGCTTTGGCAGAAATCTGCTTGGCCACGTAGTGGTTGGACGGCACAACCAGGTCGTAGCCCGAACGGCCAGACAACAGGGCGGCTTCCAGCACTTCGTTGCTGTCGTAAACGTCGTAAACAACTTTGATGCCGGTTTCCGCGGTGAACTTCGCCAGGGTGTCCTCGGCGATGTAATCAGACCAGTTGTAGACACGCACTTCTCCGGCTGCAAAAACCGAAGAGGCACCCAGAGACATAGCAACAGCGGCGGCAAGCGCCTGTGGCTTACACAACTTCAACATTGGATGGTGTCCCTCACTGAAAAGGGATGGATACAAAGCGTGCAGGACGCACGCGGTGTTGTGCAGGTCTGCTGAGGGTGGCCGGAGGTGGCAGGTGTTTGTGAAAACACCGGGGTGCCGCCTTTTGACTCCTTTGAGGCTTATCCTGGAAACGGTGGTGGGGAATCCGACCGTATTCGCGCGATATTTATCATGAGAATTCTGGCCGCGCCACTTTTTTTTTCCGGATTTGATAAGCGCTTGTGCCTACCGTTTTCCGTGGGCCAGAAAACGCCGCCCGCAGCGTGGCGGGCGGGTTCAAGACGGGTGCTTACTCCACGGTGATGGTTTTTGTGACCAGCTTGCCATTCTTTCGGATAGGTCCGTCTTCCTTGGCGCCTAGCGTGTATTCAAAAATGCCGGTCTGGTTGCCACCGGCTTCGCTGTGGACCATAAGCATGAGCATGTCACCGGCGGATACTTCCTCGGTAAGAATCGCCGCCACATCCATATTTTCGCCGGCCCTTAATGGTGCGTGGGCGACCACCGGGCCAGGCTTCATAGCCGAATCGGTACGGTGAACCACCAGCCAGCCGTTTTCCTCGGCAACGACTTTGCGGGCAGAGACCACGCCATTGCCCACGGACTGATCCATGGCCCAGACACCGGCCTTGTGATCCTCGGCCTGGGTGGTCGGGGCAAGCGCCAGTGCCGACGCTACGGTGGCTGCCATAAACAGGATGTTCTTGCTGTGCTTTTTCATTACGTTCTCCTTGCTTCACTAAGGTAAAACCCATCGAGGCTGTTGTTTTCTGATGGGTTACCGGCAGCTACGGAGACAGCGTCCGAAAGTTTCAGGGAATGCGATATTTAAAGACGGTTGGTATCAGCACCCTCACCGGTGGGATACAGAAAACCGTGAAGCGCGGGTCCGGTGGGCTGTCCGGTGGGCGATCCGCCCCGGGGCTCCAGACTGATGCCAAACGTCGCGCGACGCAGCAGCTCCGCGTCGTAATTCGTGAGCGCGGCCGGGTCTACTTCAAAATGCTTGTTCAGGACGCCCACGGATCTTGGCGTCGGGCCAAGTTCGTCATCCTTTATCCAGAGTTGGTAAGACTGGTTCCCGGCGGGCCGGGCGGTGACGGGTTGAATGTTCAGTTGTTTCCTGGCCAGATCCACCGTCAGCAGGAAAGCCGGTTGTTCGTCGTTGTGCTGGAACACAGCCACATAGGGGCTTTTTGTTGGGGTGGGCTCAAGCATCATCACGGCAATCAGAAGCATCGCGGCAATCGAAGTTGCCGCTGTGCTCAGGCGCCACCTGGACACTTGTTGCCGGAGCCTGACCACCTCGTTGTGCTGCGACGAGGCCTGCTCCAGCTGATCAATGGAACGCTCAATCCGGGCGAAAAGCCCGGGGGCGGGGTCGACCGGTTCGATTTCGTCGTTCAGAGCGGACAGCCGTGATTCCCACTGCAGTATTTGCGCGTCCAGCTCTGGATGGGTGGTCCGCAGGCGCTGAACGCGCTGGCGATCTTCGACCGGCAGGGTCCCCAGAACGAACTCTGCCGCCAGCATGTCCAGGTCGTCTCGTTCGATCATGAGTCCAGGCACCTTTTCAGCTGTTTAAGGGCGCGGTGAAGCCAGGTTTTTACGGTGTTGACCGGCTGTTCGAAATAGTCTGCCAGTGCATCGCGGGTCCAGCCATTCAGATACGCAAGCCGCACCATGTCCGCACGGTCCTTATCCAGTTCTTCGAAACACCGGTTGAGCCGGGCCTGGGCCTGCACATCGTCAATCCGGTCGATTACGTTTGGCGAACGACTTGGGATCTCGTCAATATCGGTTTCCTGACCTTCCCGCTCTACCGGCTGTTTGCGCAGCGCGTCAATGGCCGCATTTCTGGCAATAGAAACCAGCCAGGTGATAGGGGAGGAACGGGTTTCGTCAAACAGCGCAGCCCGTTGCCAGACCTTGATAAACGATTCCTGGAGTACATCCTCCGCCCGAGCCCTGTCTTTCAGGATACGCAGTATGACCCCCAGAAGTTTCGGGGCTGTGGCCCGATACAGTTCAGCAAAGGCCGTACGGTCTTTCTCAGCAACCGCGTGGAGCCAGGCCGTGACGGGGTGATCCGATGCCACCACTGGCCTCAGTTAGCCGGCTCGGGGGATCGGCCCGGGGTGCCGATATAGAGATAAACGGAGTGCTGTGAACGGTCCTGAACGCGATGCAGAGAGACGGCCGGGCCGGCCTTGCCGCTGTTCTGATAACGAGTCA
>Ga0207832_100292_pt1 | contig 22921 bp, 19 predicted proteins | sample TtanPargueraPR_3_FD_187743 | JGI IMG/M metagenome (GOLD analysis project Ga0207832, IMG submission 187743) | Aerobic enrichment media microbial communities from Bioluminiscent Bay, La Parguera, Puerto Rico - Tt and P1 (4) (SPAdes) | ecosystem: Environmental > Aquatic > Marine > Unclassified ...
ACTGTTTTGCGTTAAAATATACTTGATTTAATTGAGTACTTGACATACTTCAATTATACCAAAAAACCGGGTCTTTTAGGAGACTCGGTTTTTGTTTAGGTCTGTTTTATTTCTTTACAGGCTCTTTTTTTAGCTTATAAGACGCTTACTCTTTTTAAAAATGCTTTTGTACGTTCTTCTTTAGGTTTTGAGAAAATCACTTCAGGAGTACCTTGTTCGACAATAAGTCCTTCAGCCATAAAAACAACACGATCTGAGACTTCTTTTGCAAAACTCATCTCATGAGTAACAATGACCATTGTCATCCCTTGATTTGCTAGATTTCTCATAACACTTAATACTTCTCCAACCATCTCTGGATCAAGCGCAGAAGTTGGCTCATCAAAAAGCATGACATCAGGATTCATTGCTAGTGCTCTTGCGATTGCAACTCTTTGTTTTTGACCACCTGATAGTTGATTAGGATAGGTATTGATTTTTTCACTTAAACCCACTTTTTCTAATAAAGACTGTGCTAAGATATTAGCTGCTTGTTCAGGTGTATTTAAAACAAGCTTAGGAGACAATGTTATATTTTCTAAAACACTTAAATGTGGAAACAAGTTAAATGATTGGAAAACCATCCCCATTTTTTCTCTTAGTTTATTAATATTCTTATCTTTAATATTAAGTAAGTGACCTTCAAAAACAACTTCTCCAGATGTTGGAACTTCCATTAAGTTCATGCATCTAAGTAGCGTTGATTTTCCTGAACCTGATGGCCCAATAATCGTAACAACTTCACCTTTTTTAATGGATAGATTAACGCCATTTAATGCATGTGTTTCTGAATTAAATGATTTTTTTAAATCTTTAATCTCAATGATATTATTATCTTTGATCTGCATAGCGTAATCTCCTTTCAATACGGTTCATAACTTTAGATAAAGGGAATGTAAGAGCTAAATATAGCAAACCAGCAACGATGTATAACTCAGTTACAGCAGGTGAACTTGACTTTATAATACCAACTTGATACATAAGTTCAGCAACACCTAAATACATGAAAATGGATGTTTCTTTAATGATAGTTACAAATTCATTACCTAAAGCAGGGAAGATATTCTTAATTGCTTGAGGTAATACAATTTTAAACATTGTTTGTTTGCTGTTTAAGCCTAAAGATCTAGCAGCTTCACTTTGACCTTTATCAACTGCTAAAATACCACCTCTAATGATTTCAGAGATATAAGCAGAACTATTAATTAATAACGCAACAAGACCTGGAATGAAACTTCCCATATCCATACCCCCAATTAAAAATAAAGGGATATTTAAAAGTTGATAAATCAGTAATACTTGAACAAGCATTGGAGTTCCACGGATGATCTCAACATAAAATGTTGCTGGTGTACTTAAGAACTTATTAGATGACAATCGCATAAATGCAGGTACAAGAGCTAGAATACTTCCTAAAACAACAGCCAAAAAAGCTAGAATTAAGGTCATCATAAGACCTTGGAAAAGTAGACTTACACTATACCAATCTAATAAGAATGAGAAACTTAACTGCGTATTCATGCTGAATACACTTCTAACCACTCTGTAATACTTCCATCAGCTAATAATTCATCAATCACTTCATTAATAATTGTTAATAATTCTGTGTTACCTTTTTGAACACCAACCGCATTACCTTCGTAGCCTTCTAACTCTGGTAATGTAAGTTTTACAAAGTTTTCATATCCGTTATTCATATGCGTATTAGCGACTTCTTCCTCGGTAAATAACGCATCAATTTGATTGTTTTCTAAGTTATTTAGTAATTCTTTTAAATCTTGTACAATTTTTGCTGTTGCAAGCGGAGTAAATGTTTCAGCAAACTCTGCTTGTATAGAACCTGTTTGTGCCCCAACTCTAATGGTTGATTGATTTAAATCTTCAATGCTTTGATATAAAGTAGCATCATCTTTATGAATCAGCACAACTTGAACAACACTATCTTCTGTGTAATAAGATTTTGAAAAATCGATGATTTCTGATCTTGAAGGTGTTGGGGTCATACCAGCGATAATAAAATCAACTTTTCCAGATCTAACATCTTCGACTAAAAAGTCAAAACCTTTATGTACAACTCTTAAATTTTTGTTTAAGCGATGAGCGATTGCTTTTGCAATTTCGATATCAACACCGACAACAGTATTTTTACCATTTTCATCTTGAACAATGTTCTCATATGGTGGATAGTCAGCAGAAGTTGCCATTGTTACAAACCCATCATAGCTCTCGTCTAAAATGAAGTCAAAAACATTTGAAGAGTTTTGACATCCATAAGCAGTTATAGTGATTAGACTTAAAACAACCACTAAAAATAATTTTTTCATTTATCATTCTCCTTATTATTTTCATCATAAAAAAAAGCCACTGGTGGCTTTGTCCTTTTATGCTCAAGAGTGTCATAACTCCATCTTGGGAAATAGCCATACTTTTTTTCGATGAGATAATTTTATCACAACTCTTAAAATATGCAATACATTTATTTAAAAAAAATTAAGTAAACGTTATCATACCAAAATATCACATAATACTTTGAACCTCAAAAAAATAATAATCTATGGATTGACAAAATTATAAAAATAACTTATAATAACACTGCTATATAAAGGAGGATTTACACATGGTATTTGAACGCGTAAAAGAAATGATTGTAGAAGAGTTAAGTGTTGAAGCAGAAAAAGTAACACTAGAATCAAGATTAGCTGAAGATTTAGGTGCAGATTCAATTGATGCTGTTGAACTTATTATGAATATTGAAGATGAATTCGAAATTCAAGTAAGCGACGAAGAAGCACAAAACATCAAAACAGTAGGGGATCTTGTAAAGTATATTGAAGCTTCTAAATAAAAAATAAGGGTTATATGAAAATATACCCTTTTTTTATTGGAAAAAAGGGCTTTTTTTATTATAATAGATATATGGCGAAAGAAGGTATATGACATGTATTATAATTTTAAAGACATAGAAAAAAAATGGCAGAACTATTGGCACGAACATAAGCTATTTAAAACACAAGATGATAGATTTAAGGAAAAGTATTATGTTTTGGATATGTTTCCATATCCGAGTGCAAATGGACTTCATGTTGGTCATATTGAAGGATATACAGCTACTGATATCATCAGTCGTTTTAAACGTATGCAAGGATATAACGTCTTACATCCAATGGGATGGGACGCTTTTGGTTTGCCTGCAGAACAATATGCATTATCTACAGGAAAAGATCCTAGAGAGTTTACGTATCAAAATATTGAAAATTTTAAACGTCAAATCATTGAATCTGGTAAAGGGATAGACTGGGATAGAGAGTTTGCGACTGCAGATCCTGGTTATTTTAAATGGACTCAATGGATTTTTAAGAAAATGTATGAACATGGATTAGCTGTTTTAAAGGATGTTGAGGTTAACTGGTGTGAAGGATTAGGCACAGTGCTTGCAAACGATGAGATTGAAATTAAAGACGGTAAGATGACATCTGAACGTGGTGGATATCCTGTTGTTAAAAAAGCGATGCGTCAATGGGTTTTAAGAATCACAGCATACGCAGATCGTCTATTAGATGACCTAGATTTACTTGACTGGCCAGAACACTTAAAAGAAATGCAACGCAATTGGATCGGAAAATCAGAAGGTGCAATGATGACCTTTAAGGTTGATCAATCAGAGCATGAGTTTGAAATTTTTACAACAAGACCTGATACTATTTATGGTGCAACATATTGTGTTTTAGCACCAGAGCATCCATTGGTACTCCACATCACAACTGATGATGAAATGGCAGATGTAAAGGCGTATATTGAAAAAACTAAACAAAAAACAGATATTGATCGACAAATCGATAAATCAAAAACTGGTGTATTTACTGGTGCATATGCAATCAATCCAGTCAATCATAAAAAGGTACCGATTTGGATAGCAGATTATGTTTTAGTTCAATATGGTACAGGAGCTGTCATGGCAGTACCTGCTCATGATGAAAGAGATTACGAATTTGCGCAAACTTTTGGTCTTGATATGGTTGAAGTCATCAGAGGTGATGCTGATGGTGCATTTACTGGAGATGGTATTCACTATAATAGTGGTATTATTGATGGTTTATATAATGACGAAGCAAAACAAAAGATTATTGAGTATTTAGAAAAAACTAAATTAGGATACAAACATAATACATATAGACTCAGAGATTGGGTTTTTTCTAGACAAAGATATTGGGGAGAACCATTCCCAGTGATTTTTGATCAAGATGACAATATCTTATTAGTTGATGATAAGGATTTACCACTTGAACTTCCTAAATTAAAAAATATAAGACCTAGTGGTACAGGTGAATCTCCACTTGCAAATGCGCATGACTGGTTAAACGTTACATATAACGGTATTAAAGGCAGAAGAGATACTAATACGATGCCTCAATTAGCTGGTAGTTCTTGGTATTTTATGGGATATGTATTAAAAAACCATTTAGCAATGATTCCACTTGATTCTGATGAAGCTAAAGTGCTTTTAGATAAATGGCTTCCTGTTGATTTATATATTGGTGGGACAGAACATGCAGTAGGTCATTTATTATATGCTAGATTTTGGACGAAGTTTTTATACGATTTAGGTTTAATTTCACATAAAGAACCATTTAAGAAACTTTTTAATCAAGGTATGATCCTAGGCGATGATCACTCTAAGATGAGTAAATCAAAAGGAAATGTCGTTAATCCAGATGAAGTGATTGATACACATGGAGCCGATGCACTTAGACTTTATGAAATGTTTATGGGACCACTTGAAGCTGAAAAACCTTGGTCAACTGAAAGTCTAAATGGCGCTAAAAAATTCTTAGACCGTGTATGGCGTATGTTTGAATTTGAAATTGTAAACGATGAAGTTATGGAATTAAGAACACTTTATCATCAAACAATCAAAAAAGTTACTGATGATTATGAGAAATTAGCATTTAATACAGCAATCAGTCAAATGATGATTTTTGTCAATGAAGTTTATAAAGTTCAAAAAATCTCTAAACAACAAGCAAGAGGATTCTTAAAACTATTAAATCCAATCGCTCCACATATGACTGAAGAGATTAATGCTGAAATTCTTAAACAAAACGAACAGTTAATTTATTCTGATTGGCCAGTTTACAAAGAAGCTTACTTAATCGTTGATGAATTAGAGTATGTTGTTCAAGTCAATGGTAAATTACGAGCTAAATTTGTTGATAGTAGAACCATATCTCAAGATGAACTTAAACAAAAAGCTTTATCTCAAGAAAATGTTGTTAAACATTTAGAAGGATTAACTATTAGAAAAGTCATTGTTATTAAAGAGAAGTTAGTCAATATTGTAGCAAACTAATCATTAAAGGTTAATGGAAACATTAGCCTTTTTCTTTTAAAATGATAAAATATACATAGAATACCAATAAAAATGGATACTAGATTGTATATATGATGTAAGGGGTATATTATGGAGATTAACTTAAATGAGGTTATCAAGCAATTTAAAGCGAAAGATTATCGTCATTTTGATGATTTTTATGATAAGACAAATAGACAAGTCTATTTTTCAATCATTCAAATTGTCAAAGACGATGATATTGCGAAAGACTTGATGCAGGACACGTATATGAACTTTATCAACAAAATAGACCAGTTTAAATTAGGAGGTAATGTTTATGCTTATCTCTCTACGATTGGTAGAAATTTAAGTATCAATTACTATAATAAAAATAAAAAAGAAATTCATTCAGAAGAACTATTTGAAACAATCCCTTCTAATGAAGTGGTCAAAGAAAAAGATGATCAAGATATTTTAGATCTTCTCAACTTCCTGAATAAAGATCAAAGAGAAGTTGTAGTTTTGCACACAATCAATGGACTTAAATTTAAAGAAGTAGCAAAAATTATGGATAAACCATTAGGAACTGTTTTGTGGTTACATAAAGCAGCGATAGATATTTTAAAAACGAAAGTAGGTGACACAGATGAAAAATAAGCAAATGATTCAAATGATCAAGAAGAAAGCACAAGCAAAACAAGTGCCAAATGTCTTAAATGAGCTTAAAGAAAAACTTAATATTGAAGCTTTAAATCAACCAGAAGTGATTCTTGAGTCAAAGCCTAGATTCAACTTTAAAGCATTGTATGCATCATTTACATTCGTTTTAGCGTTATCTATCGTCTTAGTCATTTCATTATTTTATCAATCACCAAGTTTGAATTTATTAGAGGATTCTGATTATGGTGATCATGTCATCCTTTCTGCAATATCAACCACAGAAATTGCTGGCTCAAATGAAACTTTAAACTTAGAGACATCAATGGTTTTAGTGGATGATAATCCTGAAGATGATTATGTTGAAAATCAAATAGATGATGTTTTAAAATATTCTGAAATGATTGAAACATTGCTGATGAATCAACAAGCATTTGAAAAAACAGTATTAAAATCAGATAAAGATAACTATGAATATATGTTACGTTTCTCATTTTATGATTTAAATGATGATCAAATTACATATACATTATATTATCGTCAGCTCATTAATCACGAAAATCAGACATACGTGATAAAAGCTGAACTTGTTACTCAAAATGAATCCTATGCATTAGATATTGAAGGTGAACTTGAAAAACAAGCATTTGAAATGACTTATCATATCAATCAACAAGAAAGCATTAAAACAACTTATCAAAAATCAGATATCAGAAATGAATTTATCGTGACTCGCTTGTATCAAAACGAGATCATACAAGAATCAATGATTACATATAATAATAAAAATCAAGTTAACTTATCATTTATTCGTGGTGAAGCCAAAGGTAATTATGAGTTTACACTAGATCAAAGTCTACCTACACAAAAAGGTATGAATATCAGATATCAAATTAATAATATCGATGAAGGATCTATTTCAATTAAGGTTGATATGCAAAATCGTGAGCAATTCATTATAGAAATTAGACCTGATCATAGACCTCCTTCAGTAATTGAAAGAGAAAGACCTTATGGTCCACCAAAAAGAGATGAACCTGGTAACCCAAATATGCCAAATAGAGGAAATTAATAAAAAATCAAAAAAATCCCAATAAAATTCAAGTCTAAATTGTATATAGAGTGAATAGGAGGAATTAATTATGAAAAAATTCAAATTCGTTTTAAGTTTTATTGCAATATTTGCCTTAGTAGGTATTATCGTAGGATGCACGACATCTGCTCAGGCAGAAGATAGTTATGTAACACTAGATATTAATCCTAGTGTAGAGCTCATCGTTTCACCTAGGGATAAAGTGATTTATGCAAATCCACTTAATGAAGATGCAGAAGTTTTACTTGTTGACCTAGATTTAATTGGTATGGATTTGGAAGATGCAATTGATCTTATCATAGAAACATCTATTGAACTCGGATATATAGCTGCTGATGAAGACGTAGAAACTTATGTATCAGTATCTGCAATCAATGAAGATGCAGAAATCCAAGAACGTATCCAAAACAAAGTCAAAGAACATGTGAATAATGCATTTCAAAACAAAGGCTTAATGGGTAGAGCACAAGATAAAGGTTACACACCTGAATTTTTAGAAGAAGCACAAAATTATGGTGTAACTCCAGGATTTTTATTCCTAGCTAAAGAAGCAGTTGTCTTAAGCGATGATTTATTACTAGAAGATGCACTATTATTAACTAGAGCAGAACTTATTGAAATCGTTAAAGCTGCTAGAGAAGCTCAAAGAGATGTTGCATTTGAGTTAAGAGATCAATTCCATCAAGATCGTGATGCATTAATCGAAACATATGTTCCACAAATTGAAGCATTAGAAACACAAATTGCTGAAGTTGAAGCTCAAATTGAAGCACTTGAAGAAGGTGCAGATGCAACTGAATTAGAAGCTACATTAGCAGATTTAACAGAACAATTAGATGCATTAAAATCTGAGTTCCATGATGAAATGTCTGCAGTGAGAGATGAATTCCATACTCAATCAGAAGCATTAAGAGAATCATTTAGAGAAGCTAAAACGCAAAGAAGACAAGAACATCAAAATGAAGTGAATCAATTTAGACAAGACATGGAACAAAGACGCGATCAAATGAGAGATCGTATTAGAGATTATCAAAACGAAGAAGAAGATACTGAAAAAACAGAATAATCTTTCCCATAATCCCCTTATGGGTTATAAAAAAAGAACTTAGCAATTGTTAAGTTCTTTTTTGTATATCATCACTAGATATGGTGGATTAAGATGTTGATAAGGTAAATGTGTTTTTACGACTTTGAAAAATCTGTGATCTATAGTTTTGAAGTAATCTTCTAAACACTCACTTTCTTTTTTGCCTTCTTCATGACCAGGATAGATGACCATAAACACAATACCATCTGCGATCAAATCACTTAAAACTGTTTTTAAGGAAGCAAGTGTTGTTTGAGATATGGTTGTAATAGATTTATCGCCATTTGGTAAATAACCTAAATTGTAGATAACATATTTATATTGACTTACATACTGATTTATATGCCCATGAGAATCTAGTATCAATTTAGCATTGGTTATGTTGTTTTGATCTAATCGTTTTTGAGTCGATTCTAAAGCTTGTTTTTGAATATCAAATGCATAGACATACTTAGAAATATGAGCTAAAAATAAAGTATCATAACCATTACCCATAGTCATATCAACAACAATATCATCTTTTGTGATATATGAACGCATCAAATGATGCGCAATATCAATGATGTGTGTATTTTTCATAATAATCTCCTTGATACAACTTTAAAGCTCTTAGTTTTTTATCAATTTCATTCGTTACCACAAATTTTTTCTTTGTCCACGTTGGAGCAATCAACATCTTTGATGGGGCATCTCCAGTAAGTCTATGAATAATGATATCTTTTCTTAGCCATAAAATTTGATCAACTGTAATATCAACATAATCTTCTAATGATAATAATGGCCAAGGATTTTTTTTATAATCATAGCCCATTTTTGTTTTTTCCATTAAGTGAAGCATATGGATTTTAATCCCTTGAATATCAAGTGTATTTACATGCTTAATCGTTTCAATCATCATCTCTTTTGTTTCATATGGTAGGCCATTAATCACATGTACAACTACTTCAATATTTCTTTTTCTAAGTGCTTTAACAGCATCATCAAAGCATTTTAAGTCATGAGCTCTATTGATAAGATCAGATGTTTTTTCATGAATGGTTTGCAATCCTAATTCAATTTGAATCGGCATGCGTTTGTTTAAATCTTCTAAATAATCAAGGACATCTAAAGGTAGACTATCGGGTCTAGTTCCAATAGATAACATAACAATATTTGGATCTAAAGTGATAGCTTCTTCATAGAGCTCTTTTAAGCGCTCAAGTGGTGCATGCGTGTTTGTATTAGCTTGGAAGTATGCGATATAATAACCATCGTTCCATTTCATTTGCATCATTTCTTTTATGTTTTCAAACTGTGTTTTTAAAGGTTCTCTTTTGTTTCCTGCAAAGTCACCACTACCCATAAATGAACAAAAAGTACAACCACCGGTTGCAACCGTTCCATCAATGTTTGGGCATGTAAAACCACCATTAAGAGGTATTTTATAGACCTTTTTTTGATATTTATGTCGATAATAATGATTCAGGGTATTATAATGTTTTTCATGGTTCATTAAGTTCATATTTTTCACCAAATTCATTTTATCATAAATGTCTAAATATGATATAATAATATGAAAAGGAGTTGAAGGTATGTTCAAGAAATTTACAACAAGTTTATCCAAGCCCCCTTTAACAATTTTTTTTATGAAAGATTCCTGGTTTAAGGTCATTTTTTATGTAATTTTCGTGACTTTTTTAATTGTTATACCAAGTTTCATAAAAATAGCAGTTAATCCAAGTATGGATTATCTCATGTATGAGGATATGAAAGAAACACTTGAAAAAGAGTTTATCATTGATCATGCACAAATTATAGATGGAACACTAACATATGAGTCATATCAAGTCGTTGATGTTGACTATTTCAAAATATATTTAGGTAATCAAAATTTAAATCCCAATTCAATTAATTTTGTATTCGAAGAAACATCGATTGCAGTTTATGTCATGGATATCGAATTAGATCGAGTATCTTATCAGACATTAAACCTTGAATCCTATGATTTTGGCTCAACAGAACCATCTGAAATCACAAGGTTAAGTGTTGCTTTAAAACAAGTTTATGAAGAGCAAACGATGTTACTTTATGCAGAAGTTTTTGCCTATTACCTGTTTACACTGATAGACTATGTACTTGTTGCATTATTTTTAGCTGTTATAATGACCATGTTCGTAAAAAGAGTACCGATGGCATTTTCTATGCGATTAAAATTATCTTTATATTTAACAACAATATATGCAGTCATCCAACTGATTTTAGTATTATTTAATGCAAGTTATTTAAATATTTTAGGCATGATAGCTGCATATATTTATCATAATCTAGCATATCGTTCAATTACAATCATACCGAAAGGAGTTATTTAAGTGGAAAAAGATAAATTTCAGTTATTCTTAGAACAGTCAAAATTCAAATCACCCATATTAAATAATGCCTATTTGGAATATGTTTTAGTCGATGAAAAATCAAAGAAATGGACATTTAAAATCACTTTAGATCAAATGCTTGATCCTGAAGTTCTTTTGCCATTTATTGATCAACTTAAAAGTTATTTTAGAGTTCCAAAAGTAGTCTCTAAAGTGGATGTTGAACTCTCTTATAAACAAAAAGATTTGTTAAAAGATTTATCATGTAAGTATTTTGATTACGCAGTCATTGAATTATCTAAAGAAAAAGCAAGTTTAATGGTATTAAAAAACTTTAAAACAGCATATGAAAATGACCAAGTTAAAGTTTTTATTGATAAAGATAGTACATATGTCAAACAACATTTTAAATCCATCCAAAAAGTCTTATTACCTTTAGGAATTGAAATGGATATTACTTACGTTATTTTAGAAGATTTAGAACCAACAAGCAAAATGATTTCAAAGTCAATAAAAGCTCAAGAAAAAGTTTTAGAACAACGTGGTGAATATGCAAAACAAGCAAAACAAGAAGTTACTAAAAAAGTATTTACCAAGAAAAGTAGTCCTAAAGCAATCGCAATTAAAGAAATCCCTCTTGATCAATATCGTTTGGATCAATATAAAAATCAGAAAGGTGACACAAACTTTTTGATTGAAGGGACAATCTCAAAACTAGAAATCAGAGAATTAACAAATACTAAACTTTTAAGTTTTGTTTTATATGATGATGAAGATGCAATTCATGTCAAAAATTTCTTAAGAGGTAAGAAAGATTTAGACCTAGCGTCATCACTTAATGATAATGATGTTGTTCAAGTTGAGGGTAGAGCTCAATTTGATACATATCAAAAAGATGTCGTGATTTTTGCGAATTCAATAAGCTTTTTAGAGAAATCTAAAAAACTTGAAAGACAAGATAAAGCTAAAGATAAACGTATCGAGTTTCATGTGCATACTAAAATGAGTAACATGGATGGCATTGGTGAAGTCTCAGAATATATCAATCAGGCAGTCAAGTGGGGACATGAAGCAATCGCATTTACTGATCATAATGGGTTATATGCATATCCTGAAATATTTAAAGCAACAAAAAACAAGGCAATCAAACCAATTTATGGTGTTGAACTTGATTTTGTTGACGAAAAAGCATTCAAGATTACAACAGATTCAAATCAAGAGTTACTTTTAAAAGATCAAACATATGTCGTCTTTGATATTGAGACAACTGGTTTATCATCAACAAGAGATAAAATCATTGAAATTGGAGCGGTGAAAGTTACAGCTTCAAATACCATCGAAAAGTATCAAACTTTTGTTAATCCTAATGAATCTTTATCAGAGTTTACAACAAGATTAACTTCTATTACTGATGAAATGGTAAAAGATGCACCACAAATCGATGAAGTCTTACCAAGTTTTTTAAAGTTTTGTGAAGGCAGTATTTTAGTTGCACATAACGCTTTATTTGATGTGGGACACATTCGTGAAAACGCTAGATCACTATCACTTAATTTTGATGATTCATTAGTCATTGATACATTAAGCTTAGCTAGATATTTTTACTCTGATCAATTAAAACGTTTTAATCTTAAAGCTGTTGCTAAATTATTTAAAGTGAAACAAGAACAGCACCATAGAGCTGATGATGATGCATATGTTACTGCTCAAATTTGGCAACAAATGCTTCAAGATTTAGTTTCAAAAGATATTAAATACTATCAAGAAATCAATCAAAGCATTGATTTAAAAGAAGCATGGAAACATCAAATGCCTTATCATATCAATGTATTAACACAAACCCAAGAAGGGTACAAAAACTTATTTAAAGTAGTAAGTGATGCACTAACAGATCATTTTTATCATGGACCAAGAACTTTAAAATCAGTGTTAGATAAACATAGGGATGGGTTATTAATTGGTAGTGGTTGTGCAAATGGGGATGTTTTTGAAATTGCACTTAATAGAGATGACCAATCTTTAAAAGAAGCTATCAGTTACTATGATTATATTGAGGTTCAACCACCTCAAGCTTATAAACATTTGAAACAAGATTTAGGACAATTTGCAGATGAAATCATCGAAGCAATCATCACTAAAATCATCCGTTATGCAAAAGAGATGAATAAATTAGTGATTGCAACTGGTGATGTCCATTATCTAGAGAAAAAAGATGTTTTATATAGAGAAATCTACATCAGAACACCACTTGTTGGTGGAGGGATTCATCAACTTAATAAATATGAAGAAATGCCAGAACAGTATTTTTTGACAACTGATGAAATGTTAAAATCATTTAGTTTCTTAGATAAAGACTTAGCTTATGAAATTGTTGTAAAAAATACACACATATTAAACGATAAGATTGAACGCATTCAGGCATTTACAAGTGATCTATACGCTTTACCAGATGATGCATTTTTAGAACAGCTAGGAATTGAGTCAATCGCAGGTGAAGTGAAACGATTAGTATTTGATAAGATGCAATACTTATATGGTGAAAAACCACACCCTATTGTTACTGAACGGGTGAATAAAGAGTTAAATAGTATTATCGGTAATGGGTTTGCTGCGAACTACTATATCTCTCATCTTCTTGTTAAAAAATCTTTAGAAGATGGATATTTAGTTGGATCCCGTGGATCTGTTGGGTCTTCTTTGGTTGCAACTTTACTTGACGTGACTGAAGTTAATCCACTTAAACCACATTATCGTTGTCCAAATGGTGATTTTACTGTCTTTCATCTAACCGATGAAGAGAAAATCTCATATGGACTAACTCCAGAACAAAAAGTTTTCCAACCTTATTTTAATAATATTCAATGTGGGTATGACCTCCCTACGCATATATGTCCAATTTGTGGAGAAAAACTTGTCAAAGATGGTCATGATATTCCGTTTGAAACTTTCTTAGGCTTTGAAGGTGAAAAAGTACCTGATATTGATCTAAACTTTTCTGGAGATTATCAATCAAAGGCGCACGCTTATGTTAGAGAACTTATAGGTGAAGATCATACCTTTAGAGCAGGAACAATCCAAACAGTAGCCGAAAGAAATGCTTTTGGTTATGTTAAAGGATATCTAGAAGATAAACACTTAGAGAAAAGATCAGCTCAAATCGAGAGATTAGCTAAAAAAATAGAAGGTGTAAAACGATCAACAGGGCAACATCCTGGCGGTATTGTTGTTGTTCCAAAATCGAAAACGATTTTTGATGTGACACCAATTCAGTACCCTGCAGATGATACATCAAGTGAATGGAAGACAACCCATTTTGATTATCACTCATTTGAAGATAATTTACTTAAATTAGATATATTAGGACATGATGATCCGACTATGATTAAGTTTTTAATGGATTATGTCTATGAACATCCAAAAGAATTTCCATTTGATAAAGCTCAAAACATCCCACTGGATGATCCAAAAGTTTACGAACTTTTTTCAGGAACAAAAGTTATTGGGGTGGAATCTCATGAGATCATGAGTGATGTAGCTTCTTATGCAATTCCTGAATTTGGAACGAATTTTACAAGACAAATGTTAGTTGATACTAAACCAAATACTTTTGCTGGTTTAGTTAAAATTTCAGGGTTATCCCATGGAACTGATGTCTGGTTGAAAAATGCGCAATCGCTTGTTAATGATAAAACAGACTTTGGAAAGATCCCATTTAACGATATTATCGGTTGTCGTGATGATATTATGGTTCAACTCACTGAGTTTGGACTGTTGCCGATCAAAGCATTTGAGATCATGGAATTTGTCCGTAAAGGTAAACCATCTAAAGATCCTGCAAAATGGCTCATTTATGAACAAGAAATGAGAAAGCATAATGTGCCTGAATGGTACATCTGGTCTGCAAGTCAGATCAAATACATGTTCCCTAAAGCACATGCTGCTGCATATGTAATTATGGCCATGAGAATCGCTTGGTTTAAAGTTTATAAACCATTGCTATTTTATAGTGGATTTTTCTCAAAAAGAGCAACACAGTTTGATTACGAAATTATGGTGGCTGGATCAAATGCAATTAGAAATAAATTAAACGAATTACAAGCTCAATACAACTTAAAAGCAAAAGATGAATCATTACTCGTTACTTTAGGTGTTGCTTTAGAAATGACTAAGCGTGGATTTAATTTCTTACCTGTAGATATTCATACGTCACAAGCGACAACATTTGTCATGGAAGATAAAGGGTTAAGAATGCCTTTTAACTCTATTGATGGCTTAGGTGAGCAAGTTGCAATTGATATTGTTGCAAAAAGAGAACAAAAAGCATTCACATCAAAAGATGATGTAAAAAATAGAACTAAGATTAACAAAACAGTATTTGAAAAAATGGAATCTTATGGTGCATTTAAAGACCTGAATTCGGAAAATCATGTGATACAATCAGGATTGTTTGCACTTTAAGAAATAACGCGATATAATATGTGTTGATAAAGGAGTGATTGTGATGAGAAGTTCTAACCCAGTATTTAGTAAGATACAAAGAGATGCAACCTATACAGGTGTAGCTGAAGCTACCTATAGTGGCATCATCTTAAAAACAGTTTTATTATTAGTTTTAGCTGTAATTAGTGGCGCAACAGTGATTTCATTGACAATTAATGGTCAGTTACCAGTTGAATCACTTTATGGATTACTTATAGGATCTGCAATTGTTGCTTTTATTTCAGTTATGATTGCATCGTTTAGTCCAAGGCTTGCTAGAGTTTTTGCGATTGTATATGCACTAGCTGAAGGGGTTGTCTTAGGGTTTGTTACTGCAATCTTCGAATATATGTATGAAGGTATTGCATTTACAGCAGTCATTGCAACCGCAACGATTTTCGCTGTCATGCTATTCTTATATTCAAGTAGAACCATTAGAGTAACATCAAGATTTAGAAAAATCATGTATACAGCATTATTTTCAATTTTGATCTTAGCGATAATCTTTGGTTTATTATCTATTGGTAATAGCCCAATTATTAATAGCATTACAGGCAACTTAACAATCGTGTTAATCATGTCAGGTGCACTCATTATCTTTGGAGCACTTATGCTTACATTAGATTTTGATCGTGCTGAAATGATTGTTGAAAGTGGTGCTGATAAATCTTATGAATGGGTTGTATCAGTTGGACTTATGGTTACAATCATCTGGATTTACTTTGAATTATTAAGATTCTTAGCTATATTAGCTGCAAGAAGAGATTAATTTATTATTTTAATCATAAATTGTTGATAGAAAGTAGTAGTATATATTAAGGTTTATTAGAGAGTGTAGGCTGGTGGAATCTACACAAACACTATATATATGAATTCATTCTTGAAAGATGCTAATCACATCCGTATCTCTGCGTTAAAGAGTTTAGAGGGCTAGAGTTATTCTAGAACTAAGGTGGTACCGCGAAATTTTCGTCCTTAGACTTTTGTCTGGGGACTTTTTATTTATAAAGGAGAGAAAAAAATGAATGAAACACTAACAAAGTTAAAAGATGATGCACTTAATAAGCTTGAACAAGTAAAAACTTTAAATGATTTAGAAACCGTTAGAGTTGAGTATTTAAGCAAAAAAGGGCATATCTCTTTAATGATGGGTAAGCTTAGAGACCTACCTAACGAAGAAAGACCTGCATTTGGGCAGATGGTTAATCAAGTTAAACAAGAAGTAGAACAAGCACTATATGAGAAAAAACAAGTTTTAGAAGATGCTGCGCTATTAGAATCACTTCAAAAAGAACATATTGATGTAACACTTCCTGGATATCAATTTTATCAAGGATCAACACATCCATTAACTCAAGTGATTGAAGACATCGAAGATTTATTTATGGGCATGGGATATACTGTCGAAGAAGGACCAGAATTAGAAAATGATCATTACAATTTTGAAATGATGAACTTAGATAAAGATCATCCAGCTAGAGATATGCAAGATACATTTTTCGTGGATGAGCAAATGTTACTTAGAACACACACTTCACCCGTTCAAGCAAGAACGATGTTAAAAATGAAGGGTGAACCTCTAAAAATCATTTGTCCTGGTAAAGTCTATCGAAGAGATGATGATGATCCAACACATTCTCATCAATTTACACAAATTGAAGGATTAGTGATTGATAAAAACATTACGTTTGCGCATTTGAAAGATGCACTTTTAACCATGGTTAGACATTTATTTGGACCAGAAAGAAATATTAGACTTAGACCATCTTATTTTCCATTTACAGAGCCTAGTGTAGAAGTTGATGTGTCTTATGTCAAAAAAGATGGTTCTATTGGTTATATCGAAATTTTAGGTGCAGGACTTGTACATCCAAATGTACTAAAAATGGGTGGATATGATCCTGAGATCTATAAAGGATTTGCGTTTGGTGTTGGTGTTGAACGAATTGCGATTCTAAAATATAATATTGACGATATTAGACATTTTTACACAAATGACATCAGATTTTTAAATCAATTCAAAGGGGTGAGCAAGATATGATTATCACACAAAACATGCTCAAAAAATGGGTGAATATCCCAGATGATATCTTAGAAGTTACTAATCAAAAAATCATAGAAGTTGAAAGCTTTGAGCCTTTAAATACAGCAACAAACCTAGTCGTTGGTAAAGTATTAACTTGTGTACCTCACCCGAATTCTGACCATTTAAATTTAACAACAGTAGATTTAGGGGATCGTGTTGAACAAATCGTATGTGGTGCACCTAATGTAGCTAAAGATCAATATGTTGTTGTCGCACAAGTGGGTACTATCTTACCAGGAAATTTTGAGATTAAAAAATCTAAAATTAGAGGTGAGGAATCATCAGGGATGATTTGTTCACTTCAAGAATTAGGTATTGATGAAGAGCTTATTCCAGATGATTTTAAAGAAGGTATATATCATTTTGCGGAACCCAAAGAAATTGGATCTCCAGCTTTAGAAGCACTCGCTTTAGAAGGATGGAAAATGACTTTAGGATTAACACCTAATCGTTCTGACTTATTATCAATTTTAGGTTTCGCTTTAGATTTAGCGTCACTAACAGAACAAAACGTAGTGATACCTAACATAAAAATCAAAGAAGAAAAAACAGAAAATCCAGTAAAAGTTGAGATTAAAACAGATGGTTGTCTTAGATATTATGCTAGACATATCACTGATGTGACAATCAAAGAATCACCATGGTGGTTAAAAAGTGCACTTTTAGCGCATGATATTAAACCAATCAATAATGTTGTAGATATTTCAAACTACGTCTTAATCGAATATGGAACACCACTTCATATGTTTGATGCTAAGAAAGTCCAATCAAATCATATCGTTGTCAGAGATGCAAAAGATGGTGAAGAAGTTGTTTCTCTTGATGGATTGAAACGAACATTAAAAAAAGAAGATGTCGTGATTACTGATGGTAAACATCCGATTGCAATCGGTGGTGTGATGGGCTTAGAAAATACAATGATTGATGATGATTCAACATCAGTGATTCTAGAAGCAGCTTATTTTGACCCTAAACGCATCCAAAAGACATCTAAACGTCTTAATCTAAAAAGTGACGCATCACTTCGTTTTGAAAGAGGTATTGATGACAGACGTGTGATTTTAGGCTTAGAAAGAGCAACTGAATTATTAATAGAACTTGCTGATGCAAAAGTCTCTAAAGGTATTCGTGAAGTTGTAACTAAAGAAAGAGAAATTCCAACAATAGAAATACCTAAATTATACTTTAGTGATCGCCTAGGTGTTGATATAGATGAAAAAACATTATTGACTTATTTTGATCGATATCAATATAACGTAGGGGTTAAAGATGATCTATTTTTAATTACACCTCCAAGTTATCGTATCGATTTAGAAATACCTGCAGATATCTTAGAAGAAATTGCACGTATGCACGGACTTAATCAAATTCCAATGACTAAGCATTTAAATCAAACACATGGATACTTAACTGAAAAACAAAAACGCCTTAGAAATTTAAAACATGAACTCGCTCATCTAGGTCTTCATGAAGCGATTACTTATTCATTAACAGATGAAGAAAACTATAATAAATATCAATCTATTGGTGAAAAAGTAGAGATTCTAATGCCATTATCTTCAGATAAAAAAGTACTTAGACAAAGTCTACTTAATGGCTTATTGCAAACCGTAAGTTATAATCAAAATAGACAAACAGATGACGTTCATTTATTCGAGATCGGTCATGTGTTTGCAAAAGATATTGAGTATGAAACATTAGCACTTGCGATGAGTGGTATGTGGCATCAATCTAAATGGCAAAAACAAGGTATAAAAGTTGATTTTTATGTCATCAAAGGTATTTTAGATCAAGTGATGAAAGCTCTTGATGTAGAGTTAACATATGAAACAGTACATACATATGGTTTCTTACATCCATATCGTCAAGCAAATATCAAGTTCGAAAATGAAGTTATAGGATTTATCGGAGAAGTTCATCCGAAAGAACAAAAAGCCTTGGATATTGATTTAACTTATGTTTTAGAGATTAAGTTAGGACATATATTAAAACATCAAGCAACATTTAATTTTGAGGTCATATCAAAATATCCAAATATTGAACGAGACTTAGCAATCGTTGTTGATGAAAATATAGAAGCTAAATCACTGATTGATATCATCAAACAAACCTTAAGACAAAATCTAGTTGAACTTAATGTGTTTGATATCTATCAAGGTACGCATATCGAAACTGGTAAAAAATCAATGGCATTTAACTTAGTGTTTAATGACTCAAGTAAAACATTAGAAACACAAGATGTAGACAAGCTTATGAAGAAAGTTGTTTCAAGACTTGCTTATGAGTTTAAAGCAGAAGTTAGAAAATAATTTTTAATCTAAAAACACTTTCAGTTGGAAGTGTTTTTTTGTTTATCGATATAAAAAAATTTATAGATACATTCATGTGATTTCTTTCGTTTTTCAAGCAAAATCGTGTATAATAAGCATAGGTGATGAAATGTTAATTTATGATGTAACAAAAGAAGAACTCATAGAGTTTTTAGAAACAAACGGACACAAAAAATATAGAGCAGATCAAATATGGCATTGGGTTTACAAACAAAAAATTTCAGATTTCAAAGAAATGAACAACATGCCAAATGATCTCATTGATTTATTGACTCAAAATTTCAAGTTAAACGCACTAGAACTTGTGCTACAACATAGAAGTCAAGATGGCACGTTAAAATGCTTATATAGCCTTCATGATGGCCATTTAATTGAATCTGTACTGATGAAACAACATTATGGCAATAGTATTTGTGTAACGACACAAGTTGGATGCAATATCGGTTGTTCTTTTTGTGCCTCTGGGCAACTAAAGAAAAAAAGAGATTTAACAGCAGGCGAAATTATTGCACAAGTCATTGAAACTGAAAAGCTCTTAAAAGAAAGAATTAATTATGTCGTTGTCATGGGTATTGGGGAGCCTTTTGATAATTATGACAATTTAATGAAATTCTTAAACATTATCAATGATCCAAAAGGATTATCTATTGGTGCTAGACATATTACGGTATCAACAAGTGGTATTGTACCTAAGATTAAAGAGTATGCACATATGGGTATGCAAGTAAACTTAGCGATTAGTCTACATGCCCCAAATAATGAAATTCGAACAAAACTGATGAAGATCAATCAAGCTTATCCAGTAGAAGAAGTCATTGATGCCATAAAATATTATTTAAAAGTTGCAAACAGAAGAGTAACCATTGAATACATTTTAATTGATGAAATCAATGATATGGATGAAGTTGCTCATGAGCTTGTAAAAGTACTTAGAGGACTTAATGTGTATGTGAACTTAATTCCATATAACGAAGTCTTAGAAGCCCCATATAAACGCTCTAAAATAGAGCAACAACTTAGATTTTACGATATCTTAAAGAAAAATAGAATTCAAGTGACATTAAGAAAAGAACAAGGACATGACATTAATGCGGCTTGTGGCCAATTAAGAAGTCAACATCTATAGGAGGTCTTTTTTGAAAAAAGGATTTATTAAAAAACTAATTGCAAATCACTATACGGTTGTCGATGAAAAAACACATGAAGATGTGATTTGTCAAGCACGCGGAAAATTCAGATATATGAAAGTTGATGAAGATAGCGAATTCAATAAACAGCTCACAAAAAGGACGAAAAAAGAGATAAAATTTGCTCAAATAAGCCCTAAAGTAGGCGATAACGTCTATTATGATGATTCAGAAGATCAAGCGTTAATAACAGAAATCTTACCTAGAAAAAATGATTTAGTTAGACCTGATGTCGCAAATATTGATCAAGCTTTACTTGTTTTTTCTGCAGTGAATCCTGATTTTAGTTTCAATTTACTTGATAAGTTTTTAATCATTATGAATCAAGAAAATCTTGATCCAGTGATAGTGATTTCAAAAATAGACTTGATAAAAAAGAATGAACTTGAAAACTTAAAAGAAGATTTAACCTATTACGAGCGTATCGGTTATGAAGTCTTTTATGTCAATAGTAAGCAACGCATAGGTATCGATGTCTTAACCCATATATTTAAAGATAAAATTACGGTCTTAGCTGGACAAACTGGTGTTGGAAAATCAACACTATTAAACGCACTTATGCCAGAGTTAGGTCTAAAGACACAAGAGATATCTAAAGCTTTAGGTAGAGGTAAACACACGACTAGACATACAGAACTTTATAGTTATAATGAGGGTTATATTGTTGATACACCAGGTTTTTCAAAAATCGAGTTTAAGATCTTTTATTCAGATGATTTAAAGCAGTATTATCCAGACTTTATTAAGTATCAATCAGACTGTAAATTTTCAAACAAATGCAATCACATTCATGAGCCTGGTTGTGCGGTAAAAGACGCTTATGAATCTGGAGAGATTTTGGCATCAAGATATGAAAATTATAAACAATTTTTTGAAGAAATTAAAGCTCAAAAAGATAAATATTAAGGAAGTGATTTTATGTTAGTTGCACCATCAATATTAACTGCAAACTTCACAAAATTAAACGAAGAAATTGATAAAATTCAAACGGCTGATTATGTCCATCTTGATATTATGGATGGTCATTTTGTACCAAACATATCTTTTGGTCCGCATATTACTAGGAGTATTAATCATTTATCTCATATACCTTTAGATGTTCATTTGATGGTAACTGATCCACTTTATTGGATTGATCAGTTTGCACTTGATAAAACTGAATATATCACGATACATGTGGAAGCCAATGACGCTGAAGAAGCCCTTAAAAAAATAAGAGATAAGGGGATAAAAACCGGTATATCTATTAAACCTAATACTAAAGTATATGATATTGTCCCATTTTTAAATGATATTGATTTAGTATTAGTGATGACAGTAGAACCTGGCTTCGGTGGACAATCCTTTATGGCAGATATGATGGAAAAAGTCAAAGAATTAGTTGAACTTAGAAAACAAAAAAAGCTTCACTTTATCATAGAAGTTGATGGTGGGATCAGCAATCAAACCATTGACATATGTAAAGATAGTGGTGTTGATATGGTAGTTGCAGGTAGCTATGTATTTAATCATAAAAGCCCTAAAGAAGCGATTGAGAGTCTAAAATGAGAGTTTTAATTGTAGCCCATCCAGTCCCAAAAGATATTAAAAAAATCATCACTTTAAAAGATGATGATTACGTGATTGCTGTTGATCAAGCTGTTCTTGATTTATATAAACAAAGAATTAAAATTGATCTAGCCGTTGGAGATTTTGATTCACTCAAAAATGAAGGTGTATTAACACAACTAAATGTGATTAGGTTAAAACCAGAAAAAGATGTTACTGATACTTATCAAGCGCTTGTTGAAGCTAGACAATTAAATCCTGATGAACTAATAATGATAGGCGGTATTGGTGGAGATCGTATTGAACACTTTGTGGTACATTTAATGCATTTTAATGCGTTTAAAAACCTTAGGATCTTAAATGATAACTCTGAAATTTTCATGATAGAAGAAGGCATCAAAGAAATATCATTTGATGGTTATATATCAGTGTTTGCTTATCCAGAAGCTACCATTACGCTTGAGGGTTTTAAATATCCTTTAAACAACTATCAGTTAACTCAATTTGATCCACTAGGTATTAGCAATGAAATGTTAAAAGAAAAAGCACAAATCCATGTACAAAAGGGACGTGTGCTTGTCATATATTCTCATAGAGATAGATAAAAAAATGGGTCTTTAAAAAATAGTATGGTAAAGACTAAATAGACCTTTCCAAAATAGTATGGTCAAATGACCTTTAAAAAATAGTATGGTAAGGTAAAGGCACTTCACATGAAGTGCCTTTTTTACTGCCATA
>Ga0207832_100299_pt1 | contig 21746 bp, 28 predicted proteins | sample TtanPargueraPR_3_FD_187743 | JGI IMG/M metagenome (GOLD analysis project Ga0207832, IMG submission 187743) | Aerobic enrichment media microbial communities from Bioluminiscent Bay, La Parguera, Puerto Rico - Tt and P1 (4) (SPAdes) | ecosystem: Environmental > Aquatic > Marine > Unclassified ...
TCGCCGGTGTGCTGGCGGCACCAATTTATTCGGTAACTCCGGTGATGGGGTCCAACATTCTCATCGTGGTCTTTGCGGTGGTGGTGATCGGGGGCATGGGCTCCATTGGCGGGGCGATTATCACGGGCATCCTGATGGGCGTGATCGAAGGCCTCACCAAAACGTTTTACCCGCCGGCGTCTTCGGCCGTTATCTTCCTGGTGATGGTCCTGGTGCTGATGATCCGACCCACCGGCCTGTTCGGTAAGGAGGCATAATCATGAACCAGCCTGTTAATCCTGCCGATATCCACAAAGCCATTGTCGAGCAGCAAAAGATCCAGGACCGCAAGAAACTGATGGTGAACGGCGTGCTGCTGCTGTTGCTGCTGGCCGCGCCCTTCGTGATGTACCCGGTCTTCCTGATGAAGATCCTGTGTTTTGCCTTGTTTGCGGTCGCCTTTAACCTGCTGTTCGGCTTTACCGGCCTGCTGTCCTTCGGCCATGCCGCCTTCCTGGCCACCGGAGGTTACACCACGGGCTACCTGCTCAGTCATTTCTCCGGCCTGACCACCGAGATGGGCATTATTGCTGGTACCGCCACGGCCACCTTGTTGGGACTGGCCTTTGCGTTACTGTCGATCCGCCGGCAAGGCATCTACTTTGCTATGGTGACCCTGGCGCTGGCACAGCTGGTGTTCTTCTTCTTTGTGCAGTCGGAATTCACCGGCGGCGAAGACGGCATGCACGGCATCCCCCGGGGGGAGCTGTTTGGTCTGATTAACCTCGAAGACAACCTCAACATGTACTACTTCGTGCTGGTGGTGTTTATCGCCTGTTATCTGCTGGTGCAGCGCATTGTCAGCAGCCCGTACGGGCAGATCCTGAAAGCCATCAAGCAGAACGAACCGCGGGCGGTCTCGCTGGGTTACAACGTGGATCGTTACAAGATCCTGGCCTTTGTGATCTCCGCCGCGCTGGCGGGCCTGGCCGGCTCCATGAAATCCGTGGTGTTCCAGTTGGCGTCTCTCAATGATGCCCACTGGCATATGTCGGGCGAGGTCATCCTGATGACTCTGGTGGGCGGCATGGGTACGCTGCTTGGGCCGGTGGTGGGCGCCACCTTTGTGGTGAACATTGAATACCAGCTGTCCCAGGGGCCGCTGCGCGACTGGGTAGACCCGATCCTTGGCGGCATTTTTGTGCTGACGGTACTGGCCTTCCGCAGCGGGATTGTGGGCGAGCTGCAGAAATTCATGCGCAAGAACCTGGGATGAGTTACGGGGGCAGTAGCCCCCAGTCCTGTTCGGCCAACGCCTGCGCGATAGCGCGGTAGCCCTTGTCGCTCGGGTGGTAGCCGTCCCGGGCGAGCAGGGCAGGGTCTGACACCGTGGGGTAACCCAGATACCGGAAATCTTCCGGTTTCCTTGCCGCAAGCACCTGATACACCCTGTCCAACTGCCGCGCCCGCCATCCCATAACCTGGCGCAGGGGTGCCGGCAAGGCCGAGAATTTGTCCATGGGCGGCACGCTGAGCAACGTAATGGGCGCCTGATACCGGGTTGCCAGGTTTTCGCGGAGCTGAATCAGTTGCCGGCGAAACCGGAACCGTGGAGTGAAACCGGTAGTGTCGTTTACCCCCATGCTCAGTAATACCGCATCTGCCGGTGGCAAGTCGGCGGAGCCCAGCGCATCAAGCAGCGCACCCAGCCGAATACCATTAACCCCGAAGGTAGACCAGCCAATACAGAGCCCGGTGCGTTGATGTAACTGCAACGCCAACTGGCTTGCCAGACCCAGGGCGTGGTTTTCAACCCCCACGCCCGCCGCAGTGGACTCGCCCAGCACCAGCAACCGAAAAACGGGCTCTCCCTCGCCGTACTGGCCTGCGCAATCCCCAGTGGCCTCTGGCAGCCGTGGCGTCACCCGCCGGGTGCGCTTGCCCTGATAGAGCAACACCGGAAACAGCAAAGCCGTAGTTAGCCAGAAAGGCGCGTGCATAAAAGCGTCTCTTTCAGTGAGGGTAAAGCCCAAGTATTGCAGGATTCCCCCATGCCAAACCAGCCAGAAACAACATTCAGCCCGGAGTTATACGAACGCGTTCGCAAAACTCCGGGAAGGTACCGGGAAATGTTGCTAACCTTCTGATAAGTTTGAAAAGGAATATCGGGGCGTGCGGAGTTATACGCCCCCAATCTGGAGCAGGGGTGGCTCGAACACGGGCGTATAACTCCGGCGGTAGCCGTGGTGGGTTCAGGTAATTTGCTGATTTTATTGGTGAAGCTGGGGTTTGTTAGGGCCGAGATTTTTGGAGTTATACGAATGTGTGTTATACGAACGGGTTCGTATAATTAGCTGTTAGCGAGATAGGAAACTATTGAAATATCTAAACGAAATTCTCATTGCTGTAGGCCTTTCGTTGCTCGCTTACGGTTTTAATCAGCCTTGGACGGCCTACCATGAAGCTGAGCTTCAAGCCATTGAGTTCAAGGCTGAGACTGAAAAGTTTGCATTCGCTTATGGCGAATATGCTCGCAGGGTTAATCGTCAAATAGAGCTATATAATTCATGCCTGAAAGAGGGCTCTGACTGCGATCGTGAAAAAATGAGAGACGAGGTTCTGACTCTCGAGCCGGAGTCCAGAGAGTGGAATACCCGGGCGCACCAGGCAATGGTTGAAAGTCAGAAAACGATGCGGCTCACACAGCATTTTCAAACCATGAAGCGCATTTGGTTCAGTGTTGGAGTTCTGAGCTGCCTCACGGGTGTAATTCTTTTAGGCGTCGGGGTTCGTGGTGCAATTCAGACCGCTAGAAATCGCTAACCAGTCATTCCAGTTCGTTCCGGCCCTGAGGGGCCTCCACCGGACGGCCTTTTCTCCGCTTCGCTGCGCAAAGGCCGCCGCTGAATATTGGCGTTAAATGTACAGAAGGAGATGTCCCATGGGGCTGAAGGGAAGCTGTTTGTGTGGCGAGATAAGTTACGAAATAGATTCTGTGGATATGCCCATTGTGCATTGCCATTGCCAAACTTGTCGTAAAGCCCATGCGGCCCCATTTGCCTCCACTGCGGGAGTAAAGCGCGAGAATTTCCGCTGGCTCAGCGGCATAAACTCTATTTCTACGTTCGAATCATCTCCTGGCAAATTGCGCCACTTCTGCAAACGCTGTGGTTCTCATTTGGTAGCCGAGAGGCCTGCACAGCCACACGTAATTGTTCGGGTAGCCACTCTGGACGATGATCCCGGTTTGAAGCCCGAGGCCCATATTTGGGTGTCGCACGACGTGCCATGGCTTGAGTACGACAGGGTGTGTCAGCATAGCGAATGGCGCGACGACATTTAACAAATCAATCAAGTTCGTTCCCGGCCTAGCGGCCGTCCACCGGACGCCCCTGTCGGGTCGCCGCTTATTTTTGGCGTTAGGCGTAAAAAGGAATGGGATATCACGTCGCTATTGTGAAGACAGAAGGTTCAGTGGACTCGGTGCTGAACGAATCGGAAATCAACACAGCACTGCGGGGTGATTCCGACTACTCGTTCGATGGAGTAATGTTAAGTCGCCGCGGTAAGCCATTTTTGCAGTTTAGCCAAGGTGAGCTTTGGTTGCAGAATCCTGGTGAAAGCCAACTTCAAGAGATGCTTGTGCTTGCGAGCAGGTTGAAAGCCCGAGTTCGAGGTGATGAATCTGAAACCTACTCCTCCGTTTCGCAGATCTATGCGCATCCTGATGATAAAGAGCTCCGAGAGTTGGAGCGAGTCGAAACCAAGAAGATCAAAACAGCTACGAAAAAACGGCAGTGGATATTGAATGCGTCACTATTTGGTTTTTTCGTGTTGATCATTTCTGTGTTCAAGGTAGCAGGTTGGCTGGAATGAAACCGCCTAACAAGTTGTTGTAGTTTGTTCCGGCCTTTGGCCTCCACCGGACGCCCCTGTCGGGGCGCCGCTAAACAAAAGCGTTATAGGTAATGTATGTCTGATACATCGATACCATGGAAGGATTTTGAGTTGAGCGTGGAATTGCATAAGTTTTATGTGGATTTCGCGGTCAAGCTCAGCCTTTTCTACTACGCAGTAACCGGCGGTATTTTGTCGTTCCATTTCTCGAAGGAAAGCCCCTCCGTTTCAGCTCTAGCACTTTTGCTACCTATCCTTCTTAGCCTGGCTCTCGGTGTCTTTTTTCTGTTCGCGGCTCGCCTCGGAATGAACCTTCGAGCCAATATTAGGGATCGTGCTCGGGAACTCGAGTTGAAAGTGTATCCAGAAGGTGTAGTGCTTGTTTCGCTTTGCTCGATATTTGGTGCCACCTCCCTTATCGTGGGATTCACTCTGATCGGTTATCTGGTTTGTTTCTAATGACATCTATAACAAGGCAATTAAATTCGCTCCGGCCTTCGGCCTCCACCGGACGCCCTTGTCAGGGCGCCGTTTATTGCTGGCGTTAAGGCAAAAGGTACCACGTGAAAATTTTCAGCTGGTTCTTTAGAAAACGAGCGATCAAAAAACATGTCAGAGTGCTTGGTCCCGCGCTGAGAGAAAGATTTGGCTATCAGAGGACCTACACGGCGACACAAGTTACGGATACAGCAACTTCGTTGAACCTGCCCGATAAGTATCTTTGTTATGCCATCGCGCTTTATTGCACTAAACAGGAATACGAGCGGAACACAACTCACCCCCAATCAATGGTTATGGATTATGCAACGGCCAGAGCGGTGAGCTTCAATGTAGCGATTGTTACCGCTGTCGGAGGTGTTTCAGGCGAGAGCGGAATTTCATCAGGCGGCGATGCTGGAGATGGGTTTGGCGGTGGTGATGGCATATAGGGAAATTGCTTCGGTGCGAGCCTAGCCAAGCCTTAACAAGTCATTCCAGTTCGTTACGGCCCTAAAGGGCCTCCACCGGACGGCTTTCAGCCGCCGCTGAATTTGGCGTTATATTTTTGATCGCCTCAGTTTTCGGCCTCATTGCATTCTCTTGTTTCGAAATTGTAATTTCCTTTCGAGTCAATTGATCCAATAACAGCTAAGTCATTGCTTATATAACCAATTCGCTCCGTATTGTTTTTCCTCTCGCAATAAGAGTTAGGATAAAGCTCAAGGTTATATAAAAATGCAGAAGCTTTATTAACTACGAAGTTTGAGTAAACTAGATCAAAGCGGCCCCAGAGCTGGACCGTGCTGAATAAAAATCCGATTGCTACGCTCCGCACGACAACCATAAGCCAGAAATATCTTTCTTTGCGCGGCTTTTGCTTGAGGCGAAAGGTGTATCTGAAAACAGGCGAAGAGAGAGTTTGTTGATACGCCCACATGAGTGGCAGTGCAGCCACAAACAAAATCATGGATAAAACTGCTATTGCCAATAAGATTAGCCAAGTATTTAAAGGGACAAGTAAAAAGCTGACTATAGCCGTTGTATAGGGAAAATTTGATGGGTCAGCGCCGACGATGTTTGCCACAATAAACGCACTCACAGCGATCGTTGCCGTTGAGCCAGTCGCTGCCACTAAAGAAAGCAATACTTTAGCGTATTTGTTTTCCCATAGGCGATTAACCAAATAGATAGCCTCACAGACTAGCCCACCTGTGAAGGTTAGTAACCCAAACAATGCGGTTATCGACGAGTATTTTTCGGTGAAAAACCACAGAACACCTGCCCAAAGCAGTAGTAAAAAGCCAAGAAAGTACAGCTTTTCACCGAAGTTCGTTGCATCTGCAAAAGCCCGGAGTTTCTTTGCCCTTTTGAGCAGCTTGACCTTCATCCTCAGACATCCTTGGTACTGTTTGGATATACAGTACACGAATCATGTAGGCTTGCTCAAGGATCTGATAGGCTCGTCGTTTGAGGAGTATATTCAGAGTGAAAATATAACAAAGCCAGGCACGGCGACGTCTACTGCATTGCGGCTTCGCCTCCATTCCATAGCCGCGCATGCTGGCTGGCGTTAAACTCTTCGGTCAAGGCTAGGGTGTAATTTGTGAAAGGGATATTTTAAATGAGCCAAAGTGTTATTTCGGACAACTGGTCTTTACAGAATATTGCTGAGTTGCTTAGTTCTGGTATTGATGAAAGTGAAGCGCACTATATAACCATTGATAAAGAGAATGATTGCTACTCATACGAAGCTAGCATGAGTGCGATAATCAATACCGAAGCACTGTTCGACTTGATAACCGACATTATACTTCGTGATCAAATTTTAGTTGAAGAAAAATTTGTTAATACATGGAATTGGGAAGGAAACCCATTTCAGAAAGCTCTTTCCCAAGGTGTAATACGCCCATATCCATTTTTAGTTGATTATAAAAAGCTTAGACCTCCAAGAGAGGAGTTTATCAGTCGTTTAAGTCTAACATCCGATTTGAAGAAGGATCATGAGGAAAATCGATTGGGTTTCCTCAAAGATAGGTTTGCCCCTCATGGTTACCTATCGCAAACTCTTTGGGGTGGGGCCGGCATGTTGGCAAGAGGTTTCGTTTACGAGAAGGGTTACACTCCCCATCCAGTCAGAAAACGGTTTTTCACTGAAGCTGGCATAATGGTTTCTGGTGAGGATTCTGTTTTAAAGCTAAACAATCTGGTTTCAGAAAAGAGAGCCTCTATCGCCTCAGTCCACAATAGAGGCTCTGAGCTATACGCTTTGAACGTAAACATGCTCCCCTTGCCTATTCGAGTTATACAGGAGTCAAATTCTGCGCGTGACCTTATTGATGTTGCGCTTGAATTAAGAAAAGAGTATCAAGAGTTGAGAGATTGGCTAAACTGTTATCAATTGGCATTGAGTGATGGCAGCTATAAGGACATCATTAAATTTTCAAAAATTCTACAGTCAATCTCCAAGTATGTTGATTCAATGATTGGTAAAGTCGATTCAGATGCCCCTACATTTACTGCGGGAATTGGTGTTCTAAAAGTCGCCATGAAAGGTCAGCCAATTAATGCGCTATCCAATCAGTTTGGCGTTAGATCTATGGTGAATAGGCTTATTGTTAGTCGAAGCGGAACATCTGATATAAAAAAATATTTGGACTTTTTCGGGCATAAGAATTCGGTAGTAGGAATGAAGGTTATAGATCATTTTTCACAAAGAAACGTTTAACCAGCGGTTCCAGGTGACGCCTGCGGCGCACCTGAACCAAACGTTAAATCCTTGGCGCTCCTATCTGGGATCTTTATGCGATGTTATAAATATCGATCATGTGGACAAAGAACTTGGGAACTGCTGATCAATAGGTCCATTTATTTTGCTAGGGCTAGTCAGCTTAACGACCCGCTGGATTCATCTATTAGCATCCGGCAAGAGTATGAGCGGGCCAAGTCGGTTATCCAAAGGCTGGATGATCATCCGGAAGGAAGAAAATCATTTCTGTTTTTTCTTTTGGATAGTCACGATTTTCGAGATCCAAAAACTGATGAGAAGTTGGGATTGAATGGTGCGCTCGAGAGATTCGTTCAAAGTGTGGGAATATTTTCTCTCTCTAAAACCGCAAGAGATGCTTTGCTATGGTCTCATTACGCCGATGGCCATCGCGGAGTTTGCTTCGGCTTCGAAACTGATGAATTAGACATTGAGAATGTCTTCATAAACGATCACGTAGAATACCGCGACACGCCTCCTTTTCAGGATATCTTTCTTGAGCTTACAGAGGAGCTGGGGGAGTTTGTGCGGCCTTGGGATGGCCATAAATACCCTGCTGCGCAGGGAGATGAGTTCTACACCAAGCAGCTATCCAAGCTAATGACAGGAAATCTTTTAGTTAAGTCTACCAAGTGGGAGTATGAGCAAGAGTATCGGCTCGTCTCCAACGATACTGGATTGCATCCATTTCCTCCTGGAGCACTTAAGGAAATTATCGTGGGCAGCAAGATTAGTGATGATGATTTTTCTACCATTTCAAACATAATTTCACATCCTGACTATCAACATGTGCGGCTGCGAAAAGTCGAACCGATCCCAGGAACGTTCGACTTTGATGTTACGGAAGTTGGCTGACTCTACTCTAGGGCCGACCAGCAGCTGATTTAACCAATGCGTCAACGGGACCTGTTTTCCGCTCGCGCTCCAAACAGGCCCATTACGCTGGCGTTATATCTGAATAGACATGGACATAGAACTGTACGAGAAATGGGTTACTCGCAGCTTTCGGTGGATCAGGTCGAATAAGGACCAGAACTTACCGCACCATATTCAGATGCTAGGAATAGTAGATGCGGAACTCAGGGGCATTCGCCGCCAGCATATATTTGATGCGCAAGGAGTTCCAATCGAAGACGAGCACGGCATCTTGATGCTAGAGCGTTATCAGATAAAGGCTCATCTTTGGGTCTTGGGCGCATACGAAGTTGTAAGGATGATTGGTCAACGGCTTTGGGAAGATGGTTCGCTTGCGCAGGACTCCTCCATCGAAGCAGTCAAAGAGACCAAAAAATTATTTGAACGACTCAGGATTCCCTTAGCCAAGCTAGAGGCTAGTAAACGCCATAAAAAGACTGACTATGATGTACCTTATGCCGGTGTGGGTGATCGGGGACTCGGCTGGCAAGTCAGTGATGAGACCATAATCTACCAAGAGGACCTATCTGAACAGTTGTTCGTTATGTTCTCGAAAATGGCGCCAAGGATATAACCAAGTGGTCAACGGGACGCCAACTACGCTGCGCTCCATTGGCGCCCATTACCACCGGCGTTATACACAAGGAAGTAATCAATCATGGCAAGGAATCGCGGCCAAGGCGGGCCAATTGAATCAAGGTTGATCAGCCTCTTTGCTTCTCTATTTTTCTCTATCCCGACGGCAGCCTTCGTTTGGATCTGGGTCAATTTGGAGTTGGCCCTCTACTGGGATGGCTTTCTCAGTAGTAATTATCTCGTAACCTGTATCATCGTTTTTGCTGTGTTGGCTTTGCTGCTGCCGCAACTCTTTCCATCTATTCTCGGGGGTATCTGGCGCGGCATAGCTAAAGCTTGGGGCTGGCTGGGCTGGTAACCTTATGTATAACAAGGCAATTAAATTCGTTCCGGCCTTTGGCCTCCACCGGACGCCCTTGTCAGGGCGCCGTTTATTGCAGCGTTAAAGGTAAATATGAAAGAGTTAGACGTCGAATCTGTGATGCCCGCACTTGGCGAGGCGGTTGATGCTACTGCGGCGCAGATGCATGCAGTCCATGGACGTTACTGGGAAAGCCGCCTCGACGTCTGTAAAACCGTTTTAACGATTACTGCTGCAGTGTTGGTTGGCACCGTCTCCTTTTCAAGCTCTCTTATTGGCCCGGGAAAGGAGGGGCTAGTATTTCCATCCGTTTTATTTATCTCATGGGCGCTTTTCGTGCTGTCAGGGACGGCTTCGCTCTATGCGATGTGGCACCTATATAAACTGAATTCCAATTATGTTTTGCTTACAAACAATCAGCCCGCGATCCAAGGCGAGCTTGAAAGAGTTGGCCCTCGAGAGTCTGAAGCGGAGCTTAAAGCTGAACTTGATCAAATTGTTGTTGAGCTTACCAACAGGACACTGTCGCCATTGAAGGTGTCTGATCAGCACTCACACTACTCGCTAAGTGTTCAGTTAATTACTTTTGGGGCGGCCCTTGTATGCTTCTTTGGCTTCGGGGTCGCGCAAATCCTTTAACAAGGCCAGGCACGGCGACACCTTTTTCGTTGCGGCTTCGCCTCCACTGCAAAGGCGCGCATGCTGGCAGCGTTAACTGAATCATGAAGATAGATCGCCTGATCAATGACCAAGGAGATTTCCTGTGTTTTGAAGTTGATAACACAAAGGTCTCAAGGGTGGGCATGGCGAAAATGATTTCAAAGCTCGATGGCGTCAAAATTCTTCATTACCCAAGGTTTTACGACGATGAGGTTTTTTGCGAGTTCGAGTTTGGTGGGTATAAATTTGAAATGACCGAGCCTTATGGCGATAGCTCGGTTTATGACGTGGTTGCGCCTAAACCAAATCTGTCCGAGATGCACGAAGTAGCAGAGCACTTCGAAAGCACCAATGCAGTGAAAGGTGGTGATTTTGCTCAAAACGTTTATTTTCTCTGCTCTTGGGTAATATCTTCAGCTGTTCTAATAGGCCTCGTTGTTGGAATATGGCGCGGAGTAAAGTGGCTAGCCAGTTAACCAGTCATTCAAGTACGTTCCGGCCTGACGGCCTCCACCGGACCGTCTTGCCTACGCGGTGCTCCGGCAAGGCGGCCGCTTAATATTGGCGTTAGGCCTATATGAACTACGAACAATTTCTCAAATCGCTTGAAGAAAGTGGTTGGAACGTGCCCAATAAATCGTTTGCAGCCAGAGTCTACACGCCTGACTGGCAGGTCGCTTTCATTCGACATGGAGGCCGGTTCCAAACACCTGGTGAAGTTGCCTTTGTAGTTGGGCTCCGAAAAACCTTTCTGCGCGATCGGGAAAGACAGCACTCTGAAATCCCGAAAGAGGCTCATGATTATCCTTTCAAACTCAGCCTTGACGATCTGTCTTCGCGAAAGCTCAGATACGTAAGTAGGCTGTTGAACTACGATTTAAGTTCGCTTGAGAGTTCAGATGGTTGGGAACGTATTTTGGAACTGTTGAACAAGAAGCTACCTCGGATGCTTGAGTCCTACTCTGGCTCTAAGTTGCGGAAAGAAATAAAAAAATATGGCCAAGATGGCTATATCGAGCAAGTTTGGGTGGAGGACTTGGCCTAACCAGTCATTCCAGTTCGTTCCGGCCCTGATGGGCCTCCACCGGACGGCATTTTCTCCGCTTCGCTACGTAAAGGCCGCCGCTGAATGTTGGCGTTAGCTATCACTAGGTATTGGACAAATGGAAATGTCAGTCGTGCTCACATCATCGGTAATTGCTGCTTTGATTGCCGGGATTTTTGCCTATCGCCTCGGAGAAAGGCAAATACAAGTGGAGAACATCACGCAGGAACGTGCCAAATGGAGAGCAAATGTTAAAGAGCTGGTCGACGGTCTGATTACCGCAGCGCGTAATCATGAGGCAGAAAAATTTGAAAAGTTAGTCGCTCAAATACAACTCAACCTGAATCCATTTGACTCAGACGATAAGGCACTTCTCAAGGCAGCTAGGAATATCTACGAATCAGACGATCAGGAAATAGCCATTAAGACGTTTGTAGAACACGTGACGCTCTTGCTCAAGCACGATTGGGAGAGGGCAAAAGGGGAAGCAAGGCTGGCGTCTGTGTTTTCGTCACCACCTAGGCGATTGTCATACCAAGAGTATGTTCAACAATCCGAATCCCACGACCCCGCTGCTGAAGTAGCCAAGGACAATAGAGGACTCTGGGCGCCGTTTCTCGGATTGATGTTTGCTTCAGGAATACTGTTCTTTTTAGCGGTCGGTCTGAAGGAGCCTTTCAGTCAACTACTTCGTCACTTCAACGACCCTGACGAAACTAAAGCTTTCGTTGAGTGGCTGATCTTTACCCTTGTTTCCGCACTATTTGGCCTGATCTGGAGTTGTCTCTATCTTTGGTTCAAGAATAGTGAGAAGAGATTCTTGGATCGGTGGCAGAAGCGTAAAAGCTAACGAGGGGCTGCAGCGGATCGCTTTACGTTCAATTAGAGGTATAGATGAATATAGTTGAAACAGTTGTTCTTGGTGTTGTCAGTGGCGTTTGCACTACTGCAATTTTATATTTGGCTGGCCTCCTCGCAAAAAACCATGTACTGCCTTGGTACCAGAAGTTGACGTATAAGGGAGTGGATATAAATGGTACTTGGGTTACTACCGTTACCTCATCTTCAGGAATACATGGCCAGATGGAGATGACCATTAAGCAAAATGCTCATGACTTAAAAGGCGACGCAACTATTGTTCAAGGGAAAGATTTAGAGAACCCCAGTCAAGTGACGAACCTTAGTATATACGGTCATATGTGGGAGGGCTTCATTACTCTTAATCAACAGAGTAAAGATCGGACTCGTCTCTCATACTCGACTTCTCTCCTTCAAGTATTGAATGGCGGACTGCGTCTGAAGGGAATATATTGTTTTCGTTCTATACAAACGGACAACATCGAGTCGCTAGAGGTTGTATGGGGGCGTAAGGATCAAAGCCAAAGCTAACCAGTGCGTCAACGGGACCGGTTTGTTCCGCTGCCGCTCCACAAACCGGCCCGTTACGCCGGCGTTATGTTTTCAGAGATAGACATGAGAATCCCAAATAACTATATAGAATCATTTGAGAAATTTGTTTTAGGAGAAAATGATTATCTTCTCAATTTATTGCAGGGTAATAATAATTTTGATTATCCGTTCGGGTATCTTTTGGGGAAACTCTCCGAGAGAGAGCCTGAGCTTCTAGGTTTGATCAAGGATATAGAAAAAAATAAATTTCACGAAGATGAATTTAAGAGATTTATTTTAAGCTTAGAGCGAGCGAATAACATAAGAGAGGCGAAATCGCTTGTCATCAAAATCAAAGAGTATGAAAAAATTGAAAAAAGAGACTACATATCGCTAAAAAAACTAGAATTCATAACGGCGCACCTCAAAGATCTTGACTTTGAGAAAACTGTAAAATACTACAGCTCAATATACAGATCTTTATCTGAAGAGAGTAATCTATTCAACTGTACAGTCGATGAGTATGTCGCATTTAATGCTCTTAAGTTAATGTATCAATACTATTGTCAGTCGACAAAAAGGTTCGTCGTTCCAGAAAACAATAAACTAGAACAGGCTTATTTCTCCAAAGGTATTTCCCTGAAGGAAGTTGATTCACAGTACAGTAAGCACAAACTGTTGACAATTGATGAAAACTTCACTTTAAGCGACAGCAATATCCCTAAGGTCTATGACAGAAGAATTGAAGAGTACGTGCTAATAAATGAAATTTCATCTGAGCTAATGGACTTTTTTAGGAGGTTAATGAAGCAAGGCCTTATAGGGTCCATCGCGCTTCGGCCTGAGTACTCGTTATCTGGTGGAATATCTGACTTATCAATTGCCCTTGAAGAACTTGAGCGTGGAGAGGTTTTCTCTTTTGAGAATCTAGGGGAACCATCAGTAACAAAATTGTACTCGAAAGATTATGATACCCTCTGGATTACAATTGATAAGCGAAACATAACTTTCGAAGAAATCCTTCAGGATTTCGATGTATATGACGATAGCATCGTGACGCAGATTGTCCATCTAGAATATGAAAAAATTGAAAATTCAGAGCATTTAATTACACATATAGATCATGAGTATATCTTTTATACCGAAGATGATTTTTTAGAGCGTCAGGAAAATTACAAGCAAAAGGGTAACGCCAGAAAAAGGTATAAAACGTTCAAAATTGACGGCTCGAAAATACCTTTCTTAGTGGGTGGCGTGTGCGTCCTTTACTACATTGTTGGAAAGTTTTTTAAAGAAAAAGAGCTTCTTGAAGAGTACTTTAAAGAGGTTCTTAAAACATAACAAGTGACTGTGGTGTCAATTCCATAAATTAAGCCATTTCAGCCCGCCATGATTCCTGGTTTTTGATCATGGTATTGAGCACCACAATCATCTTTCTCATGCAGGCGATGAGGGCGACTTTCGGGATCTTTCCCTGGGCCTTCAGGCGTTCGTAAAAGCGTTTGAAGACCGGGTTGCACTGGATGGATGAGAGCATGGCCATGAACATCACGGTGCGGACTCTGTGGCGGCCACCTCGTATCCTTCGTTTGCCATTTAGCTTGCCACTGTCTCGGTTGATGGGTGCTACGCCAACAAGCGCTGCGATCTCCTTGCGGTTCAGCGAACCGAGTTCCGGGAGTTCACTCAGGAAGGTGTAGGCGAGCACTTTTCCGACGCCTGGCACGCTGGTCATGATCTCCATTTTGCTGCGCCACTGATCCACCTTGGCCACCTCCTGCTCAATCTGTCGGGTGACGGTTTCAATCTGACTCTGGAGCATCCGGAGCATACTTTTGATCGACCGGTGAAGGGGGTTCGGCAGGATCTGGAGGCGGTTTTTCTCCATGGTGGACATTTCCAGAAGCTGAGAACGTCGGACCAGTAAGTCCCTAATCTTCTGGGAGGTTTTGTCTGGAATAGGTTTGAACTCAGGTTTCAGTGTGGCGGCATACTGCGCGATGACCTGGGCATCAATCCGGTCGGTTTTGGCGAGTACGCCAATGGCCTGTGCGTAGCGTCGGACACTGATGGGATTGACGATGATGATCGGCAAACCAGCTTGGTCGCAGGCCTGAACCAGGGCCTGTTCATATCGGCCAGAGGCTTCAACAACGATGCGTTCGATCGAGTAGTTTTTAAGGATACGGACAAAGCGGCGAATATGCGCTTCGGTATTTGGGATGGTGTAGAACTGCCCGGAGGGATGAAGAGCAATGTCCAGATTGGCCTTACCGACATCGACGCCGACATTGACTGGGGTTTGGATTTCCGTGTTGTTCATAATAAGCTGACTCTGCCTTGCTATACGGGCTCGAGGCCCCGATGACTGTTCGAGTTATCGCTTGAGAGTCATGCAGCGCTGCACACTTGTTATCGGTCTCTCGACAGAGGAGCCGGTCAGGCATCGAGCTGCTGCATGAAGGCCCCCAGCGGCCACTGGGGGTGGGCCTCAATTTACCCAAACACGGAAGAAATTATCCATACAAGTTGCTGCACTCGGATAAATTACTCGCTGCGCTCCTAATTTACCGGTGAGCAAAGCGTTATAAGGCAAACATGAGAATCGAAGTTACCCGTGAAGCCTGTTGCTCCCAGGACGATCAGTTGGGGCCTTTGAATCTTCAAATTGATCTATCTGAAGACTCATCAATTTGGGAGTTGGCGAGAGAGATTGGAGAGGCGAAGTTTCTCCAATTCAGTAGCCCTCGCAACGTGATCGATGCCTACTGTGCGGGTAAATTACTTTTCAGTATCCCGGTTGTTGGAGCCTCGGGGGCCACCGTCAGCTATGCAGTGGGAAGAGATGATCTGGTTTGTTGGCATTTGAAGGAGCCGAAAATTTCATGCGTTTGGCCGGGCGGCTTATAACAAGGCAATCAAATTCGTTCCGGCCTTCGGCCTCCACCGGACGCCCTTGTCAGGGCGCCGTTTATTGCTGGCGTTATAAATAATGATGAAAATGCCATCCTGTCCAAATTGCAGCGGTTCGGTGCCCTTATGGAAAAAGCTGATTATGGGGCCGACGGTCGTGATTCATTGCGGTAACTGTGGAGCAAAGATCCGCATCAATGAATCTCGCTATGTTTTGTTGGTAGTGCCCGGTTTTTTCAGCGTTCTGTGTGGCCTTAGGTTAATGGAGGCTGCTGACCCCGTGGTCTGGGGTGGGCTGCTAGCATTAGCGATACTGGCAATGGTCTACATCGTGCTCTTTTACGTTACGTACGAGTTGGCCGAGTGAGGTGCTTATACCGCTAAACTTGGGTGTGATTTATAACCAGCCATTCAAGTACGTTCCGGCCCTGACGGGCCTCCACCGGACCGCCTTGCCTACGCGGTGCTCCGGCAGGTCGGCCGCTTAATATTGGCGTTATGAGATCACGTGAGAATTGAAATGGCAGCAAGTGCTGGCGAGCTTTACGAGACGATGAAAGTTCGGTTGGGGATGCAAGTCGAAGGCGTCACTAATCCACGTTCAGCGGTCAAAACCGCGACTCGAGAGTTGGTCGAAAAGCTGTCCAAAATTGACTCAAACGAAGAGATCGAGGTCAGTTTTAGCGAAGCCTCAGCGGCAAAGTACGTTCGCGTGTTGACTGGGGAAGTTCTTGCGGAGATCCCAAGAGAACGAAACTCATAACCAGTCAATTAAGTTCGTTCCGGCCTGCGGCCTCCACCGGACGCCCCTGTCGGGCCGCCGCTTATTTTCGGCGTTAGGACTTGATGCTTGCGTTCGTCAGGATGAAGTTTAGATGCGTGGCATTGCTAATAAGATACTGAAAGCGGTTGAAAAGGAAGGTGAGATTACCCTTGCCGAGGCATTGGCCTTGGCTGATTCGGGCGTATCTGATCATAAACGTCAGTACCCTTTGGCTTTGCTATTGCAAGAGGGTTATGTGGGCGCAACTATTCATGGCGATCCTGACCTTAATTCCCCTGAGTTCCATAATGCCCGCTTTCTTCATATGTTGACTCTACCAAAAGACGAAAATGGCGACGTTCACTATATGGGTGTTCGCTCCTTTGGAGGTATCGATCCGGATCAAGATCGGGTGTTTATCACGGCCAAAGGAATGCTTTACAGAGAGGAGCAGTCTGCCAAGGTCAAAGAGAGGATGTATTCTTTCATCGTAGCGGTATCAGTAGGCATATTGGTTGCCGCAGTATCGGCATGGTTGGCTGGTAATGTCAGCCTGTCCTAACCAGTGCAGGCACGGCGACGCCCATTACATTGCGCCTTCGGCTCCATTGCATGGGCGCGCATGCTGCAAGCGTTATAAATCTTTTCCGGAGAACTTGTGAACATCAGGCCGGCAGTGTTGGCGGATAAACATGAGATCGAGCGTTTAGCCCATTTGCTGACGCCTGCGGCTGAATCAAAGCATCAATCTGGCGATGCTCTGGGCCAACTCTTAAACTCAGACGACCATCGGATATGGGTAGCGGATTTAGGCGAAGTAGTTGTTGGTTGGCTACACGCATATTTGGCGGTTCGGGTTGGAGTGGCACCATTTATTGAAATAGTCGGCCTTATAGTTGATGAGCGGTACCGGAGCGAAGGAATTGGTTCTAAGTTGGTTGCGGAAGCTACCTCCTGGGCTAAGTCAATCGGGGTTACCGTCCGGGTTCGCAGCAATTCAAAGCGCGATGCCACTCACAAATTTTACCAAGCGCAAGGCTTCAAGTTATTGAAGCAACAGCATGTTTTCGAGTTCAATTTATAACAAGTCACGGAAGGCGGACGCGTGAGACGCGCCGCTTCGTTTTCGCGTTAACTGTCACGGAAGATCACAGTGAAATTTGAAGTATCGAGTAATCTTGAGCTCAGCCCGGAATATGTTAGCGCGCTGCTCACCATGAGCGGAGTGAATAGGGAACTGGGTCCTTTTATTCGTATGACAGCTCCTCCCGTATGGTCAAACAAGGCAATTTTCGAGTGGCCCACAGGCGAGGTGCTCTTTTCAAGCTGGATACTGCTGTTTGGCATCTTCCCCATAGATAGGCACAAGTTCTTTCTTCAAAGTATCGATCGTCAACGGGGTTTTGTGGAGGAATCCAGTTCATTGATCAATAAGTTGTGGCACCATCGTCGGAACATCGATAGAAACGGAGCATCATGTCGGGTTACTGATGCCGTCGAGTTCCAGTGTCGGTTGCCTCTATTGGCCTACATTCTGGCGCCTGTTTACCGGTTCATCTTCAAACACCGTCATAAGGTGCTGAGGTCATACTACGGTGCTAGCGCCAGTTAACCAGTCAATTAAGTTCGTTCCCGGCCTGGCGGCCGTCCACCGGACGTCCCTGTCGGGCCGCCGCTTATTTCAGCTACATGGACTCCCCCTGCGGTCAAGCAACGCCATTTAAATCCGAAGCGGTTTGAGACTGCAGCTCTACATTCGGCCTCTGTGTGGGCGTTACTGCCCGGGCCAGGATGATGATGCGTGTGAGTAAGGGTCTCATTCGTTAGTCGGCCTTTAAGGGCCGTCAGCATAAACAGACTCTCTCACTCTCGGTCTGACCGTTCCGTCATCGCTTGCCGTTGCAAGACTCGGCTGGCAGGCGTGTTCTGCCTGTCGTTGGTACTCGGTTATCAGCCTTCCACGGGCTGCGTTTTAAATTCTGTCTGGTTCATGAGTAGTGCCCATACGATTCGGGCGTTCTTGGCTGCCATTGCCACGGCGGCCCGTTTGTATCCCCGGCGCTCTTTGAGCTCTTTCGCCTAGGCGCTGAGTCGATCTTCTTTCGTATCGATCGTTGCAATCACCGCCCGGGTGCCGTGGATTAACAACGTTCGCAGGTATTTGTCGCCACGCTTGGTGATTCTGCCCAGTCGGGGCTTCCCTCCGGTCGAGTATTGTCTGGGCACCAATCCGAGCCAGGCAGCAAAGTGCCGACCGCTTTTGAATTGCCTGGGATCAGGTGCACTGGCTAACAAGGCGGTGGCAGTTTGAGGCCCAATGCCGGGTATGGCCATCAGACGCTTTGCCTGTTCGTCACGCCGTGCCATGGCTTCGATTTCCCGATCATAAGCGAGGATTTCCTCATCCAGCTGAAGGATGCGCTGGTTAATGTTGTTGAGTAGGCGACGGGCCAGCATGGGCAGGCCGTTTTCGGCGTCCTCAAGGATCTCCGGAACCCGGCGGCGTGCGGCGTAACGTCCCTGGGGAATGATCAATCCGAACTCGGCCAGCAAGCCTCGAATCTGATTGATTTGGGCGGTGCGCTCTTTGGTGAGCCCTCGACGAATCCGATGCAGGCTGAGTGTCGCTTGCTGATCCTCGGTCTTAATTGGAACGAAGCGCATATTGGGTCGGCTGACCGCTTCACAGATAGCTTCGGCATCGTTGTCGTCGTTCTTGCTGCTCTTGCGATAAGGTGCCACGAACCGGGGAGCGATGATTCGGGCATCGTGGCCGAGCTTGGTCATTTCACGCGCCCAGTAGTGCGCGCCGGAGCAAGCTTCCATGCCAATCAGACAAGGTGGCAGTTGGGCAAAGAATGCCAACAATTTGGGGCGATTCAGCCGTTTGCGAACCACGACCTTGCCGTGTTGATCGGTGCCATGAATACTGAACACAGTTTTCGCCAGATCGATGCCGATGGTTGTAACATTCATGATGACTCCTCCTGCTTTCGCTTGAAGACTTCGACACCTTCAATGTGGCACATCGATGCCGAGGGAGCAGGGGGAGTCCATATCATTCGTTAGCTTCTGAGGGAAATTGATGATCATTGAGTGCAACTACTGCAAAGCCAATGTGGATGCGAAGGTCATTGCGACCCATGAGGCCTTTGATCCGGAGGAAGATCCAGGTCCCTTCCATGTCTCTTTATTGGAGTGCCCCTCATGCAAAAATTCTTTGGTGGCAGGCCAATACGAGTGGCCGGTTGGTCCGGAAGGCGATTATGTTTTGGAGAAGCCTGATCGCCTTTGGCCAGAGCAGAAAAAATATATTTCTTTAGTGATCCCAGAGGGGATACGTACTTCGATCGAAGAAGCCCAGAGGTGCCTATCCGCTAATGCCTATATCGCATCCACTGCTATGGCGGGGAGGGCACTGGAGGGGGTATGCCGACATTATAAAACCAAAGGGAAAAGTCTCAACGGCGCACTCGCGGAGCTCAAAGACAGAGAAATAATTGACAGCCGTCTTCATAACTGGGGTAAAGAGCTCCACAAGCATAGGAACATTGCAGCGCACGCTGGTGACGAGAAAGTTAATCCGAAAGATGCTCGCGATCTGCTGGATTTCGTCTTGGCAATTTGTGAGTATGTCTTTGTTTTGACAGAGAAGTTTGACAACTTTATGGCCCGGACAGAGAAAAAAGCTAACAAATAGTTGTAGTTCGTTTCGGGCCTCCGGCCCTACACCGGACGCCCATTTCGCTGCGCTACATGTGCGCCGCTAAACGAAAGCGTTATGGTCTAAAGGAGTAGATTTGGAAAGTTTTAATATCTTCAATGTGTTGGCAGGTATTGCTTCAATTATGGGAGCTGTAGCTGTCTATCAATTCAAAATATCGCAGAGCAAGAAAGCTAGGGCTGATCTGTTGCTTCAGTTGGATGACTCTATTGCGCAGAACAAGAGGCACTCTGCTGGGGAGCTATTTTATCTGCTACACGGATTGAGAATGAATTTTGAGGATATTGAGGCAATCTGTGGTGATAGTAGGAGCTCCAAGATTGTGTATGCACTCAGAAAAACGCCAGGAGTAGTAACTCACGTAGACGGGCGATTTAGATATAACGGTATGTTTGAGAAAGCATGGGTGCGGAAGGTCAATAAGATTCTTATGAAAGCGCTTGCCTACGCCATGGCCGCGATTGCTCTTACTTCGATCATCTTAATGGGATTTTTGGAAGGCACCCAAGCTTTGGCTCTTCTGATCGTTGTCGCGCCTCTGGCGGCTTTTTTCGGTATGCAGGTAAAAGATATTCAGCATGACAACATGGTAGAAGGCTTGGTGGGGTCGGACGAACCATAACCAGTTGTTGTAGTACGCTCCGGCCGCTGGCCTCCGCCGGACGCCCCTATCGGGGCGCCGCTAAACAAAAGCGTTAAGTGTAGGTGCATTCTTCATGGGCAAGAGAAAATCCCGAAAGAGAAAACAAGCATATGACCCAGCGGAATCGTTGCGGCCTACAACTCTCGAGTCAGAATTGGAGCCGGTTGCTCGCGACCTATACGAAAAGGCGTGCTGTGGTTCTAAGAAGCATTGGCCGGAAATAAAGTCGGGATCGGAACTTAAAAATGATCAGGCTTTACGAGTAGATTTCCTTTCGTCAGCGCATGAGGGAATGCGCGCTGCCCAGAACTATATAGTGCAACGTGTTGAATCAACCACAGGTTTATCCTTTTCAGAAGAGCTGCTTTACCGCAGCATTGCAGATACTATTGCTTGGCAATTTCTCGGTGAACAGTTATGCCATGCTCGCCGGCTTTTTCGAGGTCACAATCAGCCAGATCTTAACCAATCTAATTTCAGCTCAGTCGTTATCGCCGCCAACTCGATAGTAGAAAATAGCCCGGATTCGATGCCTCTTTTGTCTGATTTGACATCGTTCGTTCAGGTTGGTGATATATTATCGTTAGATCCTCGGCGTGGCATCTCGATTATTGAGGTAAAAGAGGGAGAAGTTAATCACAGGATTTCTGAATTCTTGGAATTCTATAATAAGAGTGGTTGTGAGAGGGCTCTTCATTACTTTATGTCTGAGGAGGGACCCCATACTGTAAAGCAAATGCAGCGCATTATTCGTCAAAGCGGGCGAATGGCACACGTGTCTGAGGTAATGTCTTCTGGTTCAAGTATTGATCCAGATAGCGGTCAGAGAGTCCATATTCCAGACGAATTTATCCCAATAAGTAACTGGAATGAAGAATTAATTTCGTTACTTGCCCGCTCTGAGGAAAAAGGGTGGGCTTTGGATGTTATTGAGGGTTGCTTGTTTGTGGGGTGTTATGCGGACACTCCTATTTTTCATGGCAGTCACATAGCATTTAATCTATGGTTTGATGAGTGTGGTGGCAACGCTGAGAGTCCGCGAGCTCGAATGATGGATAGTATTCGCGCCCCTTTAGCGCTACCAGTATTTTCACGCCCTATTCCGGCAGAAAACAAGTTCGATTTTCTTTTTGGCCGTAAGCATCTTTGCATGGCACTTAGCGTGGAAAAGTTAATCGAAAAATGTGAAGAGGCTGGTCTAGTAGTTCGACAAGGAACAAACAAAGAAACCTCTAAAATGGAGCAGGCAGGAGCCAAACCTTATCGACACAAGGGAAAATCGATTTTTATCGGCGATGGCACTAAAGAGCTTGTACTTATGGATGGGATCTTCATGAGAATTTTCTTTCATGGGCAAAAACCAGTCTCCACTATCAAGGCGATCCTATCGGCAAATTTGCCCACTTAACCAAGCGGTCAACCGGACGCCAAAAGCGTGCCGCTTTTGGTCCCCTACGCTGCGCTCCGGCGCCGGTTACCATCAGCGTTAAAAGGTCAAAGAAGTATGAGTGAAGCCGGGCAATATGTTGAGTGCTGCGAGCATGGAAAGCAGCAAGCCACTTACGTTTGCCAGCATGTTGTTCAAAGTCTACAGGATGGCGTACCGAGGGGGTTTTGGTCAGCGGAGGCTGCCCCCG
>Ga0207832_100318_pt1 | contig 19939 bp, 14 predicted proteins | sample TtanPargueraPR_3_FD_187743 | JGI IMG/M metagenome (GOLD analysis project Ga0207832, IMG submission 187743) | Aerobic enrichment media microbial communities from Bioluminiscent Bay, La Parguera, Puerto Rico - Tt and P1 (4) (SPAdes) | ecosystem: Environmental > Aquatic > Marine > Unclassified ...
CCCGTTTTTATGAGGTCGGGTGTTCGGGCGGGCACTCCTGCGGCGCCGGGGCTGGGGTTCGCCAGGCAGCCGCAACTGGCCTTCAAATACCGTGGTTGCAGGACCTTCCATCATAACAGGGGTACCCTCCCCCTGCCATTCAATGACCAGCCTGCCGCCACGCAACTCGACTTCGACCCGGCTGTCCAGCAAGCCGCGGAGACAACCGGCCACCACCGCTGCACAGGCACCGCTGCCGCAGGCGAGTGTTTCGCCGGAGCCCCGTTCAAACACCCGCAACCGGGCATGGCGGCGATCAATCACCTGCAGAAAACCAATGTTGGCCCTGGCCGGAAACCGGGGATGCTTTTCCAACTGCGGGCCAAGGCTTTCCACCGGCGCCGTATCGACATTGTCCACCACCAGCACTCCGTGGGGATTACCCATGGAGATGGCTGACAGCTCGACCGTCTGACCATTCACGTCGACGGTATACACATCCTTGCGCTGATCTGCCGCAAAGGGGATCGCGGGGGGGTTGAGCTCCGGCACCCCCATGTTGACCGCTACCAGGCCATCCCGACCCACTTTGAGCTCAATCACACCCTTGGCAGTCTGGACCCGGATAACACGCTTGTTGGTCAGGCGCTGATCGCGCACAAAGCGGGCGAAGCAGCGGGCGCCGTTGCCGCACTGTTCCACCTCCGAGCCATCGGCATTGAAAATACGGTAGCGAAAATCCACATCCGGCAGCCCCGGCGGCTCCACCACCAGCAGCTGATCAAAACCGATCCCGAAATTGCGATCCGCCAGTTCCCGGATGGTGTCCGGGGCCAGCCGGAATGGCTGGCTGATGGCGTCGACCACCATGAAGTCGTTACCCAGCCCGTGCATCTTGGTAAAGCGCAGGACCGGACCCTGGCCACGTCGTTGCTGAGACATCTCGTTCCCCCCGCTCATTCCGGCAGGCAACTTTCCGGCGCCAGTTGGTCGTCCAGAGTCTCCCGGCGCCGAACCACATGCACCTGATCTCCGTCCACCATCAACTCCGGGGGCCGGTTGCGGGTGTTGTAGTTAGAGGCCATAACAAATCCGTAGGCCCCGGCCGAGCGCACCGCCAGCAAATCGCCGGCTTTCAGGCGCAGAGCGCGATCCTTGCCGAGGAAATCGCCGGTTTCGCACACCGGGCCCACCAGGTCCCAGGGCCTTTCCTCACTGTCCTGATGGGGCTGAACCGGAATAATGGCCTGCCAGGCACTGTAGAGTGCCGGCCGGATCAGATCATTCATGGCCGCATCGATGATGGCGAAATTCCGGTGTTCGGTGCACTTCAGGAATTCCACCCGGGTCACCAGAATGCCCGCATTCGCGGCAATGGAGCGGCCCGGCTCGAGCACCAGTTCCAGCTCCCGATCACCCATGCGTTCATTAAGGGCTTTCACATAATCTGCCGGTTGCGGCGGGGTTTCCTGGTTGTAGGTCACACCCAGACCGCCCCCCATATCCAGATGGCGGATACGGATGCCCTGCTCTGCCAGGGTGTCGATCAGAGAAAGCACCCGGCCCAGGGCATCCAGGAACGGCGAAACCGACGTCAGCTGTGAGCCGATGTGGCAGTCCACCCCGTGGATATCCAGGTTGGGCAGGCTGGCCGCCCGGGCATAGACTGCCGGCGCCTCGGCGATATCGATGCCGAACTTGTTTTCCTTCAGGCCGGTCGAGATATAAGGATGAGTGCCCGCATCCACGTCCGGATTCACTCGCAGGGAAATGGGCGCTTTCACTCCCAGTTCGCCAGCCACCTTGTTCAGGCGATCAAGCTCGGTGCCGGATTCGACATTGAAACAGCGAACGCCGGCCTCCAGGGCCCGCTTCATTTCCCATTCCTGCTTGCCAACGCCGGAAAAAACCACTTTACCGGCATCCCCGCCGGCACGAAGCACACGTTCAAGCTCTCCGGCCGAGACTATGTCAAAACCGGCCCCCAGACGAGCCAGCACATTGAGCACGGCCAGATTGCTGTTCGCCTTGACCGCATAACACACCAGATGAGGGCGATTCTTCAGGGCCTCATCGTAAGCACGGTAATGGCGCTCCAGCGTCGCCCGGGAATAGATGTAGGCTGGCGTACCAAAGCGCTCGGCGATATCGGCAACGGCAACGTCTTCGGCGTAGAGTTCGCCGTTACGGTAATTGAAGTGATCCATGCTGTTCCTGAAAGCTTAAGGTCGGGAGTGGTCCGGCTTGTCCTCATCGGCATTTTCGGCTGCCTCGGTGTCACCGGTCTGCGATGGTAAGGCGTCGGGCACCGGCGCGTTCCGGTACAGCGGCCCTTTCTGACCACAGCCGGATACCATCAAAACCACAAACACCGAGAGCGCGACGGCCAGGCGGCGCACAAGCCCAAGCTGCATACCCAATCCCCTGAGTGAATAATGGCCGAAGTATACCCGACACCCGGGCCGCACCGCGAGGATTCACATGATCAGGACAGGTGCTGGTTAAGGGCATCTTCCAACTGCGCCCGGTAGAACAGGTACTGACTGGTCTGGATATCGCGCTGATACAGCTGTGGGTCGAGATCGTGGGGCAGATGCAGGTCAGTCAGATACACCGGATAGGGGTCCGGGCTCTGCCGCAGGGAGCGGATGTAATGGGCCACCGCCGGAATCAAACGGTCGCCATATTCCTGCACGGTAAACTCCTGATCGTTGCAATACAGATCAAAGCGCAGAATGCTGTCACCCTGTTGCACGCCCACCGCCTGCACTTCAAGGCCGGACAAGGGCATTCCGGCGACCAGCTCTGGCCTCGGATCGGCCAGCCATTGGCCATCCCTGCGCACCAGTTCGTAACACCGGATACCGGCGACCGGCTCCAGATTATCTGCCTGGCGCAACTGCCGGCGCTCAACAACACTGTCCAGAAATCGCAACAACGGTGCCAGTAGATGACGGCGTTGCTGGGCCTTCAGCTGGCGATGCCACAGACTACCATACTCATCCACCACCCAGAGCTGGCCCTGGTCTCCCTGCAGCTGCCAGAATACCTGGATGTTACCGGCTTCGGAGGCTTCACATACTGCTTTCAACAGGGGAGCATCCTGCAAAGCATAGCGATCCGGCACCACCGGCAGAAAACTGTCCTGGGGCTGGAACAAGGCATCCATCAATGCCGCGCGGCTATCCAGGGCAACAAACCCCGGCTCCTGGCCATTGAACTGGAGCAGAAAATAACGCTGATCCATCTCGATGATATAACGCAAGGGATGAGGGCCGGTGCCGCCTGCAAAAAACTGTCGGAGCACATCGGCAAACAGCTCACTCACACGCCGGGCAATGGCCTGTCCGTGCCCCCGGCTGGGCGCCATCACTCGGATATCCGGCAATTCCGCAGGGTTGATCGCCACCTGAGCGAGCACATTCTTCAAACACTGGATCAGGGTGTCCCCGGCCGCGTAATGCTGCAGACTGACTTCGTGCCAGCTGTTCAGGGTAATCTGATCGATGGTCACCACCAGGTTGTCCCGGGCCCCACTGAACCCGAGCGAGTCGTTGCGGGCGCTGAGTTTATGCAGCCCCCGCTCAGTCAGATGAGCCTGTGGGTCCACCGCCACATTCAGCAACAACAGGTTGCGTAAGGGCCGTACTGCACGGGACAGGGCCTGGCGGGGCGCCGGGGGCATAGGCACCGGCAGGAAACCAGCCAGCACATCCAGTATTTCCTTCAACTCGCTGACCGACGCCACGCTCTGGCCCGCTCGCACATTCAACCGTGTACTGCGACTGAGCAGACCGTTGCAGTAACACCAGACAAGCAACTCAGCCAGGTTGCCGGCGCGGCGAATAACCGGCTGCCAGAAGGCGTCGGACGGATCTTCAAGATCCCGGTACAACAGCCAGCCGTCTCCGGCTGCCCCCTGTTCACTGCGATGGTGAAACGACAGGTTCTCTTCTGCCAGCGAGGGCACCAGCCCCGGATTGATCAGCTCGACCTTACCGGCCTTGCGCTGGAAGGCGGCATAGAGCTTGCGGCCCAGCAGATTGATGTCATTGGCGCTGATCGACGCCTGTGCATCCTTTTCCCGGGCCAATCTGGCAAGCAGGCGGTAACTGTGGGTAAGCTCGGCAACCACCCGCCGGCGTAGTCCCATCACTTCCTCGGCACACCAGCGCTGACGATCATCCAGCCGGCCCAGATCCTCCGACGACCAGCCCCAGGTTTCAACCAGACTGCGCAACAACTGGACCCGCCAGGGATCACCCACCATACCCGCCCGGCTGAGCGGCAAGCCGGATTTCAGGTACAGGCTTCGGCGTACCAGCTCCAGCCGGTCTGCGCCGTCACGGGCCAGCAACCACTGCTCCAGTCTCTGATACAAAAGCACGTAGGGGTCCAAGGCATCGGCGCTGATCACACCATTGTGAACCGCCTGCTTGAAGCTGGCCGAGAGCAGTGGTCGCTCCCGGTCGGTGGCGTAACATTCAATCAACAGTAGCTTGAGGATGGCTTTCCAGGGCGCATCGATTCCTTTGTAGAGCTGCCAGATACCAGCGCCAGGCAGTTCTGCGGGAGGAATGTCCGGCACCGCGCCAAAGTCGATGTAATCGCTGGCCTTGATAAACCGGCACTCCACCAGCTGTCGCCGGCATTGGTCGTAATCGGCCTCCCGGTCTACCGGAATCAGCCACCACAACGGATATTGACCGGCCAGGTGAATGCTGGTGCGGTAGAACTCATCCAGCAACAGAAAGTGCTGGGCACTGCCGCAGTTTTCCCCGGTAACTTCCACGCGCTGGCGCCCGGCCCGCCAATCGGCGGCAGAGAACACAAACACGTGCAGCTCCACCCCCAGGCTACAGGCCCATTCCGACAGTTTTTCAGCTTTGCGCTCCAGGCACCGAATGCCCGACGCCGGCAAATCCTGACGGTGGCAGAGCCAGACATCCAGATCACTGGCCACCGAGTGCCCGAGGGTGCCAGGGCTTCCCATCAGGAAAAGACTGTCCAGATCAGGCTTTCGAGTGCCCTTGTCACGATAGTGAAAGCTACGGGCGTAACGGCGGGCCGCATCCAGCACTTCCGGGCCGGGCGTGTAACCACTGAAGCCGTCCGGGCAGTTACCATCCAGATAGCCAGGCAAGGCGGGATGGTTGCGGTGAAAAACCAGCGGCAACAACTCCAGCACCATCTGCTGCCGGTAGGTCAGTGCCGAGCACGCCCGCTGCCAGCGCTGCTCGTTAACCAGCAGAAACCGGTCCCGCAGGCGCCTGAGCGTCTTGCGGTCGATTCCATCCTCGAAATCGAGAACTATGGGCGCGGCGTGAACGGTCAAGAGGGCTCCGGCAAGAGGTTATTTTCGGCAAGATAGTCAGTATGATGAATGAATCGTGGCAAAACCTGTAAAAAAATAAAAGCACAGGCAGTGAACACGCTGCCAGCCCGAGCGAGGCACCCGAGCTGTGAAAGAGTTTCTGATTCAACGCTACCGGCCCGATCCGACGGGCCCCGTTATCCGGCCCACCCTGCTTCGGGTGGATGACGACGGCCGGATCATCCAGGCTGATCGCCATGCAGAAACCATGTTTGGCTACGACATCAGCGATCTGACCGGGCAGAAAGTCCAGCATATTCTGGCTTCCCGCCAGGACGATCCCTTCGCCCCCGCCCACCGACACCGGCTGGACAATGGCCAGACAGTGCTGGTGACGCTCCGCCACAAGGATGGCTTTTTCTTTACTGCCCTGCTCGGGCTGCGAATGGAGATCCGGGATTCAGACCAGGCCGCTACCGCCTCGATTACCCTCAGGGACAGCGATGCCATGGATAGCCGGATTCAACGACTGGCGGAACAGAGTGCCGGCTTTGGTCTCTGGGAACTGGACATGCCCAGCAACGAGATCAGCTGGTCCGAAGGTATGTACCGCCTGCTGGAACTCAAAGCCGGCAGCGAGCTGACACCGGAACAGGCGCTGTTTTATTGCCAGACAGGCCAGAACCGGGTACGAGCGATGTTCAGGCGCTGTATGCGCACCGGCCAGCCGTTCAGCATGGACCTGACCATTCTCACCAGCCGGCAACGGCCACAACGGGTTACTCTGGCCGGTCGTGCTCTGAAGAACGGCGGCCGGGTGCAAAAACTCGGCGGCGTGATGGTCAACCACAGCGAGGCCATGGTCCACGATCTGGAAAAACAACAGGCTCAGCAGATTCTTCAAGCCACGACCGCCGCATCCTCTGATCTGGTGGTAGCCATCGACACCGAGTTCAGACTGTTGCATTTCAACACCCCCTGGTGCCAGCAGTTTCAACACGCCTTTGACCTGACGCCAAAGACCGGAGACAACCTGCGCAGCCTTTTGAAGGACTTCCCCAATGAGCGGAGACTGATCGAACGGCTATGGCAACGGGCCTTCGACCGTGAGCATTTTGTGGCAGAAATGCCCCTGAACCGCCAGGGAGAGGGACTGCCGATTTACGAATTTCACTTCCAGAGCATCCGCGGAGACCGGGGCGAGGTCACCGGGGCCGTTCATGTCGCACGCGATATCAGCAACCGGATCCAGCACACCAGCAACAGCGATTACCGCATGCGACACGATCCGGTCACCGGACTGATGAATCGCCGTTCTTTCATCGAACACCTGGAACGGGCCATGGGCCATCGCCACAAACGCCAGAGCACCGACGGGCTGCTGTTTCTGGATCTGGACAACTTCGAACAGTTCAACGAGGACGCTGGCAGCGGCACCTGCGACCGCTACCTGCGGGAACTGGCCGCCATGCTCGGGCTGCGCGTGCGACAGCGCGATGCCCTGGCACGACTGGCCGGCGATACCTTTGCGCTGTTCATCGAGAACTGCCCGGAACCCAGAGCGCGAAAGATCGCCGAGGAAATCCGCGAACAGATTGCCCAGTTCCAGTTTGAATGGCAGGGGCATACCCTGCAGACCACTACCAGCGGCGGTCTGCTGATTCTGGACAGTGAGTTGCCGGAGCGGGCCGACACGCTGCTCACCCAGGCTGCGGACCTGTGCCATACCGCCAAGACTTCAGGCCGGAACCGGATCCACACCGCCCATGCACTGCCGGATGCCGCCGGCGATACTGGTACAGACAAGCAGCTGGAACAGCTCCGCCAAGCCCTGGACCACCATCAACTGATCCTTGAGTTCCAGGCTCTGAAGCCGGTGGCGAGTGTGACCTGGGGCGACCATATTGAAATACTGTGTCGCATTCCCGGTCAGGGACCGGACGACACCACACTCCTGCCCGGACAGTTCCTGCCCCTGGCCGAGCGCTTTGACCTGGCCAAACGGCTGGACCGTCAGGTCATTCGTCAGACCCTGGACTGGCTGGGGCAGCACCGACTGCTGGAACCAAGGCTGAAATACTGCGGCTTCAACCTGTCTCTGGCCTCGATACTGGATGACACCTTTGCCGATTTCATGGAACAGCTACTGGCACCCTCACCGTTCCGGGCGGAGTGCTTCTGCCTGGAGATCCGGGAAGCCCATGCCACCCAGTATCCGGACGAAGTGGCCGTGCTCTGCGATGCACTGCATCGAATCGGTTGCCGGGTGGCCCTGGAGGGCGCTGGCGCCTCGGTGGAAAGCTACAGCCTGGCCGCCCACCTGCCGGTGGATATCATCAAACTGGATAGACGGGTGATGGATCATCTGGAGGACGATCCGGTTCAGCAAGTGATGGTGGATGCCCTGCATCGTATTGCAGAAGCCGCAGGCAAGGAGACCGTTGCCACCTTTATAGAGAGCGACGAAACCCTGAGAAAGGTCCGTACCCTGGGCATTCATTTTGGCCAGGGTTACCGGTTATCAAGGCCCCGACCGCTGGCGGAGCTGAAGCCGGTAGGGGTTGAGCTGAGTACGGGCTGGATCGGCGGCTAAGTTATGTTGAGGGCAGGCTTCATTCTACCCCGACCTCACACTGGATCACTTCAGAACCGCTTCCGCGGCTGCTTACCAGCCCTCCGTCGGGATTCCGTGTTCCCTGAGGTAATCGCCGTTCCTTTCGAGATAGCCTTTTGTGCGTTCCGTGAACCGGGAAGGGTCACCCGGCAACTCCGTGGCCTGCATGCGCATCACCTCGATCTCGTTGCCAATCTGGTTCGAAATCCAGACCACCACGGTACCGCCGGGCGCCAGACCAATGGTCAGGAGGTTCCGGGGGCCTGAGCGCACATCAACCTGCGTAACATAGGTGGCCGGCTCCCGCATGCGCTCCTGCAGATCTTCCGGCACCTGAATGATCTTGGTGTAATATTTCTGCTCCGCGTAGGAAAACCAGTTGACCTGAATCAGTTCCGGAAAGGGGTCAGCTCCGCCCCCAGGCCCGGTTGGGCCACGGGCCCCCTTCCAGCAGCACCCCACCGTGCCGATGGGCTGGCGCCAGCTCCGCTCACCCGACTTCTCCAGGAACATGTCGGTCACCCACACTTCGTAGTGCTGTGGCGCCGCTATCCTGACCATCCAAAGAGTGTCGTCCGCCTTCGACCACGCCGAACAGCCGCTGCCCAACAGGGCCAGGGCCATGGCCAGAATGTTCTGAATCATTAGTCGCCCTCTGTCTGTGGATACACCAGGCGCTCGCCAGCAGGCGCATTCGGATGATGGACATCACGTTGGCGCAACATTGTGGCGGCCTACCAGCCCTCCGTCGGGACGCCGTGTTCCCTGAGGTAGTCACCGTTCCGTTCAAGATAGCCTTTCGTGCGTTCCGTGAACCGGGAAGGATCACCCGGCAACTCCGTGGCCTGCATCCGCATCACCTCGATCTCATTGCCAATCTGGTTCGAAATCCAGACCACCACGGTACCGCCGGGCGCCAGACCAATAGTCATAAAGTTCCGGGGGCCGGAATACACGCCCATCGGCGTCTTGTAAGTGGCCGGCTCCCGCATTCGGTCCAGCAGGTCTTCCGGCACCTGAATGATCTTGGTGTAATATTTCTGCTCCGCAAAAGAGAACCAATTGACCAGAATCAGTTCCGGAAACGGCTCAACCCGGGCCCCCTTGCCTACAGGGCCATAAGCCCCCCGCCAGCAGCACGACACGATGCCGATCGGCTGGCGCCAGCTCCGCTCACCCGACTTCTCCAGGAACATATCGGTCACCCACACTCCATAATATTCGGGGGCTGCAACGTCGATGTACCAGTTCGTTGTGTCTTTCGGCAACGCCGAACACCCGCTGCCCAACAGGGCCATGGCCACGATGCCCATGGCCAGAATTTTCTGAATCATTAGTCGCCCTCTGTCTGTGGATACACTTGGCGCTCGCCTGAAGGTGCAGGCGCATTGGGATGAACCCCCTGCAACTTCGCAGGCAAGCCCGCCACAACGGTCTCAATAGCGTTGTAGTGCGCCGAGTAATGGATATAGCGCTGGAGCAACAAGTTCTCATGTTCCGTGGTCAGTGAGGGGGCGTCATTCCCTTGTGCAACCTGTTCCAGAATTTGTTGAAGGATGGGTTCAAGCTCACCCTGTATCGACACGGTCTCATCAGTGGGATCAACTTCTCTCAGTGGCACTTCCTGTTCTACCGCCAATCGGTGCATCAACCGAAGAGGCACCCTTGAATACTCCCCCCGCACCTGGCGCAGCATCCGCAACACCAGTTCTACCCGGCCATCCTGGGCCGGGTGCTCGTGGCGCAGGGTGACAATGTCCAGCCGGGCAGGCCCTTCCGGGCCTTGGTCTTTCGGCCATGCCTGCAATTGCTCGGATTGCCGTACCGGCAGATTATATGGGCCAATCCAGCCTGCGGCCTCTATCTGTTGCCGCCTGGCCTCCAGATTGTCCCACTGCAAGGTTTTCTCCGGCCAGCGCAGCCGGTCGCGAGGCACCTGTAACCTGAGGCTTAACAGCACGTCCTCTCGCTGGCTGTCGCCGTAGCCACCGCCAATATCGGAATGAACGCCCGGCAGGGAAATTTCCCGGAAGTTGGCCGGCAAGCTGCCGTCGCGGTTTCGCAGACTGTTCAGGGCAAAGTTCCTGCGGTGCTCATGGGCGGCGGTCAGGTGCACCGCCTGGCCCACCTTGCCTGGATCCAGGTACAATTTCACCGGGTGGTTGCGGTTGTTGTGGGCCAACACATCGCCAGCAGCGAGGTTAACGATGGCAGCCACGGAGTCGAATAGCCCCACGAAGCGAATTTCTACTGTCTCCGGCCAGGGAATATGGTTCTGAGCCAGTATCTCAGCGAGCAGGCCGCTTTCCCCCCGATTAATCTCATACGCGGCATGGCGGGCCGCCGCCGCGCCCCGGCTGAAGCCAAATAGATCGAGGGTCAACCGATTAATAGATTTACCTTGTGATGAGACTCTGGCCCGCTCGGAGAGCCGTGAGAAGGCGAATGTCACCTGTGGGACTATGCCAGCCTCTCCCATCCCGGTCGCTGCGCTGTACAACACATCATCCTCACCAGTCTTGGTACCCGCCCCAGGAGCATAGATACTAAAGCGTTGGGTAATGGTGTTGCCCGACTCACTTCGCCCCTCATCGTACAAATCCCACAGCTTCGCCACATTGCTGGCGGCATTGGCATAACTGTCGCCCAACATCAGGCCCATCCGCCGCTCACACTCTTCCCGGCTGATGGTGTTATTTTCGTAGGGAATCAGGCACTCCTGCTCCAGCTGCTCAACGAAGGCCTGGGTATTGGCGGCGTTGTTCATGGTGCCATCGGTAAACAGGCCCACTTCCAGGTGTATCTTTGGGGCGGGTGCCTGAGAGGAGTCTGCCTTAGCGTCTTCGGTTGCGGATGCTGCAGACATCAACACAGGAGCCACCAGTGCGGAAGCCCCTAAGGGCAGGCTCAGCCGGTGGTCATCCACGCTACCTTGAGCCGCCCGCTCCCGGCGCTGACTCTGCCGGTAGTTCATTGAGAACATGTTCACTTCCAGCGACCCGACACCCCAGGATTCGGATTGGCGCAACTGCTCGCAGGTGATGCCACATTGGTTCAGTTCTGCTACCGCACACTCAATCTCAGGGAGAACGTTCAGCCAACTGCCGTCTACCCGCCACTGGCCACCAGCAGGCAGGCTGTCGTCTGGCCGCCAGGTCACCATCGGCGAGAAGGGCTTATTCCACTCCGAACAAACCAACATCAGCTCGCCGTCTCTCACCGCCCGATAGACAGTTTCCGCTAGGTTCCGCCGGTCACCGGGGCCATGCCTGAACAGCGATTGCATGCTTGAACGAAGATGGTTGTCCTGCTCAACCAGGAGGCGGGCCCTGTCGGCAGCAAAAAAAGGAGTTTCAACAAAGGGAATGTCGAGGGCCTTCAGTTCTGAAGGCCTGACCAGTTTCATAAAGCTCATCGTCAGCGTCCTTGTTGACGGTAGCAAACAGGTAAAAATAGTCAGGCAATCCTAGCCGATATTTTGTATTTATGACAAAACCGCACTTTACGGTTTTGTCATAAAACTTTTTCTAAACTGATTCGTCCACGACAGCCAATGGACTATGCCAGCGTTTTCCGAGCGCGGGCCACCGCCGCACGCACCTGGTTTGGCGCAGTGCCGCCCAGATGATCGCGTGCCTGCACCGAGCCTTCCAGCGTCAGGACGTCAAACACGTCCTCACCGATGATGCCAGAGAACTGCTGCAGCTCCTCCAGCGTCATGTCTGACAGGTCACGCCCTTCAGCGACGCCGAAAGCAACCGACTTACCGACAATCTCATGGGCATCACGGAACGGCACGCCTTTCTTCACCAGGTAGTCGGCAAGATCGGTGGCGGTGGAGAAGCCCCGCTTGGCCGCTACCCGCATGTTATCGGCCTTGGCCTGAATGGCCGGAATCATGTCGGCGTAGGCCTTCAGGCAGCCCTTGATGGTATCAACGGTGTCGAAGAGCGGCTCTTTGTCTTCCTGGTTGTCCTTGTTATAGGCCAGAGGCTGGCTTTTCATCAGGGTGAGCAGGCTGATCAGGTGGCCATTGACCCGCCCGGTCTTACCGCGCACCAGTTCCGGCACATCCGGGTTCTTTTTCTGGGGCATGATGGAAGACCCGGTGCAGAAACGGTCCGGCAGGTCGATGAAATCGAACTGGGCCGACGTCCACAGCACCAGCTCTTCACTGAACCGGGACAGGTGCGTCATCAGCAACGCGGCAAAGCTGCAGAATTCAATCGCGAAATCACGGTCGGAGACCGAATCCAGGCTGTTTTCAGTGGGCCGGTCAAAGCCCAGCAGTTCGGCGGTCAGATTGCGGTCAATCGGGTAAGTGGTGCCGGCCAGGGCAGCGGCCCCCAGAGGCATCACGTTCACCCGCTTGCGGCAATCCTGCAGACGATCGGCATCGCGCACCAGCATTTCGTACCAGGCCAGCAAATGGTGGCCAAAGGTAACCGGCTGGGCGGTCTGCAGGTGGGTAAAGCCGGGCATAATGGTGTCTGCCTCGCGCTCGGCCAGGTCCAGCAAGCCAGCCTGCAGGCGCGCCAGTTCCTCGGCAATCACGTCGATTTCATCGCGCAAGTACAGCCGGATATCGGTGGCGACCTGATCATTCCGGCTGCGGCCGGTATGCAGTTTCTTGCCGGTGATGCCGATGCGATCGGTGAGCCGGGCTTCGATGTTCATGTGCACATCTTCCAGGCTGACGGACCATTCGAAGCGCCCGGCTTCGATGTCTTCCTTCACGCCCTTCAGGCCGTCGATGATCTGGTCGCGCTCGGCGTCCGTCAGCACACCCACCTTCGCCAACATGGTGGCATGGGCGATGGAGCCGGTAATATCATGATGATAGAGGCGCTGGTCGAAGCCCACCGAGGCGGTGAAGCGTTCAACAAAGGCATCGGTAGGCTCGCTGAAGCGGCCACCCCAGGGTTTTTCGGAGGATGTGGTCTGGTCAGACTTTTTCTGATCCGTCATGGTCTATCTTTCCTGCTGACAGCCCGGCATCATCATGCCGGCAATGGATAAGTTAAAAGTTGCGGCAGTATAGCATTCCGGCCCCGGTTAAGGAGACTCCCCTGAAACCCGACAAAGGCATGAACCACAAGGACACCGACAGCTTCTACGTGCCCGATCTGTGTCGTGTGCGGGCCGTGTTCATGCTGTTGATTACCAGCGAACTGCTGGTTCTGGTGCTGGCCATCGTGCAGGCACAGAACAGCTGGATCGACTGGAACTACTTCGGTCTGCTGTCCCTGTTCGTGCAATGGACCACCCTCACCAGCGCCGCACTGATCTGTCTGTTGCGCCCCCGCCTGGCCCGCATGAGCAACAGCCGCGCCACGATGACCATCGCCGCCATTGTCTTGCTGGACGTACTGGCGTTCAGCCTGTTTGCCGACAGCGTATTGCACCCGCAGCCGGGCGTGGCGCTCTGGCAGGGCATTGCCAAGAAGCTGTTACTGGCACTGCTGATTGTCCTGATGGTGCTGCGTTATTTTTACCTTCAGCACCAGTGGCAGCAACAGCGTGAGGCGGAAATGCAGGCCCGGCTGACCTCCTTGCAGGCCCGGATCCAGCCACACTTTCTGTTTAACAGCATGAACACCATTGCCAGCCTGATTGCCACCAATCCGGAGCAGGCGGAAGAAGCAGTGCTGGATCTGTCGGAACTGTTCCGGGCCAGCCTGCGCACCGACGACCAGCTCATTCCCCTGAACCGTGAGCTGGAACTGTGCCAGCGCTACCTGGCGATTGAGTCTCTGAGACTGGGGGAACGCCTGCAACTGGAGTGGGATATTCAACCCGGGCTCGGGCAACAGGTAATACCACCCCTGACACTGCAGCCGCTGGTGGAAAATGCCATCTATCACGGCATTCAGCCGCGGCCGGAAGGCGGTGTCGTCCGGGTCGAAGTATCGGCCAAAGATCACTTTGTCTACCTTCTGGTGCAGAATCCCGCGCCGGAATCTACGGAACGCCAGCATCAGGGCAACCGGGTCGCCCTGAGTAACACCCAGGCCAGACTACAGGCACTGTTTGGCGAACCGGCCGTGCTCAAACACAGTCGCCAGGGCAATACCTACACCGTCACCCTTCGCCTGCCCCGGCGCAGCATCAACACCAGCAACCGTCAGTCACGAAACAGGCCATGAATACCGAAGACAGCAAACGCGTACTGATTGCCGATGACGAACCCCTCGCCCGCCAGCGCATTCAGCGCCTGCTGGAAGCCCTGCCGGATTACCGGGTTTGTGGCGAAGCGGTGGATGGCAACGACACCTTGCGCAAAGTGGCCGAACTGGAACCGGATATCCTGCTGCTGGACATCCGTATGCCCGGCATGGATGGCATGGAAGCAGCCGACCAGCTCAGCAAGCTCCACAATCCGCCCGCAGTGATTTTTTGTACCGCCTATGACCACTATGCCATCCAGGCGTTCGAGGTTCGCGCCGTCGCCTATCTGCTCAAACCGGTCCGGCGTGAGGCGCTGGCCGATGCTCTGGCCCGGGCCGGCAAGCTGAACCGGGTACAGAGGCAAGCCCTGGCGCAAAGTACCGATGCCGGTAACGACCAACTGGCGGTGCGCACGCACCGAGGCACCGAACTGATCGACCTGTCAGATTTGTACTACTGTGAGGCCGACCAGAAGTACGTGACTCTGCACCACCGCCACGGCGAGACGGTGTGCGACTACACCCTGAAAGAACTGGAGCAGGCTTACCCGGATCACCTTCTGCGCGTCCACCGACACACACTGGTTGGCGTGCGCTTTATCCAGGGGCTGCGGCGGTCGTCCGATGGACAGAATCAGCTGGCACTGAAAGGCAATGCCACCCTGCTGCCGGTCAGCCGCCGCCATGCCAGTACGGTCCGCCAATGGTTACACGAACACCAACCCTCCCCCTGAGGGGGTAGGCGGGGGTTCACCGCGGGACTTTTTTTCTGCCACAAGGTAACCTTGGGGCACATTTTCCCGAACGACAGTGAGTGACATGTCCAAACGTACCCTTCGCATTGCAACCCGCAGCAGCGCACTGGCGCTGTGGCAGGCGGAATTCATCAAGGCCGAGCTGGAAAGGCTGCATGACAACGTTGACGTTGAACTGATCAAGATCAAGACCCAGGGCGACAAGATCCTGGACGTCCCCCTGGCCAAGATCGGCGGCAAGGGCCTGTTCGTGAAGGAGCTCGAAGAAGCCATGCTGGACGGCCGTGCCGATCTGGCCGTGCATTCCATGAAAGACGTGCCCATGGAATTCCCCGAGGGCCTGGGGCTGGTCGCCATTTGCGAGCGTGAAGACCCCACCGATGCCTTCGTCAGCAATCAGTATGAACACATCGACCAGCTGCCTGAGGGCGCGGTAGTAGGCACCGCCAGCCTGCGTCGGGAAGCCCAGCTGCGGGCCAACCGCCCGGATCTTCAGATCAAGGTACTGCGTGGCAACGTGAATACCCGGTTGGCGAAACTCGATGCCGGTGAATACGACGCCATTGTACTGGCCAGCTCCGGCCTGAAGCGTCTCGGCTTCCACGACCGTATCCGTTACTGTCTGCCAGACACGTTTTCCCTGCCAGCCGTTGGCCAGGGTGCTTTGGGCATCGAATGCCGGGTCGGTGACACGGAACTTCTGGAGCTGATTGACCCGCTCAATCACACCGACACCTGGGACCGCGTCAGCGCTGAGCGGGCGCTGAACCGTCGCCTTGAAGGCGGTTGCCAGGTGCCCATTGCCGCCTATGCCCTGCTGGAAGACGATAACACCCTGTGGCTGCGGGGCCTGGTTGGCGCAGTCGATGGTACCCAGATTTTCCGGGTGGAAGGCCGTGCCCCGCGCGCCGAAGGTGAACGCCTGGGCCGTGAACTGGCAGAACAGCTGCTGTCCATGGGGGCCGACAAGGTGCTGGCTGAAATCTATGGCCACACCCCACGCTGAGTTTCAGCAACCGTCTGAACTCCAGGGCCGGCGTGTATTGATCTGCCGGCCCGAGCCCGAAGCCAGCCGCCTCGCCGAGGCCTTTCGCAAGGCCGGTGCCGATGCCCGGGTGATGCCGATGATGGCGCGCGAGCCTTTACCGGAAACCCCGGAGCAGCGCGGCATCCTGCAGCAGCTGGACAACTTTTCCCACATCATCGCGGTCAGCCCCTATGCCGCCCGCCGGCTGATGGAGGAAATCGACCACTGGTGGCCTCAACTTCCCGCCGGCCTGCAATGGTACGGAGTGGGCGCCGGCACCGCAGCGATCTTTCGCGAACATGGCCTGAAACCGAGAATGCCCGCCGAAGGCTGGACCAGCGAGGCGTTGCTGGCGCTGCCATCACTGCAGCGCGTTGACGGAGAGAAAGTTCTGCTGGCTCGGGGCGAGCATGGCCGGGAGCTGATTCGTGAGACCCTGGCGCAACGGGGCGCACGGATTACCGCCCTGCCCCTGTACCGGCGCGTGCTGCCGTACTATTCTGCAAAACAGGTGAAGGCTCTGGTTGCCGACTTCCACCCCGAGGTGGTGATTGCGCTTTCCGGCGAAACCCTGAACAATCTGGTGGAGCTGGGCCACAGATACCAATTGGCTCTGACGCCCGACATAATCGTAGTACCTGCGGAGCGTGTGGCGGAACAGGCGCGCGCGCTGGGCTTCCGTAAGCCACTGGTGCCCGGTAGCCTGAACGATGACGACCTGGTCATCAGTGTTGCTTCCTGCCTGTCGCAGGAGGCCGGTGACAACGGATAACCAAGTAAGGATGCCCGTGACTGAAACAACAAAACAACTCCCCGCTCCCGTACAACCCGCCAGGCCGGAACGCCCACGCTTGTGGCCAGTGTGGATTGTGGCGGTTCTGGCGCTGATTCTGGCGATTGCCCTTGGGCTCTGGAACTGGCAACAGTGGCAGAAGCACCAGGCCACCCTGCAGGTAGTTCAGGACCTCCGGCAGGATACCAACCAGTTGGAAAGCCTTTACGGCAACCGCGGCAGCGAACAGAGCGAGCGGCTCCAGGCACTGGAAAACAGGCTGGCGGAACAGCGGGAGCTGATTGCCACCCAGCAACGCCAGATCGATCACAACGCCCGCGAATTGCTGGAAGCCGGCAACCGCACCCGCACCGACTGGCTACTGGCGGAAGCCGAATATCTGCTGCGCATTGCCAACCAGCGCCTGCTGATTGAAAAAGACATCCGCGGTTCACTGTCCGCCCTGGAATCGGCCGACGAGGTGTTGCGGGAATCCGACGATATCGGGGTTTATCCGGTGCGCCAGCAACTGGCACAGGAAATCCAGTCCTTGAGAGGCATTCAGGGTGTCGACCGCACCGGGCTATACCTGAGACTGGAGGCGGCCATCGCCAGCGTCAACGATCTCACAGACCAGACCCTGATCAGTGATCAGGCGCCGGGATTCGACATGGTCGAAGACCAGAATGCGCCGTCTGACGGCAGCAACATGTTCACCAGGGGCTGGAACCGGTTCCTGGGCACCCTCAAGGAAGTCGTTGTGATCCGCCGGATGGACGAACCGGTAAAACCCCTGTTGTCTCCGGACCAGAGCGCCTGGGCCCGTCTCAACCTGCAACTGATGCTGGAAGAAGCTGAAATGGCGGTCTTGCGGGGCAATCAGCCACTGTATGAACGCGCTCTGAACAAGGCCATCACCACCATCAACGACTGGTATGACGGCACCAACCCGGCCATTCGCGGACTCAACGAGACCCTGAACGAACTGGCCGAGCGCAACGTAGACCCGGAACTGCCGGATATCAGCCAGTCCCTTAGCCTGCTGAAAGAGCGTCTGGCGGGGCGCCTGGCCACAGGTGACAACGACAGCAATGCGGCCAACGGGGGCGATGAGTCATGATCCGCGTATTGCTGATCCTGCTGCTTGCCCTTCTGGTGGGCACCGGACTTTCCCTGGGATTGACCTACGATCTCGGCTATATCCGCATCAGCCTGGGCAACTACCTGATTGAAACCAATTTCTGGGTCGGGTTGGGGCTGATTCTGGTGATCATCCTGTTGACCGTCACCCTCATCAACACGGTGCGCCGCTTCCGCCAGGGCACCGGTGTGATGGCGGGTTGGATTGCCCGCGGCAATGAGCGCCGGGCCCGGCGCCGGACCACACGAGGCCTCCTGGCTCTGGCCGAAGGCAACTGGCCCCGCGCCCGTAAGCTACTGTCCAGCTCTGCCAGCCATGCCGACACCCCCCTGATCAACTATCTTGCGGCGGCCCAGGCCGCGTTCGAGTCCGGCGACCATGAAGCGGTCGATGAACTGCTGCGCAAGGCCTTTGAAAGCACTCCTGGCTCCAGCATGGCAGTGGGGTTGACCCAGGCCCAGCTGCAACTGGCCGGCAACCGGCCCGAGCAGGCTTTGGCGACCCTGCTGCGCCTACGCAAGGAATCTCCACATCACCCGTTTGTCCTCAAGCTGCTGAAGAACGCCTATCTGCGTCTGGAGGACTGGCGCGAGCTGTCCCGTCTTATTCCGGAACTGCGCAAGCGCAGCGTGGTGCCAGAGAGCGAACTGAACGAACTGGAACGTCAGGTCTGGCAAAACCTGCTGGAACAGGCCGCAGAGGAATGCCAACGCAGCCGAAAGGTAAATCCCGAAGCCAGCCTGGAACCGCTGACTCGCCTGTGGGACGAGCTGCCTGGCTTTGTGCGCCGGGATGAGTACACCATCCGCGACTACGCCCGACTGCTGGCGGGACTGGGTGATGAGGCCCAGGCAGAAACTCTGCTGAGAAAGGTACTGCGTAATCACTGGAGCGATGAGCTAGTCAACCTGTATGGCCGGATTCAGGGTCAGGATCCGGAGGAACAGCTATTGATTGCCGAACAGTGGCTGAAACATCGCACCAACAACCCCGAGCTGTTGCTGGCACTGGGCCGGCTCAGCCTGCGTAATGAGCTGTGGGGAAAAGCACGGGAGTACTTTGAAACCAGTCTGAAATTACGCCGTAATCGTGAAACCCTCGCGGAGCTGAGCCGGCTGAATGCCCATATGGGCGAGGAAGAAGCCAGCATCAAGCTGCTGATGCAGGGGCTGGAAACCGACCATGGCCTGCCCGACCTGCCCATGCCCCGGGCCTGAGACTTCGCAGTCTTTGATTCAGACAATCAACAAGGGCCGGCAAATTGCCGGCCCTTGTTGATAGCGCCCACTGAAACTGTCAGCTGCGGGGAGCATACTCCAGAACATCCGAGAAAAAGGCCTGCTCCGGAAGGCCAGCCTCCACCAGCGCATCCATCAGGGTATACACCATGGTGGGCGAGCCACTGGCATGAACTTCCACGTCCTGCCAATCGAACCCTGAAGCCAGCACAGCCCTGACCAGTTGGTCGTGGTGACCGCCCCAGTCATTGTCTTCATCGTCTCCCACCACCGGCAAAAAGCTGAACGGCGCCCACTCCTCCTGCCACTGCTGCGCGAGAGAACGCAGGTACATGTCCTCGTGCTTGCGCACGCCCCAGAACAGTTTGACTGGCTTCTGGTAACGGGTTTCCCGCAGGTAATCCACCAGGCTTTTCATCTGGGCAAAACCGGTACCTGCCGCCACCAGCAGCAGGGGTTTGTCCGGCATACTGGCCAGGCAGGCCTTGCCATGGGGCAGTTCCACCGTCACATCCTGGCCGGAAGTCAGCGCATCGATGACTTTCTGGGCCGAGATCCAGTCGGGCGACGCCTGGATGTGCAGTTCGATCTGCTCTGCTGAGGGGCTGCTGGCGATCGAGAAATAGCAGGGGTCAGCTCCGGGCAGAATCACCGACAGATACTGCCCGGCATGGAAAGCCACATCCCTCCGCCGGGGAAGCTGCAAGGCCACCCGGTACACATCGTGACTGATGGAACGTACGTCGATTACCTTCGCCTGGTACTGGCGGGGCTGGTAATTTCCTGATGCCATAACGGCGGGTATCTCCAGTTCAAGGTCGGCGAGCGGCCGTGTCCGACACATCATCAGTGGCTCGCCAACCGCGATAGAATGTTGATTTCGGGTATTCAGCGCCCGACCTTTCAGCAACCGGGCCTCACAGATTTCGCAC
>Ga0207832_100325_pt1 | contig 19355 bp, 15 predicted proteins | sample TtanPargueraPR_3_FD_187743 | JGI IMG/M metagenome (GOLD analysis project Ga0207832, IMG submission 187743) | Aerobic enrichment media microbial communities from Bioluminiscent Bay, La Parguera, Puerto Rico - Tt and P1 (4) (SPAdes) | ecosystem: Environmental > Aquatic > Marine > Unclassified ...
TTATGTTAAATACTATAACGAAACAAGAACAGCTTATGCCCTAAAATACAAAAGCCCAGTTCAATATCGAACTGAGCAATTATTTAACTAATGTTTTTTTAGTGCCTACAAACTCTTTACTATTTCACTCATGCGGTTTTTTCTTTATGGAATATCGATAATTCTCATTGTATTGGTTGATCCATGATGCTGAGCCCAACCAGATGTAATAATGAGTGTTGTCCCTGATTTATATCCAAACGCTTTTGCCGTGTCGATAGCTGCTTCATCATATAATGAATAGTCACTAACATCTTCTCTAAACGCTGGATGTACACCCCAATAATAGGATAATTTATGACAAGTTTTTAAACTATCAGTTATTGCAATAATAGGTGTTGATGGTCTAAACTTGCAAATACGTTTTGCAGTCCCACCAGTTTCAGTAAATGCAACAACAACTTCAGCTTTTGGAAGTGATAGAGCAGTTTGACTGACAGCAATACCAATTGCGTCATTTACTGTTTGTTGACTTGTTTTAATGTTATGTTCTAATCGATCACGATATGGAATACTTGGTTCAATAGCTTTAGCAATTGTGTCCATAGTTAATACTGCTTCAATTGGATATTCACCAGCAGCTGATTCACCAGATAACATGATTGCATCAGATCCATCTAAAATCGCATTTGCAACATCTGATGCTTCTGCACGTGTTGGTCTTGGCGATGTCATCATAGATTCAAGCATATGAGTTGCTGTAATGACAGGTTTTCCTGCTTCATTTGCTTTTTTAATAATATGTTTTTGATATAGAGGTACAAGTTGTGTAGATACTTCCACACCTAAATCTCCACGAGCAACCATAATGCCATCTGATACTGCTAAGATTTCATCTAGATTGTCGACGCCTTCTTGATTTTCTATCTTAGAAATAATTTCGATGTCGCCTTTACCCATGTCATCTAAAATCTTTCTAACTTCTAAAACGTCTTCTTTTCTTCTCACAAAAGATAATGCAAACATATCGACGTCATTGCTTGCAGCAAATACGATATCATCATGATCTTTTTGTGAAATAAATGGCATTGAAAGTTTTACATTTGGTACATTAACACCTTTTTTAGTCTTAATAACACCTGAGTTCATGACTTCACATTTCATGATGCCATTTTTGTTCTCTAAAACTGTAAGTTTAATTTTACCATCATCAATTAAAATAAACTCACCCGGTTTCATATCATCATAAAGTTCATTACAATCAATATGAAATCTCTTAGAATTCCCTAAGATATTTTCTCTGTGAACTTCAATAATATCACCAGTTTTAAATTCTGCTTTATCATTTTCAAATTTACCTGTTCTAATTTCAGGTCCTTTGGTATCTGCCATTACACCGATATAGCGTCCCTTTTCTTTTGAGACTTTTCTAATCATCTTAATGCGCGCTAAATGTTCTTCGTGATTTGCATGTGAGAAGTTTAATCTAGCTACATTCATGCCAGCATCGATCATTTTTGAAATCATTGATTCAGATTCGATAGCTGGTCCAATTGTACAAATAATTTTTGTTTTTCTAATCATCTTGTTACCTCCATAATTCTCTATATACATTATACATGATTTTACGCTTTTTTGCTAAAAATAGATAAGAAAATATCGATTATTTTAGGGTCAAATTGAGTGCCTTTGTTGTCAATAAGTTCTGTAACCGCTTCCTCATGAGACATCTTTTTACGATAAGGTCGATCTGATGTCATTGCATCATATGCATCTGCAACAGCAATGATTCTAGCACGTATAGGTATCTCTTCACCTTTAATACCTCTTGGATATCCTTTTCCATCATATCGCTCATGATGAGATAAAATATCTAGAGCAATTTCACCATATTCAGGAAGCGAAGATAGGATACGATATCCAGTTTCTGGATGTCTTCTCATGATCTCCCACTCTTCTTCTGTTAACTTGCCTGGCTTATTTAATATCTTATCTTCGATAGCTATTTTACCAATATCGTGTAAATTACTAATCATCGTAAGTAAATTCAAATCTTGTTTTGTCATACTCAATTTTTTACCAATTTGCTTGCAAATATCAGAAACTCTTTTTGAATGTTCTTCTGAGTAAACATCTTTAGTTTTTAATGTGTTCAAAATCGTTTTAATGGTTTCACTTCGATGTGATCCACCTTCAAAAAGTTTATTTTTATAAAGATCAGATTCCGCACGATTAATGATTTCTTCAAAATGATCATCCTCATTTTTCATACTAACACCATATGAAACAGATAATGACATGTGGTGAATCTGTTGATTCTCGATTTTAATTTTTGCTTCATTTGCTAGTGCTTTTGCTTTTTCTTCATCTGTATTTGGACATAAGACGATAATCTCATCTCCACCTATTCTAGCGATATATGATTCATATTTTTTAAATATATCCTTAATCATTTTTGATACAAGTACAATCAACTTATCACCATCTTGATGACTAAAAGCATCATTCATGACCTTAAGTCCATTGATATCAAAAAATACAATTGATATTGGATGATATTTTTTAACATTTAGGCTTAGTAATTGTTCTTGATGTTTTCTACGATTGTTAAGACCTGTTAAAGCATCTTTATAACTTAAAGCAATAATTTCATTTTCATATTGTTTTCTCAATGTAATGTCTTCAATAAAAATGGTTACCCCTATGATTTCACGATCACTATAAATAGGCGAGAATACTTCTTCTAAATAGTGGTTTTTTTGATCTTCAATTTCAATGACATGCTTAAAAGACTCTCCACTAAAAACTCGATCAATAGAACGCTTCAATCGTTTTTTAATGCTTTCGTTATGAATCAAATCAAGAAAATTACTATCTTTAGTGACATCCACACCATAATAGTTTTTCATGGATACTTTATGAAACTGATTAAACGTTAAATAATTGTATTGTCTATCTAGAGCAAAGATTTCCATAGTATTGGTAGAATCTATAGATGACTGTAATAAAATCTTTTGTTGATTCAAATCGTTTTGTATTTGATATCTCATTTTTTGATAGTGTACAACCAGAGCTAATAATAATGTGACAATAGGAAAGAATACTAAATATGGGATTGCTGTACTTTTGATGACTTCAAATGCTCTTGGCCAAGGAATCAATAAAAAGCTAAGCAAAGTAAAAATATGGACGATTACACCTAAAACATAATATTCTAAATAGTAAGGCATTTTAGGCAATATTTTTTTTATATATCGCCAATTCAAACCAATAGCAGCTGATAACAAAATTGTTGTAACACCAGCATAAACGCCATCTCCACCTATACTAATTCTATAAAACATCGCAATAAGTGTTGCTATAGCAGTTGTGATTCCACCAAAAAACATCCCTGTAACTGAAAGTAATACACTTCTTGTATCAAAGATTAATCCAGCTTCAAGTTCCCAAGGATTTCTCATAATTAGAATCGCTATACCACCAATAATCAAACCAGTAACGACTTTCAAAAAGGTCTTATTTAGTTTTGTCTCAAATGAAGCTGCTGCAAATAAAAAGCCTAAACCAAAAAGCAAGATCGCATTTTGAAGTAAACTATTTAAACTTTCAAGTAATTGCTCATCAAACATAAAGTTTCTCCTTATTTAGAAATCATTACTTCATATTTATATTATACCACCTCATTTCATTAAAAAAAGCCAAAATAAATTTTGGCTTTAAATAGAACTATCTTTCATTACCCATAAAGAATACCGCAATCGTTTTTGGCCCAGAATGTGCACCAATAACTGGTCCAATTACACCATACTTAATCTCTTTGACACCAATTTGTTCTTGAATAAGTGATGCTGTATACTCTGCATCCTCCAAATCGTCGCCATGAGAGATAAAAATCGTTTGTTCTGAAGGATTTTCAATTTTCTCTTTCATGATTTCAACTAATGTCTGTAAAGATGTTTTTCTTCCTCTTGCTTTTTTAATCGGAACTAGTTTACCTTCATCAGTCACATGAAGCACAGGTTTAACTTTTAACAATGATCCTAGTAAAGCTTGGGTACCGGATAATCTTCCACCACGCTTTAAAGTTCCCAAATCATCGACTGTAAATAAATGACATAATTTGAGTTTGTTCATTTCAACCCATTTAGCAACTTCATCAATCGATAAACCTTCTTGAATTTTTTGATATGCATACCATATAAGTAAACCTTGACCCATAGATGCAGATCTAGAATCAATAATCACTATTTTTTGATCAGGATATTTTTCTAAAAGTTCTTGTCTTGCAATCACAGAAGACTGATACGAACCAGATAAGGCTGAAGAAAATGCGATATATAATATATCATTTCCCTCTTTGAGTTTTCCTTCAAAAAAATCTAAGTATTCCCCAACATTAATTAAAGAAGTTTTAGCGACTTTTTTATCTCTAAGTAAGTCGTAAAAATCTTTTACATTTAATTGTCTTTCATCTGGATAATGCTTATATGTTTTCTCATCAATTTCAACAGATAATGGGACAACATCAATGTTCATTTCTTTGACTTGCTCAAGTGTTAAATCGCTACAAGAATCAGTTACTAAAACATATGGATTACTCATAAAAAACCATCCTTTTTTATTTTATCTTTTTATTTTAACTTTTTAATATTTTACCATAATAGATATGAAATAACACTTAATTATGCGTTTGTTTGTTTTGGTTTGGCTTTATTTAAAGATTTAAAATATTCTAAACTTGATTTTAAAGTTGCAGCAAGTGGTACTGCTAGTAAAATACCTACAAATCCAAAGATACCACCAAAGAATATTAAACTTGATAAAACAAGTAATGGATGAATTTGTACTTTATTACCTAAAACTAAAGGTTGTACAATTGACCCTTCAATCACTTGTTCGATGATTTGTAAAACAATTACAATGATTATAGCAATCATAAAGACTGTTTGACCACTATTATTTTGAATAGATTCTAGATGCAAAGTGAATAAGAACAATACTGGAAGTGATAGGCCGATCCAAGCACCGATATAAGGTACAATATTAAACAGACCCATAATAAGAGCAAACAAGATTGCCATTTGAATACTGAAATCTGGAACAAAAAATGAGAGGATTGTTAAAAAAATGGAGAAATACGTAGCAATCATCGCAATCATTAAACCTTGTCCTTTGAGATAGTTTCTAACCGATGTGTCAGTTCTTGTGCCTAATGCTTCTAAATGCGGTTGTATATTTTCTGGAAAAACACTATTTATCCCTTTAAATATATATTCTTTTTCTTTGATTAAATAAAATAAAAATACTGGTGTCAAAATCAAAATCATGATTGTTTGAAATAATGATGAAGTTAGATTGGATATAAAGCCTAGTAAACTTCCTAAAAGTTCAACAACACGATTAAATGATAATCCATTTGCAGTTAATTGGTTAAGAATCTCTGCAATCTCTGTATTATTTATATATGTTTCGATATAGGACTCTATCGCTGTAATAATGTTTTGAAGCCATACTGCATCGATCATTTGAATTAAGCTCGAAAATATACTTGTCATTTGAAGCACTAGATTAATCATAACAAATGAGAGTAAACCGATGATAGCTATGAGTCCCAAGATGATTGCAACTATAATACTTATACTTCGTTTCATCTTTAACTTCTTCTCTAATAAAGATGCCAAAGGTCCGATGATAAAACTCAAGAAAAAGGCAATCGCAAATGGAAAAAACACTGACCTAAATGCTTGTGTAACATTTTCAAGTGGTTTAGCTGCAACTAACTTAAGTGCATAAATTGCAATTAAAGATATCGCAACTATTGAAACCCATATCAGTATTCTTGTTAGCTTTTCTTTAGAGATATTTTTTTTGGGCATATAGAATCCTCCTAGTTTTTTATCAATGTATTTTCTTTTTACAGAAACCATTAATTTTTTATAGCTAAATAATACTTTCTATAAAAAACTTATAATATCATTATATCAAATTAAAAAAGGATTTGATATATTGCAATCAAATCCTTCTAGAACCAAAAGCTATTTGCGTTTAGTTTTCTTCATACTTTCTTAATGGGGCATATTTTGAAACTTTATGGATATAATCTTGATACGCTGGATATTTTTTGAGTGATATACCTTCTGAAAATGACGAACTACCTATGAAGAGTAATATCAATAACATAGAACCAACTAATGTCCAGTTAAAGAAGAAATAATTTGTTACAGCTGCACTGATAGTAAACAAATACAAAACCACCCAAATAGATTGTTCAGCAAAATAGTTAGGGTGTCTTGAGCGTTTCCATAACCCATGTGTGTTAAAACCCAAATGATAAGGATTTGGTAGATCTTCTAGCTTTTTTCCTTGTTTAAGTAATTCATATTTTTTAGTTTGGAAATCCATTTGTTGCTTATCAGCAATTGTCTCAAAAATAATAAATCCTAATAAAAGTGCTGCAACAACAGCATCAAACACATTAAACGAAACTGTCGATTCCATGACTGCAAGTAAAGGCATAGTTATAGCAAGCACTAATGCATTTTGATAAATTGAAATAAAAAATAAATCAAAGAGTGCCCATTTCCATTTCTTATTTAAGTTTGGATTTTCTCTTAATACGACCCATCTGTAGTCTTCTTCTCCTGACCAAAACTTAATCGAATAAGCACCTTTTTTTGCGAAATTTAATGTTAATCTAACACCCCAAAAAGTTATAAGTATAGCCATCACGATTAAACGTAAACTAAATCCACCTTTATACACAATGATCCATGCATATACGATAGGTAATATCGACCATAACTTATCCATTTGAGAATTGTTTTTTGTAATTTCGCCAACGATAAAACAATATGCCATACTCACAACACATACAATGACAAGTAATGTCAATGTATCTATTTGCAGTTCACTAAGTTGAAAGCCTCCTAAAACAAACCCTAATACTGATAATAAAAGTGTAATCACAACAGTAATCATGATGCCAATATCTTTTTTCATTTGCTCTCCCTTTATTTTGAGTTATGTTTATGAACTATCATTTCAATGATATGTTTATAACTCTAGATTTTTTCCTATTTTTACTATTGTATCATAATATCGGTCCTCAATCTAGTTGTTATTAACTTACATCTCTATAGTTTTTTTCATGCTAACTTATATTTTTTAATCATATTCAAAAATAAATGAAGCTTTGAAAAATAAATTACTCAAATTACCCTTTTCAAAATACTATCTACTTCATTTGCTGATTCTGTCGTGAAATGAACTCGAAAATTATGAATGCCATAGTTCTCATACATATTTATATCATTAATTTTATTGATTTTCTTATGATGAAGAAGTTTCATTGTACATCCGGAATCTCTAAGTAATGGATAATCTTTATCCTTATTTCTTAATGCATAATGATGTTTCATACATTGATTGCAGTTAAGTTTATGAATGCCTAATCCTTTTGTTATTGGACAATACTTTAATAGCATGAGTTCTGGTGTATTGTAAATGATTAGCTCTAGATTAGGTCTAACACCAAATCGATGTTGATATCCTTCCATGATATCATTTATTTGAAAGTTATCAAGTTCTTCAGATAAAGGAACAATGCTAACACCTTGTTTGTGCAGTTCGTTTACTGTCAAGCTGTTTGTTACATTCATCGTTGTATCGATGAATTCCGCTGGTAACTGACCATAATCTCTAGCAACTACATCGTTTTTTGAATGCCATATTCTATTAGAAAAAACTTTAACTCTTTTGTCATCACCATCATATTTTACATGTTCACTAATAAAGATATGATCTACAGGATAAGTAATTACTTTATCGAGTTGATCTTTTGTCTCAACTTTCACAGTTATGTTTTTTGTTATATTTATTTGAGTTTTTTCATCTTTTCCTGTGATGATCTTTGGCTGCTCATAATTTGTTAATGATTGGATGAGTTTCTCTACAACTGCTCTTTTTAAGTCGTTAAGAATTTTGTTTGGGATAAATGAAATGCCATCAGTTTGTACATGAAATGAACGTAAAAAGAATGGCGTATCTCCAAGCTTGTCAAATTGCAATCGCAAAACTTCAGCTGTTTGCTTAGGATGATTTGCTTTCTCTACAATATAATCACTTTGGTAAGTAACATAAGATGAATACGGTGTTTTTATGTACACTTCAAGCGGTTGATCAACATATGCAATAAGTTCGCCATCAAGAGGGATTAAACTATAGTTTTCATTTAAGTATGGTTGTAACGAGGTTTCTAGTGCATAATTTTGAGTGATATTAAACTTATCACCTATATCTACTTTTCTTGGTAAATCTATAGTAATTATATCTCCTTTAAAGGCTTCTTTCACAGGCTTGTTTTCGACTATAATTTTATCTATTTGACCACCAATATCTTTATTCCCAATGATTCGAAAACCATCTTTTAAATGTACGTCATTTGTTAACTTAATCGTTGTTTTTCCGTTTTTAAAATCTAGAACTTCACCACTTTCAATACCTAGATGATTTGGTCTAAATAGATTCGTTATATTGTAAGGTTGCTCGTTTAAAATATATCCCTTGGTATATGCTCTATTAAAAACAGAAAGTAGTTCATTAAGTCGTTTATCAATATCAAAAGCTTTGCCTTCTATGATATGATCAATTGCTTCTCTATATGCACGTACTGTAGCAATCACATATTCACTTCTTTTCATGCGTCCTTCAATTTTAAGTGAACTTACTCCACTATCAATAATATCTTTAAGAGAGTCTAATGTCATTAAGTCTTTTGTGCTTAAAAGATAAGTATCTTTAACGACTCTGTTATCATCCTCTATTAAATTGTATGATAATCTACACGGTTGTGCACATGCTCCCCTATTTCCACTTCTTCCACCATTAAATGAACTAAAAAGACAGTTGCCACTATATGAAACACATAATGCTCCATGAACAAAAACCTCTAAGTCAATGTCAACATGTTGTTTGATTTCTTTTATTGTATGAACAGAAGTTTCTCTTGCCAAAACGACTCTTTTAACACCACTATTTTTTAAGTATGCGACTTGTTCTTTATTATAAGCATTCATTTGTGTCGATGCGTGAATTTCAGTATCTGGATACCTTTTTACAAATTGATGTAATACACCTAAGTCTTGAACGATTAAGGCATCTACATTTGCTGAAACCAAATCATCAGCATAGCTAAAAAGAGATTCTATTTCATGCTCGAAAATCAAAGTATTGATGGTAACGAATACTTTAACATTTCTCATATGAGCATACTTAACTAAATCTCTGATTTCTTCTTTTGTAAAATTATTTGCGTATTTCCTAGCACCAAATAGTTTACCACTAAGATACACTGCATCTGCTCCAGCATTTATTGCACCAATAAATGCTTGTTTATCACCAGCAGGTGCTAGTAATTCTATTTTCTTCACATCATCAACTCCAATAGCAAGAAAATTATATCATAAATCATACATATATTTGGAAAAACTTATAAAAAATCATACAAAAACACTTCTGAAGAAAAAGGAGACAACATAACAGAAATATAGGTCTAGGAAATACTGTCTAATTTTGATTGATTTCATTACTTATATGAATAAAAAAAGGCCTGATACAATTTTATCAAACCTATGATTTCAATATGGGTTGTATGACCTATTTTAATACAATTTTACACCCCCACTCTAAAAAATTACACCCCTAAATTATAGCTTTGTTTAGACTTTTTATTTTATTGCAATTTTCAAGTAGTGTTTTCTTTGTATCAAAATTGGTTATTTAAATATCTTTTAAATGTTGGTTATCAAACCTCAATAAATCCATAATTGTATATATTTAACTTTTAGAAGAAAAACTGACTCACTTATTGATTGTGTAAATTACTTATATATTTGCTATAGTCATATATATGAGTCTCAACAAATTTTTCTTTGTATTCAGTTGGAACATCACTATCGTTCAATATATTCTCCATTAACCTTCTTTCATCAAAGGTATAATCTAGTTGCTTAAATTCTCCTAAAATCATCTCCTGATTTTTAAGAAATACCGGTTGAAAGATTAATCCTTTAGTCAGTTTTTCATTCACTAAAATATCTTTAAACTTTGTTGAGATAATAATTGCTTCCGAATTAAATATATCATTCGAGTAAAAAACATCAGCATTAACATCAAACTCTTCTATATCATATCTGTATATACTATCCCACGAAGCATATACTTTAACACTACCACATTCTTTACATCTCTCCATATGTCTAAACTCATTCTTATTGAGAAATCTGTTGTACCTTGTTTTATTAATTACTTTAAGTTGATATGTACCTTCAATCAATTCTTTTGACTTCTTTCCTCTATAGGTCGGCAGCAGCTCTATACCTGTAATAGATTCTTTCTCTATAATTCTTTTGACTTCTTCACTACAGAACAATAGCGATTCAAGCCAAAACAGTTGAAAGAAATTTTTATTCTTAAAGTTTGGCAACTTTTTAATTGCCACAGGATTCTTTAATGTTAAGTTGCAATCACATGGAGTATCATCTTTCTTTCCAAAATGATCATGCAAATATGAATCTTCGTTTGCGGGATATCCATTTCTCCATGTACTTCGAATCGTCCAATATTTTATATCCTGTAGTTCTTCTTTAGTAAAATTGATTTTGCAATCAATGGGCGCACTTAAACTCAATTTTTCTAAACTAAGTCTGTAACCATCAAAATTTTTGGAGTCATTAGATATATAATATTCGCTTAGGATTCCATTTTTATCGATATCAACTTTATCTGTCAATTTTAAAAAGGCATGTAATTTATCCTTTTCTTTTGTATTAAACGTACCTCGATATATTATGTTCATAGTCTCACCTACCAATGATAATTATACCAAACAATAATAAAGAAATGAAGTTGAGTTTTTACTTCTATATCATAAAACTAAATCGTGTAGAAATCTCAGCAAAATGTGAAATTCGACTAAAATCAGAGCGTTTTTTCACCTTCACAAACTAAAGTAAATATCAAAACGGCCCTATATAGCGTAAAAAAAGGCCTGATACAATTGTATCAAACCTATGATTTCAATATGGGTTGTATGACCTATTTTGCTACAATTTTACACCCCTAGCCAAAATTTTTACACCCCCACCCTAAAAAATTGCACCTCTAAATTATGGCTTGGTTTAGGGGTGCAATTTTTTGATTTTTTTAGCTTCAGTTTCTTCATCAGATTCTTCTAAATATTTAATAGCATCTTCCACAGATTTAAAAGGACCAACATTATACTTGGTTGGTTCTTCACTGATTCTCATAACAGTATCTTCTAATTTTTGAATATACGATTTAGAATATATTGCCACCGGTTCTAGTAGGACTGCACCATCCTTAACTGATATCTCAAGATGATCTCCTTCTTGGAGATGTAATTGATCAACAATTTCTTTAGGTATTGTAATCTGCGATTTCTTTCTTAATTCTATAATCATAATATCACCTTTTTCTTACTTTCCTACTTTCTTACTATTATTATACAATAGAATCTAAATAAGTGCAATGCTATCTTTGTATTTTAAATCGTGTTTTTTTAAATGTAATCGTGTAGAAATTCTATGCAAAATGTAAAAATTGACTAAAATCAATGTGCTTTTTGGGTTCGGGAAATATGAGAAAATCGATAAATGTCCCTATTTAGCGCAAAAAAAGGTTCGATAACTTGTATCAAACCTATGCTTTCAATATGGAGCGGGTGATGGGAATCGAACCCACGTCTTCAGCTTGGAAGGCTGAGGTAATAGCCATTATACGACACCCGCTTATTAAAATGGTCGGGAAGACAGGATTTGAACCTGCGACCTCCTGGTCCCAAACCAGGCGCTCTACCAAGCTAAGCTACTTCCCGTTTAAAAATGGCGTACCCAAGAGGACTTGAACCCCTAACCTTTTGATCCGTAGTCAAACGCTCTATCCAATTGAGCTATGGGTACTTCAAAGAGTTTTAATAACTCATATCAAAAACGTATGTCTACGTTTGTTTTAAAAAGATGGTGACCCGTACGGGATTCGAACCCGTGAGTGCATGCGTGAAAGGCATGTGAGTTAACCGTTTCTCCAACGGGCCAATATGCAACAGCACATATAATTATACCAATATTTTTGGAATTGTCAAGGCTATTAAAAAAGTTTTTTTGTTTTTTTTATTTATATAAATACATGCTGCTAATTTTACTAAAATAAGATGCTTTTTAGAAGTGTCTTAGCCTTAGATTCGCCTTTAAAATATGAAACAATCTCATAAGCAAATTCATAAACTGCTCCAGCTCCTCTTGCTGTGATGATGTTACCATCTCTAACAGTTTTTTTATCTGGCAAATAATTTCCCTTAGGCATATCAATTTCACTACCTGTAAATGCAGTAAAGTTTTTACCATCTAATAAGCCTGCTTGACCTAAAAATCTAGGTCCAGCACATATAGCTGCTACTAGCTTGTTTCTTTGATAAAACTGTGTAACTAATGCTTTAATATTTACATCTTGATCAACTACTTGAGATACGTATTTACCACCAGGAACTACCACAAAATCGTATGAGTCAATTTCAAGTTCATCCATCGTGTGTTCTGCGATAATTTCTTGATGAAAAGCTGTGTGAATATGTTTAGTATCTTCAAATGTTAGTGAGTGCATATCAAAACCAGCTCTTACGAGTAATGCACGTGTCGCTAAACTTTCAACATCTTCCATGTTATGACTAAAAACAATGAGTCCTTTCATTAGAATGCCTCCTTTATTTTTTTATAAATGTCATGTAACATTTTTGCTCCTTGTGTTTGTTCAAATGATTTATATGAGTTATAATGATCATCCATACCAATGACATCAGAGATAAGTTTCACGCTAATGATTGGCACTTTAAAATGCCATGCAACTTGATATAAACTTGTACCCTCCATATCAAAAACAGCTGGTTCATCAACACGATCTTTCATAAAATAATCGCCTGTATATAGATGACCCATTTTGGCATGTGGTAAAGCATTATTGATCTTGTCTAATAGATATGGGTTAGAAGAAAAGATTTCAGGATATCCAGGAACTTGTCCCTTTTTATATCCAAAAAGTCTTAAATCAAAATCATGATAACTTGCATGATCAACAATGACTACGTCATTGACTTCATAAGCGATATTTCCTCCAGCAAAGCCAATGTTAACAATATAATCAACATCATGCTGAGATAAGTATTCTGTGAGTTTCATCGCAGCATTGGTCTTACCTATACCTGTGATGATTAAATCATTTTTATATATGGAATCTTGTAATATTTCATTACCTTCTTCGTACATTGCTACAACAAATAAGATCACTTTCGATCACCTAATATCTGTTTAATTTTTGTCACGATTAAATCTACAGCAATATCATGCTTCGTATCATTTGGAATAAGAACATCAGCATATCTTTTTGTTGGTTTAATATATTTGTGAAACATTGGTTTAACAGTTTTTTGATACTGTGAAATGATGCTTTCTAAGGTTCTACCACGTTCATTCATATCCCTAAGCATTCTTCTAATAAATCTTGTGTCATCATCTAATTCAACAAAAATATTTATGTCCGATAACTCTCTGATTTTTGCATTTTCTAGAATTAGGATACCTTCAACAATAATAATTTTTTTAGGTTCTATGTGTTCTATTTCTTTACTTCTCGTATGATTAACAAAATCATATGTTGGTTTATCGATTGGTTTAAAATCAATCAGTTTGACCAAGTGATGATAAAGAAGATCATTGTCTAATGATCTTGGATGGTCATAATTAGTTTTATATCTTTCTTCTAATGGTAAGTTAGACTGATCAAGATAATAATCATCATGATTAATGATAATCACATCATCTAAACCAGCTTTGTTTAGAATTTCTTGTACAACTGTGCTTTTCCCTGATGCTGAACCACCAGAAACTAATATTACTAAAGGTTTATCCATATACTGCTCCTATATTCTACATTCGGGTGCTAATTCAGTTTGTGTTTCAAAATCAATGATATCGTCGTATTCCTTGTGCTTCTTATACCAAACAACTGCATATGGGCAAGTTGCAACAACTTTATATCCTTTTTCTTTAGCAAATCTTGATACTTCATGCATCAATTCACTAGCAATACCTTGACCTCTTAAAGATGGATCTACAAACGTGTGATTGACAACAACAACACCTTCCTTATAAAACGGAAAAGTTGCTTTAACAATTTCTCTTTGATCCTCGTTTAAGACATATATTTTATGGTCTTCTTTTATATAATTCATGATTTGTCAACTCCTCGTAAAAAGTATATCATATTTTCATAAAATGACAACCGATTTATGTCTACAACTTTTCCATAATTTACTATATTTAGTCGATTATATTATTTTCTTTATAAATAAGTAGCTTTTTTATAATAATATGAGCACTTATTTATAATTTTCTGTTGCTTTTTAGTATAATTGAACTATAATAAAATCAACTTTGGAGGTATTTTATGACAAAAAAACAATTAATTATCGAAACCAGTTCGGTCATCATATCAATTATATTTATAATCGCAGCATTTACTTTACAACACTTTTATCAAGATGCCTGGTTTGTGATATTATTATTTGGCCTATCTTTTGCAATAGGTGGTTACGCTAAAGCTAAAGAAGGTGTTCTAGCAACAATTAAGAATAAATCTTTAAATGTTGAGATTTTAATGATCTTAGCTGCCCTTGCTGCATTCTTTGTTGGTAGTTATGAAGAAGGTGCTATTCTTATTCTCATTTTCTCAATTAGTGGTGTTTTAGAATCTTATGCGACATCCAAAAGTGAAAAAGAACTCACTAGTCTTCTTAAACTAGCACCAAAAACAGCGATATTATATGAAGATGGACGTGAAAAAGAAGTTCAGATTCAAGATTTAAAAATATCTGATCAAGTGATTGTGAAAGTTGGACAACAAGTTCCTGTTGATGGTAAAATCATCAAGGGTTCTACTTCTTTAGATCAATCACCTATTACTGGTGAGTATGTACCTGTAGGAAAACATAACGGGGATGATGTTTTTGCAGGATCAATCAACATTGAACAAACCATTATCGTAGAAACAACTAAAAGTCCTAAAGATTCAGTTGTACAAAAAATCGTTGATTTTGTAAAAGAAGCTCAAGAAAACAAAACAGAATCACAAACATTGATTAATAAAATTGAAAAATACTATGTATATTTTGTTATTATATTTGCAGTAGGATTCATGTTTCTTCCACCGCTATTTGGATGGCTTGATTCACAAGAATCATTTAGACGAGGTGTTGTTGTACTAGTTGTAGGATCACCCTGTGCGCTTGTTGCATCAATTACACCTGCTATGTTAGCAAGTTTATCTAATGCTGCTAAGAAAAGAATACTTATTAAAGGTGGACAAGCTTTAGAAACCTTAATTGGTATTAAAGCTGTTGTCTTTGATAAAACAGGAACAATTACATCAGGTGTTCCAAAAGTTGTTGATATCAAAGCTTTGGAAAGCGAAGATATATCACAGATAAAGATGATTGTATGTGCAATCGAAAAACAATCTAATCATCCGCTTGCAAAAGCAGTTGTAGAACATTTAAAAGATTGTGAAGATATAAAAGGATTAGAGACTAAGGAAATATCTGGAAAAGGTATGCAAGCTGTCTATAAGAATGATACTTGGAAAATTGGAAAATTTGATGCAAAATCGTCTGAACATTGTGATCGTGCATTAAAATCTGCAATGAACAAGGGCTACAGTATCATAAACATCATTAAAAACGATGAAATCGTTGGATACATCGCTTTAACTGATAGTATTAGAGATAATGTCAAAGAAGTCACCAAAGCGCTTAAAGACCAAAATATAACACCTGTTTTATTAACTGGAGATCATGAAGCAACTGCTAAGATCATATCTGCAGAAGCTGGTATTGATCACTTTGAAGCAAACTGTATGCCAGAAGATAAAGTGAATCGAATTAAAGAACTTCAAAAAGATTTAGGTAAAGTTTTGATGATTGGTGATGGTATTAATGATGCACCTGCTCTAGCAACTGCTGATGTTGGTGTAGCTATGGGTGCGGGTACTGATGTATCCCTTGAAACATCAGATATTGTCTTTATGAACAATCAAATTGAAAACTTACCTCAAACATTATTACTTGCAAAAAGGATGCGTACTATTACCATTCAAAATATAGTGTTTTCAATAAGTGTTATTATGCTTTTAATGATTTCAAATGTATTTGGACTGATCGATCTACCTCTTGGTGTAGTTGCACATGAAGGTTCGACAATTTTAGTTATTTTAAATAGCTTAAGACTACTTTTTAAATAATAATGGTAGCAAACTCATCAAAATGGGTTTGCTATTTTTTTTATTTCGTAATATGATGAAAGTAAATTGCGAATTTATTTATAAGTAAGGTGATTCTAATGACTGATCAGTATTTATTTGTAATTATTATGCTTAGTATGACTGTCTTTTTATCCATAGTCTCAGTTTTGTACGCACTTATACTGCTTAGAAGATTAAATCTCATTAAAGTCGAACATGAAAAGATTAATGCCATTGCATCATATATCAAAGAAGGTGCAGTAGCATTTATGAAAAGACAATATAAGGTGATGTTTATTGTTGTCTTGATCATTTCTGTCATATTGACCTTAATCGGGTTTATTCCATCTTTAAAGGGTGCTGAAGGTATTGGATATAGATCTTCAATAACGTTTTTAGTAGGTGCTTCATTTTCTGGTTTAGCAGGTTTTATTGGTATGCTTGCAGCTGTAAAAGCAAACCACAAAACCACAGATCAAGCAAGACTTCATGGGATGTCTAGAGCAATCAAAACTTCATTTACTGGTGGTTCTATACTAGGACTAATAGTTGTTGGTTTAAGTTTATTTGGACTGACATTCTTATTTCTTGTGTTTTATACCCTATATGGCGGATATAAATCAAATGTTCATGAGCAATATATTGCTTTATCTCATGCGATTCATATCGTTACTGGATATGGACTCGGTGCTTCATTAATTGCTTTATTTGGACGTGTTGGTGGAGGTATCTTTACAAAAGCTGCAGATGTCGGAGCGGATTTAGTCGGTAAAGTTGAATCAAATATTCCTGAAGATGATCCTAGAAATCCAGCTGTGATCGCAGATAATGTTGGTGATAATGTTGGTGATATTGCTGGTATGGGTTCTGATTTGACTGAATCCTATATAGGTACATTAATCTCTGCGTTAACGTTAGGATTATACGCTTTTGTGAGTATTTCTCCTGAAATCATTTTAAATGATGCTTCAGCAATCACATCAACCATGTTTTCTGGAATCGTTAAAACTGTTTTATTTCCTTTAATGATTGCAACCATCGGTGTAGTTTCTACAATTATTTCAATTATGCTTATGCGTCATAAAACTTGGAAAGATCCTCAAAAAGCTCTTAATAAAGCGACCTATTTAAACACTCTTTTTATGATAGTTACTACTTTATTACTTAGTATGTTGTTATTTGAAGGTGCTTTAGCGTGGAAGTTATTTTTAACAATTGTTGTTGGATTATTTGTTGGGATTGGGATTGGATTTATTGCAGAATATTATACATCTGATAAATATAAATATGTATTAAATATCGTTGAACAGTCAAAAACAGGTGGCGCAACCAATGTCATTTCTGGATTTAGTGTTGGTATGAAATCAACATTTATAACAGTTATGCTTTTAGTATCAGGCATTTTATTAGCTTATTTATTTACCCAAGATATTTATGGAATCGCACTTGCTGCAGTTGGTATGTTATCTACTGCAGGTATGACCATTAGTGTTGATGCATATGGGCCAATCGTTGATAACGCTGGTGGTATCGCTGAGATGAGTCATTTAGATGAAAACGTCAGAAAAATTACTGATCACCTAGATTCTGTAGGAAACACAACAGCAGCAATCGCTAAAGGATTTTGCATTGGCTCAGCTGCACTTACTTCCATTGGTTTATTTTTTGCATATGAAAAAGCTACGAATCTGACCACTTCTGGTGTAGATATCTTAAAACCAGGCGTCGTTATCGGTGTCTTTGTTGGTGCGATGCTTCCTTACTTATTCTCATCTTTAGTCATAAATTCAGTTGGTAAGGCTGCACATTTAATGATTGAAGAAGTTAGACTGCAATACAAAAATGATCCTGGTATATTAAAAGAGACATCACTTCCTGATTATAAAAAATGTGTAGATATTTCTACACAAGCCGCATTAAAAGAAATGATATTTCCTGCTTTAATTGCCATTTTATCACCAATCATTGCTGGACTACTGCTTGGCGCTCAAGGCCTAGGCGGGCTACTTATTGGTGGTTTAGTTTCTTCGATGATGCTTGCGATATTTATGGCAAACTCTGGTGGTGCATGGGATAATGCTAAAAAATATATTGAACAAGGATTTGAAGGTGGTAAAGGTACAGACCTTCATAAAGCAACCATCATTGGAGACACGGTTGGTGATCCTTTAAAAGACACTGCTGGTCCATCCATGGATATACTCATAAAACTGATGAGTATTGTATCACTTATGATTGCTCCTATACTTATTCAGATTGAACCGCTCCTTAAGTTTTTATTTAAATAAATAACATAAAAATGAGTTATGGGTTACATAACTCATTTTTTTAATGACTGTTCCAAAAACTCTATTCGCTTTTGCATTTCTAATTGGGATTGTTCTAGTGAATCTACTTTTTCTTTATAATCACTAAAAAGTACAGAACTACCAATCATATAAACCCCAATAAATATGAACATAATGGGTTCTAATAAGATACGATCTAATACAATAAGATTTACTATAGTATTAGTTATTCCATAAATAACGAAAATCAATCCAAATAAGATTTCCATAAATCTTTTTGGTTCTTTTTCATGAACATCTAGACTTAATGGTTCATGACAACTTTTACAAACCATCTTTTCGTCTTCATTGATTGCACCACAAATTTTGCATCGATTCATTTTTTTATTCCCCGAAATTTATATATTTGAGCATATTATAGCACATAACATGAAATATAAACATAAAAAAAACGGCATTAGCCGTTAAAATGTATAAGTGGCGCCCACACTAGGACTCGAACCTAGGACCCCCTGATTAACAGTCAGGTGCTCTAACCGACTGAGCTATGTAGGCACAGAGTAGACGCTACTTTTTGGTTTTTAATAAGTAAGATTTGCCTGGCAACGTCCTATCTTCGCTCCTTAGAACTATTTTCGGCGCTGAAGTGCTTAACTTCTGTGTTCGGTATGGGAACAGGTGTGACCACTTCGCCATCGTCACCAGACATCTCTCAAAACTAGA
>Ga0207832_100329_pt1 | contig 18889 bp, 19 predicted proteins | sample TtanPargueraPR_3_FD_187743 | JGI IMG/M metagenome (GOLD analysis project Ga0207832, IMG submission 187743) | Aerobic enrichment media microbial communities from Bioluminiscent Bay, La Parguera, Puerto Rico - Tt and P1 (4) (SPAdes) | ecosystem: Environmental > Aquatic > Marine > Unclassified ...
CTGGGCATGGTGGATGACCAGATAGGGGCGGTTATTTCGTTTGTATTGCAGGAAAAAGAGCTGAAAGTAGACGATCCAGACAACCGCCATTATGGCGCTGCTGATCGGGCTGACGTAGTCCATTGGGGTAGCCTCCGGTTCCTGTTTTCGGAACTAACATAGCAGCCAGCCGGTCCAGGGTTCAAAGACATGGATTGTGACAGTCTGTTGAACACGGAAACGGTCTTGAGGTGTGTCAACACAGCGACACAAATCCTGCCTACACTGGCCGTGACGGATCGAAACCGGTCCCTTGCCTGAGTACCCGAAGAGGTTTTGCCATGAACCCGCATATGCTCGATATCGCACTTCCCGGAAACCCGAACCTGAAACTTCAAGAAGTCGCTCCTGACAGTGATGATCACCTCATTACCCACGAGAAGAACACCTCCTTTGAAATGGTTGCCGAAGATGGCCAGGTGGTTGGTTACGTCAAAACCTGGCATGAATCCGACGGCTACTCCGGTTATGTTCAGTTTGATTCCGAGGGAAATGTTCTGGACTGGAAGGTGCTTCGGGATCGTCAGTAAATCTGAACAATTCCTGTAGAAGCTTGTGTTATCTGGCTCACTTGGCACTCTGATACCCGAGCATTATTTGCCATAATTCAAGCATAAAGCTTTCGGGATTCTACCTCCGTTGGTCGTTTATGGTGAACGCATACCTAACGAAAACGGAGGTGGACCATGAGCACAGTAGAGCTTATTGAACAGTGGCTGGAGAAGTGCGATCTGGCGCATCAGGCGCAGACACGCTATGACCGGGAACCGACCCCAACCAACTATTCCCGCTTGAAAAGAGCCCAGGAGGAACGTGGAGAGGTGGAGCGGAAGATGTCCCCTCTGCAGGCCCGGGTGGGGTAACAGTCTCTGGCGTCAGCGAACCCTAATCGATACCTTGAACCTCGTTGCCCACCTCAAGTTGTTGTCGTTCGTGATCGGAAGGCCCGCTGGCTTGGTCAGTACCGGAATTGCGCGATTTGCGTGTGAAGCCCTTCGGCAAGTCTTGCCAGCTCCTCGCTGGCCGCCGATACCTGCTCCGTGGAGGCCGCAGACTGGTCTCCAATATCCCGGATCTGAGTCATATTCTTGTTCATGTCTTCGGCAACCGAGATCTGTTGATCAGCGGCGGTAGCGATCTGGCTGTTGTAACGGCGAATCTCTTCAACAGCTTCCGCAATGGCCTGAATGGCCGTGCCTCCCAGTTCTGCCCGTTCCAGTGTTTGCTTGGCCAATTGATGCCCGCGCCCCATGTCTGATACCGCCGCTTCGGCGCTGGCGAGAAGGTTGCCGATCAGGGACTCGATTTCCACTGCAGACGTTTGGGTTCGCTTGGCAAGCGATCTTACTTCATCCGCCACTACGGCAAAGCCGCGCCCCTGGTCTCCGGCCCGGGCAGCCTCGATCGCAGCATTCAGCGCCAGAAGGTTGGTCTGCTCAGCAACTGCTTTGATAACGTCCAGCACCGTGCCGATATTGTCGGTTTCGGCTTTCAGGGTATTGAGTTGCTGCATGACCGAGGTGCTTTGCGAGTTCAGCTCGGATACGAAGCTGAGGGTCTCGTTGGTAGCCGCAGTACCACTTTCTGTCCTGTCGCTGCAGTGATTTGCGGACTGAAAGGCGGCTTCGGCGCTTCGAGCAACTTCAGTGACCGTCGCGACCATCTGATTCAGCGCTGCGGCGACCTGATCTGTTTGCGACTTCTGCTCGGCGACTCCCATGTTTGTCTGGTGGGTGACCGCGGAGAGTTCCTCTGACGCCGAAGCGATGCTGGCCGCACCCTGATTGATTTCCTGAATCAGTCCCCGGAGGTTGGTGACCATGATGCCAAACGCTGCCAACAGCTGACCAAACTCATCGCCACGACTACTTCGGCTGTCTACGGTGAGGTCGCCCGATGCAACCTTGTTGGCAATACTCAGGGTTTCGCTGATCGGACGTGTTATTGATCGAGTGAGGGTCCATGCCACGATCGCCGCCACAAACATGGCCAGTGCGGTTATAGCGATGATTTCGATAACCGTCAGGTTATAACGCTCTTCCATCAGAATCCGCTCGCGCTCTTTCAGTTCCTCGGTCTTGCCAATGGCATTGTGAGCGGCTTTGTATAGTTGTTCTTCGAGGGACGACGTATCAGCAGCGCCTGCGGATAGGCTTGCCGTATAGGTGTTCAGGAGAGACTGATAGTCTTCGATATCGGCGCGTATCTGTTCAACCAGTTGCCGGTCGCTTGCGTTTTGGATCAGTGTCATCAATGTGGCCAGAGCGGCTTTGGTTTGCACCAGGTAGTCGGCGGCTCGATCAATGGATTCGGGGGTTTCGTGTATCCGATAGTTCTTCTCCTCCCGCTCAGCCTCCAGCAACGAGATTTCAGCTTGGTTGGCCTGTTTTAATATCGATACGCGATGGTTGTAGTCGTTGAGTGAGGTGATGCTGACGACCGCGACGATCAGGATGAGCAGCACCAGAATCGCAAAGCTGGAAGCCAGCTTCTTTCCCACCGCAAGGTTTCCCCAAAAAGCACGCATCGATTTTCCTTTGGTAACCGCCTCCCTGCGAGTCATTTAATGGCTTGTTGGAACGGTATACGGCATTTTCTCCTGAATTTTTAGTTGAGTTTGAAAAAGATTTGTAAATTTAATTGTGAGAATGGCTAAGGATGGTGTTTGCGCCAGGACCGGCTGAATAATCGCCCGATTGTTAATAGGGCAGAGGGCGGACGCCAGCGACATGGTAGTCTGACCATTGGATATCAACGCCTATGGTCATTACCTGGGCAAATCTGTTTTCATGCGAGTTGGGGCGCTATTGGGGCAGGCACGTTGAGACAATTTATTCCGAATTTTGGTTTCGCGAATCCAAAGCAACGGACGTTAACGTTGCTGATGGTCTTCTTTTTATCGGTCTTGTTGTCGGCCTGCGCATTGCCAATCGCTGACCGATCGGAGTCCAGCGCCCTGGACCTGGATGAGGCCGCCGATACCCGGCTCGGACAGGCCATTGCGCCGCAGCTGGAGAGCTATCCTGGTAATAGTGGCATCCATACCTTGGCAAACCCTCGGGATGCCTTTGCAGCCCGCGTTCTGCTGGCGCGCGCCGCCGATCGAACTCTGGACGTTCAGTATTACATCTGGCATGGCGATATAACCGGAACACTGCTGTTGGAAGAACTGCATACGGCGGCTGAGAGGGGAGTGCGGGTTCGGCTGTTGCTGGATGATAACGGCACCTCCGGCTTAGACGCCGAACTCGCTGCTTTGGCAAGTCATCCTTCCATTGAAGTACGACTCTTTAACCCGTTTGTGATCCGTAATCCCAAATGGTTGGGGTACCTGACGGACTTCTCGCGGGCTAACCGCCGGATGCACAACAAGTCATTCACCGCTGATAACCAGGCAACCATTGTGGGCGGGCGGAACGTTGGCGATGAGTATTTTGGTGCCACTGCCGGCGTTCTTTTTGCGGATCTGGATGTGCTTGCCATTGGCCCGGTTGTACCCGAGGTATCGAGCGATTTTGATCGCTATTGGGCCAGTGCCTCGGCGTATCCCGTCGAACAGTTGTTGCCCGACGCTTCCGATGCGGATTTGCGTGAGCTGGAGCGTCGTGCGCTGAAGCTTGAGAACGACCAGGCGGCGACAGACTATGTGAAGGCGGTTTCCGAATCCGATTTTGTGCGTCAGCTGCTGTCTGGAGCACTGGAGTTCGACTGGGCCAGAACCCGAATGGTCAGTGATAGCCCCGCCAAAGGGCTTGGGAGATCTGAAAGGGAAGATCTGCTGGCGTATAAGCTTGGCGAGATTCTTGGAGAACCCGAATCCCGGGTCGCATTGATTTCCCCGTACTTCGTGCCAACCCGGGCGGGTGTTGATGCGTTTGCGGCTTTGGCGAACAAAGGTATTGAGGTAAGCATACTGACCAATTCGCTTGATGCCACCGACGTAGCCGCTGTTCATGCGGGTTATGCCAAACGTCGCAAGGCTCTGCTTAAGGCCGGTATCCATCTGTATGAGATGAGGCGGCTCTCGCCTGATGTTGAACGGAACCAGAGCGCCGGGCCCTTCGGTAGTTCGGGCTCCAGCCTGCATGCAAAGACCTTTGCCGTTGACGGCGAGAGACTGTTTGTTGGCTCCTTCAATTTCGATCCCCGCTCGATCAACCTGAACACCGAGCTGGGCTTTGTGATTGAGAGCCCGGCGCTTTCAGAAAAGATCCACGAGGCCTTTGAAGAAAGCATCCCGTTGCGGGCTTACGAAGTTCGACTAACCGAGAACGGTGAGCTTTATTGGATAGAGCACGTTGATGGCGATGTCATCCGCCATGAGCAGGAACCCAATACAGGATTTTTGCAACGCACGGGGATTTTCCTGTTGTCGATACTGCCAATTGAGTGGCTGCTTTGAATAAGGAAAAGACAATGAACTCAGCTGTACATCTCGGCTTTGCGCTGTCTCTGTTGCTTGGCGGGACTGCTGTGGCCCAGGAAGCGACACCGCTGTCTGCGCCGGACTCCACTCCAGACGCTCTCGGACTGATGCAGGGTTTTCCTCCGGCGCCCGACAAAACGATTCGCTTCACGGATCCGGACTATTTTGCCTTTCCTAAACTGCGCTGGACGGTCTGTCATTTCCGGGAGCTGATGCCGACGACGGTGGTACGTAATGGCAGCGAGGGTGTCAGTGAGCTTCCCGTAGACATCGATGCCGGTATAGACGGGGTCGAGTTCTTGCCCCTGGGAGGTAAGGCGCCGATGACCTGGCGCGACGCCTTTGACGCGAATTACACCGATGGCATCCTGGTTCTGCACCAGGGCAGGGTGGTTTATGAGCGTTACGATGGCTGCCTTGATGAGCACACTCTGCACGGCGCAATGTCCGTTACCAAAAGCCTGACGGGGCTTCTCGGCGAGGTGCTGGTGGCCGAAGGCAAGCTGGATGAAACCGCTTTGGTGGGAGACATCATTCCCGAACTGGGGCGCAGTGCATTCGGAGATGCATCGGTTCGCCAGGTTCTGGATATGACCACCGCGCTGGACTACTCGGAAGACTATTCTGATCCTGATGCTGAAGTCTGGACCTATGCCAGGGCCGGGAGCCCGTATCTGGTGAGCGAACCATATGAAGGGCCCCGAAGCTATTTCGATTACCTGAAAACGGTCAGAAAAGACGGAGAGCACGGTGAAGCGTTCGGTTATAAAACCATCAATTCGGATGTTGTGGGTTGGCTGATCGCAAGAACGACCGGCGTTTCGGTTGCCGACTACTTTTCCGAGCGTATCTGGTCAAAGATCGGGGCAGAGCGTGAAGCTTTCTATACGGTCGATTCCATAGGTACTCCATTTGCGGGTGGCGGATTCAACGCCACGCTGCGTGATATGGCGCGAATCGGTCTACTCGTGCTGAACGAGGGCAAGTGGGCCGGCGAGCAGATTATCCCGGCTCAGGCGATTGCCAGTATTCGCAATGGTGGCGACCGGGCGGTGTTTGCCAAAGCCGGATATGAACTTCTCGATGGCTGGAGCTATCGTGGCATGTGGTGGGTCAGCCACGACGACCACGGGGCGTTCGCGGCGCGCGGTGTGCATGGCCAAACGATCTGGATTGACCCTGCTGCCGATATGGTCATCGTCCGCTTTGCCTCCAACCCGGTTGCCGGCAATGCGGCGAATGATCCGACTTCACTGCCGGCTTACCGGGCTGTGGCGGATTATCTGAAGAGTCAGGAGCGCGGTGCGGAATCAAAGGGACGGCCTTAAACGCAGGAAGTCAGTTCTTTCGGGTAGTTGCTCATAGAGCGATTGGGCAGCCGAGAGATCGTAATCTAGTGACCTTATAACTTGTCACATTACCCGTGTTTGTTGATTCTTGGGTTTTGCGTGTATTGGAACCACCCGATTCACGCAGCAATGGGGGGTTACTCCGCCGGCCAGTAGACCTTCACCAGCGGCAACAAACGTTGCCCCTCAATATCAAACCGCTCGTAGTTCGCCACTACCAGGTCGGCCAGCAGGTCGATGTCGATGAGCGTCACCGGAATGGTGGCCCGTTCGGCTTCGTAGCGGGCTTCGCGCGTGAAGCCGCCGGTGCTGATGAACAAGCCTTGGTCTCCCTCCCGGAGGGCGCCAATGAAGCTACGGATGGGGTTGGAGCCCATGCTGCCGTTACGGTGTTTCACTTCGGCCTTGATGCGGGGTTGAGTAAGGCCCAGACCATCGGGGGAGGCGAGTACGTCAACACCGCGGTCTGGCCCCCGAGCTGAAACCCGGGTCTGGTAGCCCATTGCGCGGAGCAGGGCGGCGGTGAGCTCTTCCATTTCCTCTGGAGCCAGGCCTTGTATCCTGTCTTTGATGAGCTCGTGGCCGCGGGAGACGACCTCTTCTCTCAGAATCTCGAACTCAGCTTCCGCCGTTTGAGCCTCATCAGCCGTGGTTGGCTGTACCGCCGGTTTGCCGGCCAACCGGTCCTGAACTTCGTTGATGACAGAATCCGACAGCGAGAATACCGTTAGAACGGAACCCAGGCTGTTCCTGGTGGCTTGGCTGAACTGATCACGGGATACACGGCCCAGCCACTTCACTTTACGTATGTGCTGGAACTCGCCGACCTGCTCTGGTTCCGGGCGGAACTCATACTGGCCCAGGTCTTCACCAACCAGGTATTCCCGATGCTCCTGACTGTAGGTGATGAGCGTGTCGCCTTGCTTGATGTCGTCCCGGAACTTGCGAATCATGGCAATTGCGTTGGCCGTTCGCCCTGGCTTCGCGTTGCCGAAGTGCTGTAAGTAGGCCTCCTTCAGCGCTTCGGGACTGCTGTAGTTACGTAGGTCGCCCAAGCTGTTCCAGCCAATAGCTACGCAGTCGTTGTCTTTGAAGTCGTCAAAGTACCGACCGCCGTTTCCGGCGCGAATCATCCAGCCATTCTTCATCTTTACCCCATCTTTTCAGTGTTTTCTGCGGTTACGCTCGAAGCCGCCGCCGGTTGAGGCTCGGTTTAGCGCATCTTTCGGCTTTGAGTTAGACCAATACTCAGGATTGTCCGAGTAATAGGTTGAGTAAGACCCGGGGTCGTGGAGTCTACGGGAGAATCCGCATTTTTTGCATTTCATCACCTCATGCTTTTCTGATCCGCATTTGGGACATTTCACATAGGCCATAAAGTAGTACTCCTTTCAGGTAGCTCGCTCTCGCTTTGTCTGGAACATGCGGTAACAATAGCTGGATTGCGTTCCATCACTAGCCTGTCTATTATTATTGGCAACACGACCCTAGCCTCTTGGTTGCTTGCAACTTACGCTGGGGTTTTTATTTTCTGGCTACCACCAGTCTTTCCAATCTTCCGTAATCCCCATCCCGCTCAAACCCAGCTTCCTTGATGAGTGCTGCTCTGGAAACTGTTCCAGGTGTTCCGCCAACCGGTTGTGCAACTGGTTATTAGGGCATATCGACTTCACCAGCGTGCGTGTTATGGCCAGCAGCAGGAACGGCTTGAACCGGGTGTCTTCGTTGTCGATGAATGAATCAACAGGGTTCTACCCCGTTAGCCGCTTAAAAGTTGCGGTTTCAGGCTGCCGACCTTTCAGGCGAATCTTAACGCGGTAGCTGGTTTTTCCGTCTTTGCTGGTCCGTTTCTCGATATTTGCCACGGTTAATCGTTTCTGTGGGGTGGGAGCAGGCGTGGCGAGTTTGCTGTCACTGCGCAGAGGCTTTCGGGTACCGGAAAAAGGGTCTTGGTTCTGTCCGGCTCTTAGCTCGAACTGTATCTCGACGGGCTTTTCCCGGCAACTATGGGATATGTAGTCCCCATGAAAAATTTATTAAAATACTGAAATATCGAGATTTAAAAAATAAAAATTTTATGTTTGGGGCACTAAAGGGGCATTTGTCTGGCTTTAGTCAACTTTAAAGGCAAGCCTGGATGGAAGCATGAGAAATCTCATCTTCATCGTGTGACTGAAAGCGCTGTGTTCCAATGAGGATGCTCTTTCGCTAAGCATTGAGAGAAGGCTGATCGGATGGCGCTGAACAGAAAGTTCAGCTAACGTGTTTGGTCTCGTCACTCTACCTTGGGCGCGTGTTTGAGATTTCACCTTTAATTGAGACCTGAGTGCGCGTTGTGGCTAAAAGACTTCGATCGCTTTCGTTAGCTGGCAGGGAGGCATATGCAGATTGCTGACAATATTATGGACGTTTGGAACCAGATAAATGATATCCAAAACTGGCAAGAACGCGGCTTCTCCTGGCCAAAGGCCCGAGTGGCTTCTGTTTTCGCGAAGATAGCTTATTTGCACGTCCCAGAGTATGAGTTGAGGAACGCGGATCGCGCGAACCTTATTCCCTGTGCTTCATATCGGGATCAGGTCAGGGCAGCGCAGTCTTCAGTACTTGAGACTGTGTTGAGGAGTTCAGACATTGGGGAGTACTTCGTTGTTGAGAGGCCTTATGCTATTGCGGTTGGTGTTCGGATAAGGGATGTGGTCTTTGTTGCGTTTCGAGGCACGCAAAAGCTACACGACTGGTCGGTTAATTTGAATGCCACCCCCGTAAGCGTGTTTCCCCACAAGCATTTGCTCTACAAGTTTCATAGAGGTTTCTACAGAGCTGCTCTGAGCTGTTTGCCGGAAATAGAGACTCAAATTTTCGAACGTTTTGGTGAAGGTGTTACGCTTTACGTAACTGGACATTCGTTGGGCGGAGCGCTTGCTGCGATTACCCATGCCTTATGGGCAAAATCGGAACAAGATATTTTTCGGTGGGCGCCTACTCATTGGCAGGCGGGCCCAGCTACTCACAGTTGCTACTCATTTGGCATGCCAAGGTATGGGAATTTCCATGCGATTCATGGCCTGCCCAATCCTTTCAGCGTTTCTACTGCTTTGGACATCGTGCCTAAAGTGCCACCAAAGCTCATAGGTTTTGAGGATGCAGTTCAAAACTATTCCCTCTCTCAAGGTGGAGAATTAGCTGCTAGCTCGACTACTTGGGGTGCATTTCCTCAATTTATTTTTCATTTGGCCACAATGAAGGTTCTTCGTGAGCACGATATCGAGGAATATATGAGGCGGATCGATCATAGGTGCGAGACTCACTAGAAAAAATGTATTCAGGGCACACCTCGCTGGCACCTTTTTAGGTCGCCTGGGTAAATGTAAAGCTTGCAGGGAAAGATTATGTATAGCCTTCTGGTGACCGCTCGTGACGGAGCCTGGGATTTGCCAGCTTATGAGTTTGAAAAAGAGCGTTTCCTTGAGCACACGAATGATAAAGAGAGAGCGCTTTTCAGATCTCTAGACGCCGAGCGCATAGAGCTTCTGAAATCCTTCCCCTGCCTCTTTGCCTACGAAGGGAATAGCCAGCCGCTCCGAGTTGGCTATATTCGGGCCATAAAGGAGCGGAGTCGCTCAATCATGATCGAATATGAGTTTGAGGGCGATATTCCTCCTATTCCCTTTTCTGAAATATCACCAATTCTAAATCTGTTGGAGATAAGTAAGGGGGAAATGAATAGGACTCACTGGGCTGTGAAGGACGAGAGTTTGTTCAGTCGTCTTCACACGGCGAAATTGATTGACCCGAAGTTTATCAATCCAGTTGGGCGCGCTGGTAAGCTGGAGGAGCTGCGATTCAAGGTTGCATTTTCTTTCCCGGGAGAAGTGCGAGAGAGCGTTTTATCCATCGTTAATCAATTGAAGAGTTCTCTACCTTCGGGTTCTATCTTCTACGATGATGATTTCACTGCGCAGCTTGCGCGCCCAAACTTAGATAGTTTGCTCCAAACCGTTTACCTAAATAATTCCGATTTAATTGTTGTTTTCCTTTCAGGTGACTACGAGAGAAAAATATGGTGTGGCATCGAGTGGAGAGCGATACGAGGGATCATTAACAATAAAAGCGACCATGCCGTTATGTTCGTCAGGTCTGACGAGGCAGAGATACCGGGAGTATTTGCTCATGATGGCTATCTTGATTTGCGTAGATTTAGTCCTGAGCAAGTTGCAGACTTTATTTTGGAGCGAGTACGTTTGAATGAGCGGCAGTGAATTTCAACAGTGGTGCCGAGCAAACTTTCTCGGTGCCTCCACATGTTGAAACTTTGATCGCTGTGTTTTTATCTGTGGTAGTGGGCTGAAAGGGGGAAGGTTAGAGTATTTAGGGCAGTACGCACTGCGGAGCAGGGCCTTGGCGGCTTCCAATTAATGTTCACCAGTAAACTTAGAGAAGAGGTAACTGCCATGGTAAAACAACTGCTGAGTAAAGCTGGGCCTGCTTTTTGGCCCACCCTGGTCATCCTCGGATGGCTTGCATTCTTTAGTTCGTTCTTCGTCGTAAACCCAACGCTGTTAATCGTGCTACAGAGTGTCGCCAGGGTCCTGCCCTAAATACTTTAGTGTTCCAACAGATAACCTTATCGTTTCCCTTTAAGACTAAATTCGTCGCTGCCGGCTTGCGATTGGGCTAGACCTCAAAAGCTGGCGATATTAGATGAGCATCAAGCAGATATGGGAATAGTGAAAAAGAAGAGGCGGACTAAAGCACTAAAGAAGATTCTGGCGCTAAGGGATGGCGGTGCCCGTTGTACCCAAATTTTCGATAACGTCCGGAGAACTGACAGCTCCCCGAAAAGAAATCTTGAGACGGATTTCGTTTTTTATAATCGCTCCTCAAGGCCTGAGATTGGAAAGGTTAGGGATTTGTTGGAGCTTTTTGCTTCTCGATACCCGAAGCATGAGGTGGGTGAGCTGGTTAAGCGCCTGCGTTCCGGTGATGATGTTCATTTTAGATCGGCGTCGTTTGAGCTTTTCTTGCATGAGGCTCTTAGGAGTCAGGGATTTCAACTTACTCCTCATCCTGAGCTGCTAAATGGACGCTCTTCTCGTCCAGATTTTTTAGTCAGGGATAAGGCTGGTGAAGAGTTTTACCTCGAAGCCAAATTAGCGTCCGAGAACAACGCTCTGGATAAAGGTGGAGAAGATCGTATAGGGGGTGTTCTTGATACGTTGTCAGCGTTTCCCCATAAAAACTTCATGGTTTTTATAACCCAGGATGGAAGTCCTAGAAGCACTCCGAGCGGGAAAAAGTTGGTCGGAAAAATTCACAACTGGCTTGACAAGCTCGACCCTGACGTTATTGCTCGGCAAATTGATGATGAGGGTTTTGACTCTTTGGAACCATTTCTTTGGGGTCATGACGGTTGGGATATACAAGTCCGCCCAGTTCCGCTTTCTCAAGAGAAAAGAGGTAAATGCCTAAACTTAATTGGTGGCAGCGGAATTGGTGGAGGGTTCGTCGATGCTTGGAGTCCAATTAGAGATGCGGTGAGGGCTAAAGGAAACAAGTATGGCGAAATGGTTAAGCCACTGGTTGTTGCCATCAATTTAGACTCATTTATCTTGGATCGCATCGATGAAGTTCAGGCGCTGTTTGGACAGGAGCAGTATCTAGTAAAGCCTGGTACAACTGAGAAGCCCGAGATGAGGCGTGCTCCCAACGGGGTCTGGCTAGGAAAGGTTGGCCCCACTTACACGCGCGTAAGCGCCGTATGGATATTCAATGACTTGCATGCCTCTTCTCTGGCGAGCAGAGACAATACGGTGTATTTCAATCCATGGGCAAAGCATCCTGCGCCTGGCTCCCTAAAGCTTTTCCCGCATGCCTCCGCAGATGACTTCACTATCAATTGGTGCGAGGGACTGTCTATTAGAGAGGTCTTTGGCTTAAGTGAGGATTGGCCTGGTGGTCAGTAGTACGATGCCTCAATTGTGTCGCTTTGGGCTTACCCCGGTCCACTTTTGTGCAGCGATCCCGAAGCAAGACTCAGCACTTTATTTGCAAAAGTAGGATCAAGATTTGGAAATGTCAGATAAAATTGCTCTTGCTGCTCTAGGCCTGTCTTTTGGCTCGCTTATTGTGGCTTTCTTGAGCTATCTATCCTCGAGGAAAGCCCTGAAGCTTTCAGAGCATGAGGTGTCTGAGCGAAAGCTGCCAATCATACCCTACTTGATCGACTGTTTCGTGTTTTACCAGGGCAGTGAAAAGTTCTGTTCATTCGCCGTTTCATACACAAATCAATCCTCTAGCCCAGCGACATTTGCTTCTCTTACGCTCGAAGTTGAGTTTGTCGATAATGAGCAGACTCCTGGCAAAGCTGTTATTGAACCGCACTTGGATGTGGAGCCGTTGGGTCTCGCGTCCGGTTATAAAAAACTGAAAATACCGGTTAATTTGCCGCCGAAAGAGACGGTGACTGGTTGGGTTTCGTTTAAGCTGCCAGCCAACCAAGATCGCGGGTTCCAGATTAATTCGTATCGAGTGGTTGGCCGTTCGCCGGGCGGAGGTGAAACAGAGCTGCACGCATATTTAATGAGGTTAGTTAAAGATGAGACGCAGAACGAAATTGGCTGACAGCCATTTCGTACCAATTGTTGGTGATGGCGCTATTGCGAATGGCGGTACAGCTGATGGGCGAGCAATACCAGTTCTGGTTGTGGACTGTGAGAATCATAAGGCAGTGCTCAACCTCGTTCACCTTCATGTGAGCTCGCCGCCTGGAGACGTGACTTGTACTTGGGGCATTAATAAGAAGCATGCGTTTTTGCTCTTTTCTTTTTCGAAGCCCTCGGAGCTGAGTTTTGGCGTAAAGTTTGACCTTCAGAGTCAAGCGAATTTAGCTGACGGGATAGTTCAGTCTCAAGGAGTTTATCTGCAGCCAAGTGTATTTGGTGCCCGGGTAGCTGAGGGCTTGGATAATCCCAAAGTTCTGATTGAGGTTGCGCCTCAAACTAAACTTCCAGATTGGGATGAAAGGCTTATAAAAGCGATTGCCCTAAAAATGAGGAAGTACGGAATGTCGAGGCGTCAAGCCAAAGAGGCGGCGAAGGATTATTTGCAGAGAACGAGAGAGGTCTGGGCTTTCCGTATGGGAGATGCACCAGTAGATTTCTCAAGCACCTCTGACCAATGAGCAGGGACATTTCCGGTTGGTACTGAGTTGCCACGGATTGATCGTTCGTTAACCGGCAGTGTTTCAAGAGGCTCTTAGCTTGATGCCCCATGAGTGTCCCGCAGCGTTCTGCAAAAAAAAACAAAGCCCGCACAAGGCGGGCTAAGTCATTGAATTCATGGTGCCCGGAGGCGGAATCGAACCACCGACACGGGGATTTTCAATCCGAGTCACAATCGCCACACTGCGACACAGTGCTGCACAATCAACCAGTTACAGAATTCCAAGGCCACACAGCACCACATAAAACCCCGAACGCGTGGACACTTCGTTGACACCTTTACTGGCCTGCAAGTCGAAGGCTTGAAGCTAACTGACGCAGCGAATTGAGAGAGCCTGCTACTAAATAGCAAAATAACTTGCCAAATTGTTGAGGGTGGTCTTTGCTTAATGTGTATATAAAATACTCAGGAGATACTCTCATGGCGCATCGCTATTACGTCAACAAAAACGCCCAAGATAATGGTGATCACGAAGTTCACACGACTGGTTGCAGTCATATGCCAGCACCCCATAACTGTCACACTCTCGGTTTGTTCAATAACTGTAGAGAGGCGGTTGCGGAAGCGAGAAAGATCTACCCAAGATCCAATGGCTGTTACTACTGCTGCAATGCTTGCCATACCTCGTAAGAAGTTAAAAAGACACTTCCCACGGTTTAGCTATGGGTGGTGAACCTGGAAATGGTCAAAATTTCGGCTATCTTTAAGGTTCACCAACATTCACGGCCGTTGTCGTTGTATAGAAGGCATGATCAATAAGGAATTGTCATGTCTCAAGTTCCGATGCCCGAGGGTGATACCTCGCTTTATTCTGTACTGACTCATCAATCTGATTTGTCTAATCAAGAGCTTCAGCAGAAGTTACAGTCTATTCCCGGTGTTGAAATAGATCACCGTCTTCCTTCAGAAAATGAGCTTTCAAAATACAAGAGATACAGTGTTTCGCTACCTTCATCACCCGACCGTCTTCGTTCTGGAATCGAGGTGTGGGGGTTAGAGCCCGCGACGGCTACAGTATTTCTTATTGGTCTCGGTATATTGCTTGAATATGTAACAAAAAAATCATCGGGAGGTACTCCGAGTCAGGGTGGCGGTAGCCCGCCTGTAATCGACAATGGAGGTTCTGGTTCCGAGGGACTGTGTAAGCATCTTGTTGATGGAGAGGAGTGTGGGCATCCTTTTAAGACTCCAACAACCATTCGCCAAGGTGACACTATAACTGTTGTAAAGTTCTGCACACGAGATCCCGATCCTCACCCGACTTTGGAACACTTTAGACAAAAATCCTGAGCTGGGAATGTGTGGCCGATTCAATGCATACGACGATCCCGTAGTACAGGAACTCCTGGGAGAACTCGGCAGACTACTCCGGATAGAACATCACTAACGGAGCCGAAGCCCTGGTTGTCTCTTGTCACTCGCCAAATTACTACCAGGTGCACCGTTTTCTGCAGAAAAGCGATATGTAGTCTAAATTAATAGGATAAACACACATTCGGACATGGAGGTTCACATGCGTCGCTTTACTCTGCTTTCCGTGCTTCTTATCCAGGGCTGTTCAGGTGTCGTTACCATGGACGGCATCCAAGGCAATGATGTTTCTGAGATCGGTATATACGCGGTTGACTCATCTCAGCGAGTCATCATGGCAGATATGGATAATGGGCGTTTCTGTGCCGAGCCTCCCCCCGAAACGCAGATGGAGTCAGAGAGTTCGTTTCGGATGCTACTTGAGGCGGCAATCAACTCGGAGGAGGATGCAGGAAAGATTGAAGCATACCGAGCACTCTCCGAGAAAGCCAAGCAACTCTATCGACGTAGCCACTCCGTTCAATTGTATCGGGACGTTTCCTATTACTTATGCCAGTCGTATGTCAATGGTGCTCTCAGTGTGAGTCCTGACGGAGTTAAAGAGCTTCGTGCTGAATACGAAAAGCGAGAAAGAGAAATCCTGAAGAAGCTTGATCTAATAGTTACTCAACTAGAGGAATTGAAAAAGGAGCAAACTTCTCTTTATGGGTCACCCTTGGAAGGTGGGGAAAATGCTTCTCCGTCTCCAGAGACTTTGGCTAAGCTAGAAAATAGGGTTGAGTTAATGACAGAGACCGTCAAGGAGCTAAAAGAGGAGGCTGATTCAGTAGATCTAATTCTTAAGTTCACTGAAATCTTCCGGGATGATATTTACATGGTTGCTCAAATGACTTTGGCTCAGCGCGCGTTCAGATCTTTGGACAGTGAAGTCAGCGAGTTCTATGAGAGCGAACTAAGTCGGGAGAAGGGAAAGAACGAAGCGTTATCTTCGGAGCTGGAATCATTTAGAACAAAACTTCAGACAATCACTGAGCAACTCACTCGGATACAAACCGGTGTTGATGCGAACGCGGAGAAGATAAAAGCTCTTGAGTCCGAGGAAAAGAGTACAGGAAGTGAACCTGAAGGGTCGGCGACCTCTTAGGATGTACACTTGTATAGCGCTTTTTCAATTCCTTAGTGAGAATCAAGGGAAACAATGTGCGGCCGATTCAACGTATCCGACGACCCCTTAGTCCAGGGCCTCCTGGACGAACTCGGCATCCCGCTCCGGATAGAGCCCCGGGTTAACATCGCCCCCGGAGCCAAAGCCCAGATCGTCTACGAAACCCACCAGGGCCGCACCCTGCAGGACGCCATCTGGTCACTGCTCATAGAACGCAAACCAGACGGCACCGGCTACCGCCCCTCGCCAAAGTACAGCACCTTCAACGCCCGATCGGGCAGCCTGGGCACCAGCCCACTCTGGAAGAAGCGGTTTCACAGTCAGCGCGCCATCATACCGGCCAGCGGCTTCCATGAATGGACAGGCGAGAAAGGCCACAAACAGTGCTACAACATCCACCCGGCCGACAGCGCCATTGCCTTTGCTGGCCTGTATGAGCTGTGGGACTTCCAGGAAGAAGTGGTACCGTCGTTCACCATCATCACCCTGCCATCACACCCCAGGTTCAGCCACATCCACCCGAAAAGCATCCCGCTCATGCTCAACCGGGAAGACTTCGACATGTGGCTGGACCCAAACTTGACCAACACAGACCCATTCCAGGACTTACTCAAAACCCGAATCCGGCAACCCCTCCTGGTAGAGCCCATAAAATCACCCGCCACCCTGGAACAAACCGGCCAGGCAGAACGAATCGAACCGGATTAACCAGCACACAGAAAGGGAAGTGTGGGAAATTTCTCACGCTGAATTAGGAAAAATCGGCTAAACGTTACAACGTGTAACGGTACACTGGCAGTGAGCCGTTTGGTCAGGAAGACCAGGGCTCACCGCCGGCAGGGATGCCAGGCAAGCGCGACACCTGCACAGTGGTGTGACTGCAGGGAGAGTTCTGAGTTATGATCCCTCCGAGGCGCGGCTCATCTGCTTGATCAATAGGCTGTTCCGTTTTTTCGTAGTTATTTGGGGATCGTGCGTCTAAGGGTTTTGATGGATCAGGATAAAGACTACTGGCGTAATGAAGTTGTTGGTTTTTTGGCTCTCACTACATTAAAAGGTGTGGGTTATTGGACTTTATATAAACTTCTCAAGAGACAGATCGGTCTCAAAAACTTTCTCAAATCTACGCAAAAGGAAGATTTTGAGGGTGCTCTCCATATTACTCTTGATTTGGACGGTCAGGAGTGGATTGAGTACCAGCGTTTACTTTGGGATAAGGGTGTAGCCCTGGCACGTCAGCTTTCCTCTCTTGGGATTCGTCTTATTTTTAAGCGGCACCCAGATTTTCCATCTTCACTTGAAGAAATTTCTGACGGTCCTGAATGGATTTTTGTTCAAGGCGAGTTAGAGAACCTACACTCTTCATCTATTGCGGTTGTCGGTACTAGGAAGGCGACAAATGACGGAGAGTTTTTGACCAGATACTTGATTGCACTTTTGGCGCACTCAAAAAAGGTAATTGTTTCTGGATTGGCGGTTGGGATTGATCAGATTGCTCACTCTGAAGCTATTCGTTACTCGTTACCGACAGTTGCCGTTTTGGGAACTGGTGTTTTAAAGGATTATCCAAAAGGCTCTGAATTATTGCGCAAGAACATCCTGGATTCTGGCGGTACAATTGTTTCTGAGTATTTGCCTAATCAGAGTTACTCGGCTGAGAACTTCGTTCGTAGAAATCGCATTCAGGCCGCTCTCTCTAACGTTGTTGTTCCTGTTGAATGGAATATAAAAAGCGGGACTGCTCATACTGTGGATTTTGCTTTTAGGTATCGAAAGTTTATCGCTAACCTGTATTTGCCCGGTACTTCTTCCGCCCGACCTGAGTTGTCATTTTCTCAGAATCGATATGGGGCAGAGTCTTTTGAGGTGCCTGCACAGTCTGATTCGCTTTTAGATTTTCTTATCCATTCTGGGTCTGAAGCAGTTCAACCAGTTCAAGCAAGTTTTGATCTTTAAGGAAGTGAGATCATCCATTTGGTGCTTTGACAAGGTATCCTTCAAGAATGCTTATAATCATTGCTTCTCCTAATTCTATTCTAACCAATGGCTCACCGTCTCAAGACGTCGTCGATGTTTTAAAAGACGTAAAATCACAAGGTCATCCTGTAGGGTTGGTATCAAATAAATCTCAGCCTAGTTGGTTTCAGGGTTGCTTTGATGGTAGCCGCGTTCAATTCTTGAATTCACCTGGTCGTCAGAATGGCAAGATAGTTTCTAAAAATGCCAAAAAATTTCAACTAGAACCATATAATGTACTGGTTTTGGCATCTAAGCCTGAAGATGTTCAGATGGGTAAGAATGGTGGAGCCGTTCTTGTGGCTGCGGCTTGGAGTAATCTACCTTCAGAAGTAGAAGCGTTGGGTATAAAAGCGCAGTCTGCTGCCGAGTTTCGTCAGATCATTGATCTTACAGATGGGTGGCCTGGAGGTTGGTGGAGTTCCTTTGATGGATCAAATTATCGAGTCAGAGCTCTTGCTGATCTATCTACTTTTGGTAAAGGGCATACGCAGGCCCAATTCCGTGATGGTGTCAAAGCCACTGTCAAAAGTGGTGGTGTTCAACTCAATTCCTTGTTGACAGTTGTTGCACGTTCCCTTCTAAGTGAAGGTTTAGCTGATAAGAAAAATCTTTTCTGGGGAGTATACCCTTCATCGACAAGCTCGAATAAAGACGATGAAGTTCTGAGTGATTTTACTCATCGTTTGAGAACTACTGTTTCAAAGGTTCGGATGGCTTACAGAGGGAAGCCTCTTTTTATTCGTCACACTCCCTCCATTCGCCGACATACTGTTTCAGGTTCAATTGACCGCACTGACCCTGTCAATCAGATCAAGACAATCCATTTGAATCCACACTATAGAGGTAAGCTTCAACGTCGTAATGTAATAGTCATTGACGACTGCACGACATATGGAGTTTCTTTTGGGGTCGCAGCTGCTTTCTTAAAAGCAGCTGGTGCCGCCTCAGTAACTTGCGTGGCTCTTGGCAAATTTGGTGATCAACTGCGCGAATACGATATCTCAATCAAATCGGATCCTTTCGCGCCAGTTACCGCAGACGAGAACTTCTCAATAAATAAGGTATCGCGTAGTTACCCAAAAACTAATCCGGTCTCTCAATCAGTTCTTCAAAAATTAATCGGTTGAGTCCGTAATCTAAAAAAACATCGAATACTTTGCCTGAAACCGCCACCACATACTACGGCGGCCAGCCCTCTTGTTCTTGTGGTTCCCCTCGTCGGTCTCCATACCAAGCCTGGGCGATACGTGCAGCCAGGCAGAAACCTATCCTGTTTTCAGGCAGTTCTCTCTTCTAGCAATCTCTGTGTCTGGATCGACCTGACCGCATTCTGGGTCAGTTGAACCTGTCATAAGCCAA
>Ga0207832_100348_pt1 | contig 16870 bp, 17 predicted proteins | sample TtanPargueraPR_3_FD_187743 | JGI IMG/M metagenome (GOLD analysis project Ga0207832, IMG submission 187743) | Aerobic enrichment media microbial communities from Bioluminiscent Bay, La Parguera, Puerto Rico - Tt and P1 (4) (SPAdes) | ecosystem: Environmental > Aquatic > Marine > Unclassified ...
ACAGTTAATTATAGTATAAGATAGGGCTTCCTTTTTTTTCAAACAAAAATAGGCCTTTCAAATATCATATGGTATACCATACAATAATTTAAAGCCTATCAATGACCATACAATAATTTAAATATCTAACAAAAAAGGGAACTTGTCAAAAGTTCCCTTTTATTTTGATGGATAGACTGTAATATTTCCTTTACCTTGCTTTTTAGAGATATACATGTTTTGATCACCCAAATCTAGTAAATGATGATAATCACTAGTTTCAGGTGTGATAGGTACAATCCCTATAGATGCACTTACTCCAACTTTTTTAGTCATTTCATTTAGATTTTCAATATCATGAATGAGTTGTTTTGACCGCTTTATGACTTGGTCTAAAGTATGATCATAAACGTAGATGAAAAATTCATCTCCTCCTAAACGATAATATAAGACGTTATACTCCCAATGATTGATAAACATGTTAGCAATGTCTTTTAATAATTGGTCACCTTCTTGGTGTCCATAATGATCATTTATGTGTTTAAATTTATCTATATCGAAGTATATCCCATATGAACCTTTAAATTTCTTAAGATTATCAAGGTGTTTTTTTAAAGTCTCACGCGTAAATAATCGAGTCAGTGGATCTTGATGGGTTTTCTTATAATGTATGATTTCATCTGGCGTATGATTGATGATGTGAAGCACTTGTCCAAAGATAAGTATATGATGATCATAAGTGACTTTTTTAAGTAGTGTATATAACCACTTAGTTTCATTTTTATCTTCAATAGGAATATAAGTGAGTATTTGTTTTTTCATAGCAGTAATCTTATACTTTAAATCATCAAAGAATGTATTACGTCCTTCAACTTCAGCAATCTCGTTATCTGATTTTATGAGAGTCTTAATTTCTTGACTAGTTATAATAACTTTTTTTGATAGACCGATGGTACTTAAATCACCGGAAATAATTTGGATAAATAATGGACGTTCGTTTAGGGCAAAGTAAAAATGAATATGCTCTTTATCATTAAATAACATATCGTTAATATAGTCTATATTATAGGTATTTTTTAAATGCGCTAAATAGTTGTTTTCCATAGCATCACCAAAATCAATTTTATCATAAATGTAAGCGGTTTTGTTACTAGAATTGTTAAAAAAGTAGCAAAATCAATGAAATAACTTTGAAATAATGTAAAAAACAGTGCAGTTATCGATTTTTTTAATGTTATAATAAATACAAATGAATAAACGTGGTGATATCTAAATGGATCAAAATCTCAAAAAATATACAGAAGAAATATATGAGGAATCGCAAAAAATCATTGACTTGTTTGGACCAAGATTAGCTGGAACAAAAAATGCATTAGATGCAGGTGATTATATATACGATTCAATCAATGAGTTCGCTGATGAAACATATAAAGAGGAGTTTCATGTTTATCAAGGAGCATTTTTAGGATGGATTAGAATTTTAGTGTTTAATTTTCTTTTAGCACTTATATTTTTATGGTTAAATTATCCTTTTATATCTTTAGTTTTACTTATCGTAAGCATTATCGTTTTAGTGTTACAGTTTTTCTTATATAAGCCTTTATTGGATCGCTTTTATCCAAAGAAAAAAGGAAAAAACGTTTATGGAAAAATTGAACCTAAAAAAGAAGTTAAACAACAAATTATTGTCAGTGGACATCATGATAGCGCTAGAATCTTTAATTTTTTCATCAAACAACCTAAACTTTATAATCTAAGAACAACCGGATCTATTGCTTTAGTTATCATATTAGCTTTAATAACTTTAGTGTTTATGGCGACATCATGGTTAGATACAATTTCTATATACGTTAAGATTTTATTTAGTATTAGCTTTCTATTAGTAGGACAAATGTGGTTTTTTGCAAGTAAAAAAGGGACACCTGGTGCTGGTGATAATTTGGTTGCTTCAATGATTGCACTTGAAATAGGTAAACATTTTAAACTTGTTGAACCGCTAGACCATACGAAAATCATTGTTTTAAGCTTTGATGCAGAAGAAGAAGGTTTAAGAGGGGCTAGAGCATATGTTAAAGCTCATGAGAAAGAACTTAAAGATATACCAACTTATCTTTTGAATGCTGATTGCTTATACGATGAAAAAGAATTATTTTTCTTGACCAGTGATTTAAATAATTTCGTAAAATTTGACGATGCATTTACAGATGAACTATTAGATATCTCAGATGCAGAAGGGATCTTTACTTTTAAACAACCACTTGCGTTTTTAACAGGTGGCACAGATGCTGCAGAGTTTGCAAAAAAAGGTATTACATCAACAACATTAATCGGTATGCCTTGGTCAAACAGTAACCGTAATACAAGCTATCATACACCAAATGATACACTAGAAAATGTTAATTTCAATGTTGTTCATGACACCATGAAGATATTTATGGGATATATTAGATACAAAGATAAAAAAGTAGGTGCACCAGTTGAAGGAAACTAAACTAACATCAAAAAAAGTATATGCTTGTTCATTTATGGATTTATACGAAGATCAAGTTGTGTTGCCATCAGGTAGACAATCTGAAAGAATCTATTTAAAACATCCTGGTGGAGCAGCAATGCTTGCAACCACAGAGGATGATCAAATCATTTTGATCAAACAATTTAGATATCCACTAGATGAAATCATTTATGAAATACCAGCTGGAAAAATGGATATGGATGAAGAGTCGTTTATGGATTGTGCGATTAGAGAATTAGAAGAAGAAACAGCATATCGTTCCAATGAAGTTTCATTTTTGATTGAATTATATCCATGTGTTGGCTATAGTGATGAAAAGATCCAAATTTATAGAGCGAAACATGCATATAAAGTGGATCATCCACTTGATATGGATCAAGATGAAAACATCGATGTGTATTTATTTAATAAGTCAGAAGTCTTAGATTTACTCTCTAAAAATGAGATCAAAGATGGCAAAACTTTAATTGCTATTCAATATTGGTTATATGAAAAATGAGTGTTGATAAAAACATTCATTTTTTCCTCTTGTAGGGGTTTAAAAATGCTGAAAAAAAGCGTATAATAAAACTATGAAAGCGTTTTTATTAAAAAGTACATAAGGAGAACGATTAAAGATGCGAATGACCGCTGTGATTAAAGAAAAAAGAGATAAGGGATGTAAATTAACAACGAGTGAAATCCCAAATCAGTTAGGTCCAAAAGATGTCTTAATTAAAGTGCTTGCGACGTCCATTTGTGGAACCGATGTGCATATTTATAAATGGGATAAGTGGAGTCAAGGGCGCGTACAACCACTAAACATCATGGGTCATGAGTTTGCTGGTGAAGTTATCAAAATAGGAAAAGATGTATCTAAAGTGAAACTTGGAGATATCGTTTCATCTGAAACACATCTCGTGTGTGGGACTTGTGAATTTTGTAAAAGAGGGGAATATCATATTTGTGAGAATACAAAGATCATTGGTGTCGATACTGATGGTTGTTTTGCTGAATATATCAAGATGCCTGAGTTTAATTTAATTGTTAATAACAGAGATGTAGATCCTAAATATTTATCCATCCAAGAACCTTTAGGAAATGCAGTACATACAATGCTACATTTTGATATTGTTGATAAGGATGTTGCTGTTGTCGGATGTGGTCCTATTGGACTTATGGGTGTGAATATCGCAAAAGCCATGAAGTCAAAAAAAATTATTGCGATTGAAGTCAATCCATATCGCATAGAGCTTGCTAAAAAATTAGGTGCAGATGTGGTTATTAATCCTAAAGAAGAAGATGTTATCAAAAGAGTCTTAGAAGAAACTAACGGTAAAGGTGTTGATGTTGTTACTGAGTTTTCTGGAAACAAATCAGCTATTGAATCAGCCTTTAAATATGTTAAACCAGGTGGTAAAATGTCTATGTTGGGCATTACCGAAGATGAGATCACATTTGATTTATCTAACGATTTTGTCTTTAAAGGTATTACCATGTATGGTGTTGTAGGCAGATTGTTATTTGATACATGGGATAAAGTCAGTTATTTAATTAACCATCATATGCTTGACCTAGAAGATATTGTTACACATACCCTACCTTTAGAAGATGTAGAAAAAGGTATGGAAATTATGATGTCAGGTCATAGTGGAAAAGTCGTTTTAATACCAAAACATAAGGAGTGAGATCAGTGTCATTTTTAACAAACAGAATTGAAGCATTAAAGGAAGATGGAGTCTATCGCAAGCTTCCAGTTAACGAAGGACCTTGTGATGCAGAAATTATCTTGAATGGTAAAAAAGTTATCAATTTATCATCTAATAATTACTTAGGATTTGCAAATCATCCAAGACTAAAAAAAGCTGCAATCAAAGCCATTGAAACCTATGGTGTTGGTGCAGGAGCAGTTAGAACGATTGTTGGTAATATGGATATTCATGAAAAACTTGATGAAACCATTGCGAAATTTAAAAAAGAGGAAGCAGCGCTTGTTTTCCAATCAGGTTTTAATGTAAACGCTGGAGTGATTCAAGCAATCACTACCGATAAAGATATTATTATATCAGATCAGTTAAATCATGCATCCATCATTGATGGCACAAGACTTTCTAAAGCAAGTCGTGCAGTTTACAAACATAGTGATATGAATGATTTAGAGCGCGTTTTAAAAGAATCTCAAGGAAAATACGAACAAATGCTGGTGATTACTGATGGTGTATTTTCAATGGATGGAGATATTGCAAAACTACCAGAAATCGTGAAATTAGCTAAAAAGTATGGTGCATTAACATATGTTGATGATGCCCATGGTTCAGGTGTATTAGGTGAAAGAGGTAGAGGAACAGTTGACCATTTTCATTTACACGGGCAAGTAGACTTTATTGTTGGAACTTTATCAAAAGCAATAGGAGTTGTTGGTGGATATGTTGCTGGATCAATGGAAATGAGAGATTGGTTGTTACACAGAGGTAGACCATTGCTATTCTCAACTGCAATGATGCCAGGTGCAGCAGCAGCAATCATCGAAGCATTCCATATGCTTGAAACATCAAGTGAATATACAGATAGACTATGGGAAAATGCTAGATATTTTAAAAATAAATTAGAGAAGTTAGGATTTGATATTGGTCATAGTGAAACACCAATTACGCCAGTTATGATAGGAAATGAGGCTTTGACTATGGAGTTTTCGAAACAATTGCTTTATAATGGAGTATATGTTTCTGGTATTGTATTTCCAACAGTACCAAAGAATACTGGAAGAATAAGATGTATGGTTTCAGCACTTCATACCAAAGAACAACTCGATCATGCTGTTGAAATTATGGCATTAACCGCAAAGAAACTTAATATTTTATAAGAAAAGAGGATCTTCTTATGCTCGAACAATTAAAAAAATATTTTGATCATTTCCATGAGGCAGTTTATATTGTTGATACGCATAGGAAGATTTTATATTATAATCCAGTCGCTGAAAAGATTTCTGGATTTACAAAAGATGAAATGGTCGGTACCCATTGCTGGGATAATAAACTCAATCATATCAATGAACAAGGAAAAAAGCTTTGTTTAGATGGTTGTCCTTTACAACAATCGATTAGAGAAAATATAATTACGGATAATTTTGTTTATCTGCAACATAAAAAAGGTCATAGAAAACTTGTTCATGTGAGAGCCATTCCTTTAGAAGTAGAGGGGAAGATTATTGGTGCAATCGAAGTTTTTACAGATCAAACCACAAAATCGATGTTGCTTGAAGAAGAAAAACTATCATCAATACTAACATACGTTGATCCACTTACTGGACTATTAAATCGTATGTTTATGCAAGTTAAGTTAAATAAATTGCTTGCCGATAAGAAACTTCAAGAATGGGGCTTATGCTTCATTGACTTAGATAATTTTAAAAGAACAAACGATATTTATGGTCATGTGATTGGTGACAAACTTTTAGAAGCTGTTGCTTATACCATATTAGATAATCTTCATGAAAATGATCTGGCTTTTAGATATGGTGGTGATGAACTTATTGTCATGTTTCATCACGTCACAAAAGCAGAACTCATGGATAAAGCATCTTTGATGCAAATCTTAATACAAGCAACCAAACTAAGAGATATTGATGATGATAAGTTAACTCAAACATCCATTGGAGTTACTTTAATACGCAAACATGCTGATTTGACAAAAGCAATTGAAATCGCAGATCAAGCGATGTATATTGCTAAGAAAAGTGGAAAAAATAAAATACAGTTTTTAGATATGGATGAATATTAATATGGAACAATTCGAAAGATTCGACATTGAAAAAAAGCCAGTTAAAGAAAAATTATATTTAACCCCTTTAGCATGGCTTTTATCTTTACCAAGTATCTGGTATCGTAGATTAAAAGTGAATAAAGTTGGTGTAAAAGGTCTTAAACCACCTTATGTTTTACTTTGCACACATCATGCGTTTATTGATTTTAAAGTCACGACAAGAGCAATTTTCCCTAGGAGAGCTAACTATGTAGTAGCCATCGACGGATTTATCAAAAGAGAGAAGCTGCTTAGAAATGTCGGGGGTATCATGAAACGTAAGTTTACAAATGATACTGTACTTTTTAGACACATTAAATATGCACTCAACCAACTCAATTACATTGTTGCAATCTATCCTGAAGCGAGATACTCCTTAATTGGCACTACAGCCATATTACCTGATTCACTCGGGAAAATGGTCAAGACACTTAAAAAACCTGTTGTCGTCTTAAATATGCACGGAAACTATTTAACACAACCTGTTTGGAATTTGCATATGAGATATGTACCTTTGAAAGCTGATATGACTAAAATATTAGATGTAGATGATATTAAAGAGTTATCTGTAGAAGAGATCAATCAAAAAATAAGAACTGCTTTTCATTATGATGAATATCAATGGCAATATGATAACAAGATTAAAATCAATTATAAGCATCGAGCAAAGAACATCCATAAGGTGCTATATCAATGTCCTTCATGTAAAACAGAACATGAAATGGACTCTAATTTCAACAAGATTTGGTGTAATCAATGTGGTAAGACTTATGAAATGGATGTTTATGGTAGATTAGAAGCAACAAAAGGAAAAACAGAGTTTCCTCATATACCTGATTGGTATGAATGGGAAAGAAAAAACGTATTAGATGAAATTCGAAAAGGTAAATATATCTTTGAAGATGAAGTTCATGTTGAAGCACTTCCAAATAGTAAAGGTTATATCCCTGTAGGAAAAGGAAAACTTACACATTCAATCAAAGGGTTTGAGTTAATCGTTGATGAAAAACCATATCCTTTACATTTAATCAAAGAGCCTTTATCCATGTATGGGTGTCATATTGAGTATGACTATATGGGCAAAGGAGATTGTATTGACTTATCAACGATGCATGATACTTATTATATTTACCCACTAAACCAAAAAGATGTTGTAACTAAAATCAGTTTAGCGACTGAAGAAATATATAAAATAGAAAAAGAGAAGTTTAATCATGCAAATAAGATGTGAAAAAATGAAAGATATGACAACATGCATCACAGATCATAAAAAAGAAGTTCGATATATGTTATCTGGTGAGGTTGCAGACGTTGATCAAAAAGAAGTTGATATTGTAGAAAAATATATCCAAAAAGCATCAAATGATCGTAAAAAAGTCATTTGTCCGATTTTTTATACATGTGGTGGATGTGATTTTTTACATACTACATATGAGTATCAAGCAAATTTAAAAGAAAAGCACGTTGAATCGCTTTTTAAACAAAAAGGGTTATTTCACAATGTAAGTCCAATTATAAAAAATGAGGAACCACTCTATTACAGACATAAAACCGTTCTTTCAGCAACAAACAGAAAAAATAAATTAAGACTGGGTTTATATCAAGAGAAATCTAAAACGATTACTCCTTTTTTGGATTGTTATATCCATGATAAAAAAGCAAATGAAGTCGTTAAAACCATAGAACAATTATTAAACCAGTTTAAGATTTCAGCGTATGATATTGATAAAAAACAGGGCATCATCAAGCATGTGATGATTAGAAAATCATATGCCAGAGGCGATATCATGGTTGTGTTTGTCACACAAGGTAATCTTTTTCCAAATGCAAAGAAGATTTCACAAATGCTTGTTAAAAAACATCCTGAAGTAAAGACAACCATTCAAAATATTCACAACAAAGATACACATTTGGTATTACTTGAAGAAGAAAAAGTGATTTATGGTTCTGGATATATATTAGATCAAATTGATGATTTATCATTTAAATTATCACCAAGATCTTTTTATCAAGTCAATCCAAAGCAAATGTACAAATTGTATCATGAAGCGATATCGATCGCTGATATTAAAAAAACGGATGTCTGCTTAGATACATATTCAGGGATTGGTACTTTATCATTATTAATCGCTAAGAAAGCGAAACAAGTTTTCGCAATAGAAGTGAATAAAGATGCACATCAAGATGCTCTTGACAATAAGAAGTATAATCAAATGAACAACATCGAGTTTATCAACGGCGATGTCAGCGAACATATGTTTAAAATTCAAGCAAATATTGATATTTTATTTATGGATCCAACAAGAGATGGAGCAAGTATAGCATTTTTAGATGATGTGTTGAAACTTAAGCCTAAAAAAATCGTGTATATATCTTGCGAACCAAAAACACAAGTCCGTGATGTGAACACCTTATCTAAACTATACAATATTGAAAAGATTCAACCAGTAGATATGTTTTCACAAACTGTTCATGTTGAAAGTATTGTCTTACTTTCCTTAAAATCGGTATGAGTTTAGAGTAGACATGTATAAAATGGGGGTACTTTGTTATGAATATTATCTTAACTATCTTGAAGGTAACTGGTTTATTTATAGTATTTTTACCTATCCTAATCATCAATCAAGAAGTTTTATATAAAAAAGAAAAACGATTGAAATGGAAAGGTTTTTTAGTTGTATATATCATTTTGGTTATTATATTTGTATTAAAAGATCTTAATATAGTATAAAAAAGTGGGTGTGCTATCTCAATGAAAAAAGTAATTTTAATCATGGGTCACCTAGCTGCAGGTAAGACCACAATCGCAAAAAAATTAGCTTCTGACTTAGGTTTGATGTGTTTTTGCAAGGATGATATCAAAGAAATTCTTGTCGATGACATTGGATTTAAGGACAGATCTGAAAATTTAAAACTCTCAAAAGCAACTTTTCATATCATGTCACATATCATTTCTAAAATGGATGATGATCATCCAATCATATTAGAAAGTAATTTTAAGTATGAAGAATTAGATGAATTAAAAGCCATCCATCATGATGTTTCTTTCTTATCTATCTTTTTAACAGGTCAATCAGAAATGTTATATGATCGATATTTAGAAAGACAAAAAACAAGACATATCGCACATAAGTCAACAGGAGAGATCCCTTATGATGTTTTTGAAGCATCTATGTTTCCTTATGACTCCATGAAATGTCTTGGTGAAAGCATCTGTTATGATATGACTAAACATCATGATGCTTATCATGAGATTAAAGAAAAAATAACAACATTTATAAGTGAGTGAAGGAGAGTTGAAATCATGAAAAAAGTGTTTATCATCTTTGGTGCTCCAGGCATTGGAAAAACAACCATATCTAAAATACTTTATAAACAAATTGATAACACTCAGTATATCGATATTGATGAATTATGGCGCATCCAACCATTTATCGTTAATGACATCAATAAAAATTACGTCGAAACTAATATTAAAACTATGTATAGATCATTTTTAAATCATCCATCATTAAACCATTTAATCCTTTCTTGGGTAGTCCCAACCAAGGGATTAAAAGATATGATGACTTCATGGTTTATGGATGCAGAGGTATATTTTTACCGGTTAGTTGCACAAAAAGAAGTTTATTTAAAAAGATTAGAAGATGATCATAGAGATGAAACCAAGTTTGAAGAGTATATGATGATTAATCAAAATCAGTCCTTTGATGATGCTATGACTATTGATGTCACACATCTGAGTATAAAAGATGTTGTCGATACGCTACTCAATCAGATCACAAAGCATATATAGGAGTTAGGTATGAATCAAAATATTGAAGACTATAAAATCATAAAACTATTAGGTAGAGGAAAAAGTGCATACTCCTACTTGGTTGAAAAAGATCAAACATTTTTTGTCTACAAACAAATGCACCAAGAAAAAATAGATTATTATCAATTTGATGACAAACTAGAACATGAACTGATTGCGTATAAGTATTTAGAAAAATCCTCAATTAAGATACCTAAACTCATTAGTTTTAATCAAAAAGAACAATATTTAATTAAAGAGTATATTGATGGTCCAACATTGGCTGATTACATTAGTAAAGGTCAATTTGATTTGGATGCTTATTTAACGCTTTATGCACACGCTATGATATTAGAAGATAAAAAAATCAATATTGATTATTTCCCTACAAATTTCATTGTCAAAGATCATGAGATGATATATATTGACTATGAAATTAATGAGTATAATCAAAAATGGGATTTCTTAAATTGGGGAAGTATATTTCTTTTTCATCAAAAAGGGTTTGAGTATTACTTAAAAGATTTTAAAGATACGACTTATCTTTTAAATGACGAGCATATGCCATTAGTTGCACCTGTCAAAAAGGCTTTTGATGAGTTTATTAAACTTACAAAACTTTTGCCAATTAAAACTATCATAAATGCAATAAAAAAAGAAGAGAAAAGTCCAACAATCAAACACATTTCAAGGATTCATAGTGGGTTTGCTGCTAAAGTATTTAAGATTGAAACGACACATAAAACATATATCTATAAAGTCTATGATGACCTTACCAAAATAGATGCTATCAAGTTAGAAATCAAAGCATATCAATATCCTAATGGATATATGCCAAAAATGATAGACTATGATCATGATCAAAGTTATATTTGGATGTTAATTGAGTATATTGACGGTATGAAAACCATGGACTTATACGAACAAAGCGAAGATGGTCAATTGATCGATGATTTTACTGATGTTCTGATTCATATACATCAAGAGAAAAACACAAAGAAAACCATAGACTTTATTAAAGAAGAAATTAAAGAAATAAAGCAAATCAATCACGTATTAAATGATCAAAAAGTTACACTTATTTTAGAGGAATTAAAGCGAAAAATGAAGTCTGTATCTTCAACTGATTTATCTAGGATTCACGGAGATTATCATCCATGGAATACAATACACAAAAATCATAAAATTTATGTCATCGATTGGATATATCGATACGGTGACTTTAGATATGATGTGATGTGGACTTATGCTTTGTTATATCGAAGTGGATTTGAAACTTTCGCAAAAAGATTTCTAAAAAGATATAAAGAAAGTTTTGCTATCGATGATCAAGATTTTTTCTTAACACTAGCAAATCTTAGATGGTTCGTTAATGTGAAACTATCTTTAAAAGAGCAGCAAGCTCAAGACTTATATGATATCATCAAATTTCAATCTAAAAAACTTAATGAGCTCAACCCATTTTTTACTGAAGAAATGTTAAGTTTTGAATAAAATAGTGTCATTTTAATGACTTAATAAAGATAAATTGTTATCATAGAAGTATAGATAAATAGGCATTATAGGAGAATAAACATGGACAACGAGAAGAAAATAAAAGCAAATGAACTTGCATGGGCAAAGTTATCTAAAGATCATTACGAGACGTATAAAAAAAGATTATTAGACCCCAACACGAAGCTCAATCCGTTGGTTGAAGAAGCATTAGGTGATATTAAAGGTAAAAAAGTTTTACATTTGCAATGTAATACAGGTGCTGACTCCATTTTACTAGCAAGAAAAGGTGCGATTGTAACTGGTGTTGACTTAGTCGAAGAAAACATTAAATATGCAGAACAACTTGCAAAAGATTTCAACATGGATAACCTAAAATTTGTTGCATCTGATGTGTTAAAACTTATCGGTAAAATTGATGATCAGTTTGATTTAATAGTCACCTTCGATGGTGTTATTGGTTGGCTACCTGATTTGAGATTATGGGGTAAAGTTATCCATCATTACTTGAAGAAAGATGGAGTATTTTATTTACATGATGCACATCCATTAGCGCTTGTTTTTGATGAAGAACAGATGACTAAAGGTCAAATGATTGCAAGATATCCTTATTTTGGGAAAGATCCAGATATGGATCCATATATTGGCGGTTATGCATCTGAAGCTAAACTTGCAGAAAACTATTATTGGAATCATACCATGGAAGATATTATCATGGGACTCATTAATAACAATTTAACACTTACATCAATAAAAGAACATGAAAAATGTGTTGATGGCATGGGTGGAGATGTAGTGGATCAACAAGGATTATCATATTATAAAGATTTCCTCGGTAAAATACCGATGGCATTAAGTATAAAAGCAAAAAAATAAAAGGAGTGTTATGATGAAAGCAGATACAATTAATTTAACATTTGAAAATGGATTTGTAGGAGAAATGGAAACTCCAAAAGGTATCGTAAAAATAGGTAGACAAGAACAAGGTGTTGCACCATATCATATGTTATTTGGTGCATTAGGATCATGTTTTTACGCAACATTCTTAAGTGTTTCAGAAAAGATGAGATTATCATTTGATAAAGCAGAAATCGAAGTATCAGGAACAAAAAGAGATCAAAGTCCTGCAACTTTAGAACAAGTTAACATGACTTTAGTCGTCTATAATCCTTCAAATGAAGAAAAATTAAGAAAAGCAGCTGAGTTAGGTGCTAGACATTGTTCAATTCATGAAACAGTAAGTAAAGTTGCACATATTGATTTAGAAGTTATTTTTAAATAGACGTTTTATCTCTAAAGTGGAGGTGAGTTTGTGAAAATCAAAAAAATAGTTATATGGGCGTTGCTGATGATTGTTTTAATCTTCGGTGCATCTTTAGGATATATGCTTATCCTAGATATTCCTTTTATTGACGGACTCTATATGACAATTATTACAGTATCAACCGTAGGTTATAGTGAGGTTGCTGAAATGACACCACTAGCGATGTGGTTTTCCATCATATTTATTTTAGTTAGTCTAGGGATGGTTGGTTATTTAGCAAAAGTTGTATTTGATTTTATTGGAGAAGCAAACTTCAATCTAACTTGGAGGAGAAGAAAAATGGAAAAACAAATTGAAAATTTATCAAATCATATTATCATTTGTGGAGCTGGAGAAACAGGAATAAACGTTATTAAACAAATGATTAAAAGAAATGTTGATTTTGTCGTCGTTGATCATGATCAAAAAACAATTGAACAACTTAACGAACTTGATTGTTTATACATTTTTGATGATGCTACAAAAGAAGATGTTTTAGTTCAGGCTGGACTTGAAAAAGCTAAAGGTATCATTACGACCTTATCTACTGATGCTGACAATGTCTTTGTTGTTTTAACAGCTAGACAGCTTAACAAGGATATTCATGTCATCTCTAGATTCCATGAAAAATCAGCTGAAAAGAAACTGATTTTAGCTGGAGCAAACCAAACCGTTTCACCAGATGAAATTGGTGGTAAGAAAATGGCTGCACTTATGATCTCTCCTCATGTACAGTTTTTTGTTGATAATATCATTGATACAAAAAACATGTCCATTGATATGGAAGAAGTTGTCATTAATGAATCATCTGAGCTGATTGATAAAAAATTAAGAGATGCGAAAATATCAGAAAAAGCAGGACTTATTGTGCTTGCGATTAGAAGAAATGAAGATGAATTTATTTTTAATCCTAAAGCTGATGAAAAATTAAAAGTTTTAGATAATATGATTGTTGTTGGTTCTGAAGAACAAATCCAAAAATTAAAAGTTATGGCTAATGATTTAGATTAAAGGAGTTTTCATGAACTATATTGACTTGATCAAAGCATACGAACCGAAAAATGAACAAGAGATGATGGACAAAAAGGCAATGTTATCCTTTATGAGTCAAAATCAAGATCATTTGTTAAGGTCTAATTTAGTTGGACATCTAACATCATCAGCCATTGTTGTCAATGAAACGATGGATAAAGTCTTGTTTTGTTATCACAATATATATCAATCATGGAGTTGGGTTGGAGGTCATGTAGACGGAAATCCTGACTTTTTGGCTGTTGCCATAAAAGAAGCAAAGGAAGAAACGGGCGTTAAAAATATTAAAGCTTGTACAGATGATATTTTTATGATTGATAATATTTATGTTCATAATCATATCAAACATGGTCAGTTTGTACCCGATCATATCCATCTTAATGTGACATACCTACTTATAGCAAATGAACATGAGACTTTAACACATAAGCCTGATGAAAATCAAGGAGTAAAATGGTTTGATATCGATGATGTACTCAATCACGTTTCAGAAGAAAGAATGATAAAAATCTATAAAAAAGCATTTAAATATATGAAAAATCTACATTGTATGATCTAGTGATTTAAAAAATTGGAGGGCAATCATGCAAACAATGAAAGATTTACTGTCTTGGGTTGATGAAGTTAAAACACTATGTCAACCAGATCGAGTGTATTGGCTAAATGGGAGTAAAGAGGAAGAGAAATCATTTTATGATGAACTGGTTAGCACTGGGAAAGCTATACAGTTAAATCCTTTATTAAGGCCAAATTCATATGCTTTTTTCAGTGATCCTTCAGATGTTGCAAGGGTTGAAAAAAGAACTTTTATCGCTTCAAAAAATGCAGAAGATGCAGGTCCGACAAATAACTGGATAGATCCTAAAGCACTTAAAAAAACAATGACAAAACTCTATAGGGGATCAATGAAAGGCAGAACCATGTATGTCATTCCATATATGATGGGACCCATGCATTCTGAGATTTCACAATCAGGTGTTGAAATTACTGATAGTTTATATGTTGTTGTTAATATGATCAAAATGACACGTGTGGGAAACGATGTTATCGAAGAAATTAAACAAGGAAAATCATTTATTCCAGGGTTGCATTCAGTAGGTGCACCTTTAAAAGAAAATGAACAAGATAAGCCTTGGCCTTGTGCACCTATGGAACATAAATATATTGCTCATTTTCCTGAAGAACGACTGATCTGGTCTTATGGTTCTGGATATGGTGGTAATGCATTACTTGGAAAAAAATGTTTAGCATTAAGAATCGCATCCAAAATTGCAAAAGATGAAGGCTGGATGGCTGAGCACATGCTCATCTTAAAAATAACTAATCCTCAAGGTGATTATAAATATATATTAGGTGCTTTTCCTAGTGCTTGTGGAAAGACAAATCTATCCATGTTAGTTCCAACGATTCCAGGATGGAAAGTAGAAACAGTCGGGGATGATATTGCTTGGATTTGGCGTAAAAAAGATGGCAGATTATATGCAATTAATCCAGAAAAAGGATTTTTTGGCGTAGCAAAAGGTACATCATATAAATCCAATCCAAATGCAATGAAAGCGATAGAAAAAAATACTATTTTCACTAATGTCGCAATAACTGATCAAAATGATGTATGGTGGGAAGGTATTGACAAAGAAAAGCCATCTCATTTAAAAGACTGGCAGCAACAAGATCATGATTTAAATATGAAAACTCCTGCAGCTCATCCAAACTCTAGATTCACAGTTGAAGCTACTGAATCGCCAGTTCTAGCTAAGGAATGGGATGATCCAGAAGGTGTCTTAATATCAGCGATTTTAGTCGGTGGTAGAAGACCATCAACGATTCCTTTAGTTCATGAATCTTTAAGTTGGAATCATGGTGTTTTTATGGGCTCTATGATGGGATCAGAAATAACTGCTGCAACCATTTCAGATGATATAGGGAAAGTTAGAAGAGATCCTTTTGCGATGTTACCATTCATTGGTTATCATGTTGGTGATTATTTAAATCATTGGCTTGAAATGGGAAAAGATATAAATCAAGACATTCTCCCAAAGATATACTACGTCAACTGGTTTAGAAAAGATCAAAAGGGACAGTTTTTGTGGCCAGGATTTGGTGAAAACTCTAGAGTTTTAAAATGGATATTTGAGCGTGTAGATCATAAAGCATCTGCAAAACTAACACCGATTGGATATGTCCCTGATGAAAATAGTTTAGATCTAGAAGGTCTAAATCTATCTGAACATGCTTTTAAAGCTTTAACTACAATCAATATTAACTTATGGTTAAAAGAAGTAGAATCCATAAGAGTTTATTATAAAACTATAGGTTATAAATTACCAGAAGCACTTGTTCATGAACTTAACGAACTTAAATATAGACTAAGAAAGGAACTTTATCTAATGAAAGCACATAAACTTGGGGTTTATCAAAGTCCAATTGGACATATTGTTTATGAACATGATGATCATCATTTATATGGATTAAGTATAGAAGAAGATTTTCATGAAGAAGGTTTAGTTTTCGAAAAAGATGATTTAATTGAGTACGAACTCAAGGGATACTTTCATGGAGATGTAACACATTTTGATGTAGATGTCGTCTTTGAAAAAGGTACTGACTTCCAAAAAATGGTATGGCATGAACTCTTACAAATACCATTTGGACAAACGAAAAGTTATCAGGATATTGCAAATGCAGTAGGGAATCCTAAAGCAGTAAGAGCTGTTGGTCAAGCATGTAAGAAAAATCCAGTCGGTATTGTTGTTCCATGTCACAGAGTGATTGGGAAAAACAATAAACTTACTGGATATTCTGGAAAAAATTATATACATCTAAAGAAAAAATTGTTAGATATGGAAAAAGGGACTGTAAAGAAATGAAGAATTAATTCTCTTCATGGACTACATAGTCCTTTTTTCTTTATAAATGTGGATAAATCATAAAAAACACCTGTTTTTGAGCATACTAAAAAGAGATTAGCTAAAAT
>Ga0207832_100353_pt1 | contig 16488 bp, 10 predicted proteins | sample TtanPargueraPR_3_FD_187743 | JGI IMG/M metagenome (GOLD analysis project Ga0207832, IMG submission 187743) | Aerobic enrichment media microbial communities from Bioluminiscent Bay, La Parguera, Puerto Rico - Tt and P1 (4) (SPAdes) | ecosystem: Environmental > Aquatic > Marine > Unclassified ...
CCATCCCTGCGAAGGCAGTTGATGCAACAAGAACCTTTCTTGTGGTCTTCATAGTCTTTCTCCCTGTTCATACAGGCCTTCACGGCCTGACAGTAAACGTGCATCAGTCCGACGATTCCCGCCATAGGTGCGTTCCGTATTTACCCATTTTTTACGCCGATTTAATTCCGGGTTAATACTTCTGTCCGGGGCCTGTTTCCTTGCGGTTAAGCAAGCCCGCGGGTATGCTGACGCCGTCTTTTTGTCAGCTGGCTTGAGCGTGCCTTGAGAAACCTAGCCCCTGTCGTCTTCATTGTCAGCGTCATGTTTATACTTCTGAGTGTTTTCATGACGTTACCGGTACTGCTGTTGGCTGCCACCCCTTCCGGTGCACCCAATGCCATCGCGTTCGCCGAATCAGCGGCTATTGTTTGCGTGCTTGGTGTTCTGGGGCTGTTGCTGACCTACCGTGAACCCCGCGAACTGAAACCTCGCTATATGTTCGTGCTCACCGTCTCCAGCTGGTTTGTCATCGCCCTTCTATCTGCCCTTCCCTTTTACCTGAGCGATAACGACATCTCGGCGGCGGATGCGTTTTTTGAGGGCACTTCCGGTATCACCACCACGGGGGCTACTGTGTTCACCGGCCTGGACACGATGGACAAGGATCTGCTGCTCTGGCGCTCGATCCTTCAGTGGCTGGGCGGTATCGGGATTATCGGCATGTTCGTTGCCGTACTGCCTTTCCTGCGAGTGGGCGGGATGCGCCTGTTCGCTACCGAATCGTCTGAGTGGACGGAAAAGGCTCTGCCACGCATGAAGACTCTCAGCCGGGGCCTGCTGTTGGTGTATCTGGTGTTTTCCGTGGTTGCGGTTGTCACCTACTGGCTGTCCGGGATGTCTCTGTTTGACGCGTTCAACCATGGCCTGACAAGCATTGCCACAGGCGGCTTTTCAACCTCAGACCTGTCCATGGGTAAGTTCAGCGACCTTATCCTGCTGGAAGCCACCTTTTTCATGATCATCGGCAGCCTGCCGTTTTTCCTGTTTGTGCGGGAAATGCACGGCCAGCATGGGGTTCTGTTCCGTGATCAGCAGGTTCGTCTGTTCCTGGGGATTCTGTTCGCGGTGCCGGCCATGCTCACGCTCTATCGCTGGTGGGTATCCCCGGTACCCTTCGACCCGATTCACAATTACGCAGCCACACTTTTTAATGTGACTTCCGTTGTTACGACCACGGGCTACGCGTCTGAAGATTACTCCGCCTGGGGGCCCCTGGCCTTTGTGGTGTTCTTCTTCCTCATGTTTGTGGGCGGCTGCTCAGGCTCAACCGCCGGTGGCATGAAAATCTTCCGGTTCCAGCTATCGCTGATCATTCTGCGAGAGCAGTTAATGCGGCTGTTGCACCCACGGGCCGTATTTACCCGTAACTACAACGGCCGTGCCGTCAGCGACGAAATCATCTCCTCGATGATTGCCTATACCTTTATCTTCCTGTTGTGTCTGCTGGTGATCACCGTGTTGCTGGCATCCCTTCAGCTCGACTTTGTCACTGCCCTTTCTGGCGCCCTCACCTCACTGACCAACGTTGGTCCCGGCCTTGGCGATATCATTGGCCCCGCCGGGAACTTCTCGCCTCTGCCCGACGCCGCCAAGTGGATTCTGTCAGTGGGCATGCTGATGGGGCGTCTGGAAATCCTGAGCGTGGTGATCGTGCTCTCACCGGGCTTCTGGCGCGGCTGATCAGCGTAGCCAGAGAATGTGAGCGTCTTCCAGGGGCAGGTTTAGCCTGGGTTCATGAATGCGGATGCGTGGAGTGAAATGCTCTAGCGGGCGTGGTGGCACCGTGCAGTAATATCGGTACGTCTGTTCGGCTTCCTGTAGTGGCCCGCTGAACGCCATAGACTGCACCAGGCGTGGGCCGGAGTTTGAGGATTCTGCCACCAACTCTACGGCGACCAGTTCCGGGCTCAGGCCATCCAGATACACATCCAGATCGAAACGCAGTTTTTGGCCTTCCTCCCGGGCGTCCATTGCGCCAAACCTCAGGCGTGGCCAGTGTCGGGCTATGGTTTCTTTCACAGAAACAAGTTCGTCAGCACCTACAGCGGTGCGCTCCGCGCCCTGGGCCACCATGGGCAGATAGAAATCCGTGACATATTCCCGAACCATGCGGTTGGCCGAGTATCGTGCAGTTAATTCGTTCATGCTGGCCCGAATTCTCGCCAGCCAGTTGGCCGGTAAACCCTGTTCATTACGCAGGTAGAATTCCGGTACAACCTGATTCTCCAGCAACTGATAGAGTTCTTCGGCATCAGCCTCATCGTGTTTATCCGTCTGGCTCAACTCCTCGAAGGTGGCTCCCGGCCGAATGGCCCAGCCCAGCTCCGGCTGCCAGGCTTCCGCCCACCAGCCATCATACTGCGACAGGTTCAGACCGCCATTTACCAGCACCTTCATGCCGCTGGTACCACAGGCTTCCCAGGGGTGGCGCGGGCAATTCAGCCAAACATCCACGCCCTGAATCAGTTCGCTGGCCACCGCCATGTCGTAGTCTTCAATGAATACCACGCGCCCCTCTACTTCCGGCAGGCGGGTGAACTGCTTCCAGCGTTTGATGATGTCCTTGCCTTCGTTGTCGTGGGGGTGGGCCTTCCCCGCCAATACAATCTGCAGGGGCCGGTCCCGATTGCTGAGGAGTCGGATCAGTCGTTCCGGATCTGTCAGCAACAAATCCGGGCGCTTGTAATCGGTAAAGCGGCGGGCAAAACCTAGCGTCAGAGACTCAGTATCCAGAAGCAGACCACACGCCGCTTCCTCGCTGTTGCCGTAGTTGTGCTCACAATGCTGGCTCTGCAGTCGCGCTCGCAGGTAATACACCAATCGATGTCGCTGGTTTCTGCGCATCTGCCAGAGATCATGGTCAGTAGTCTCTTTCAGCGGGCAAAGGTCCGTCATAGGCTGTCGCCAGCGGTCCTGGCCACAGGCCGACGTCCATAATTCGTCCGCCTCCGGAGAATCCCAGCTGGGGGTATGCACGCCGTTGGTAACGTACTCTGCTGGCACATCGGCCGCCGGCCAGCGCCCGAACCAGGGCTGGAAAATGGATTGGGTGACCTGTTTGTGAATCTGGCTGACACCGTTAAAACGCCCGCTCATACCCAGCGCAAGCCCCGACATGTTCAAATCGCTTGAACCACCATTGGCAACGGTCAGTATGGTCTCCAGCGGCTGGCCGATTTCCTGCAACCAGGGCTCCAGGTACAATCGGGCAAGTTTCGCCGGGAACCGGTCAAAACCAGCAGCTACTGAAGTGTGGGTGGTAAAAAGGTTGGTGGCTCTGGTTGCCAGCCGCGCCACTTCAAAACTGGTCTCATTCTGCTGTTGCCAGTGCACCGCGCGCTCAACCAACGCCAATGCGCTGTGGCCTTCGTTAATGTGGCACAAAGCAGGTTTGCGCCCCAATTGTGCCAACAAGCGCCAGCCGCCAATTCCAAGCACCATTTCCTGTTGCAGGCGTTTTTCCGGATCGCCGCTGTAGAGCTCGCTGGTAATACCCCGGTCGCCGGGCTCATTCCGGGGGTCATTACTGTCGAGCAGCAACAATTCACAGCGCCCCACCTGTCCTTTCCAGGCCCTCAGGCGAACCGTACGGCCGGGAAAAGGTACGTTTACCCTTGCCCATTCTCCGTTGCTGTCCCGTAACGGAGTAACCGGGAGCATGGTCGGATCGTTATACGGGTGGAACTCCAGCTGTTCCCCCTCAGCGTTCAGGGCCTGCCGGAAATAGCCCTGCTGGTAGAGCAAGCCCACGGCTGTGACCGGCACACCGAGATCGCTGGAAGCCTTCAGGAAATCCCCGGCCAGAACGCCCAGGCCGCCGCTGTATAACGGCAGGGATTCCGACACCCCATACTCCATGCAGAACCAGGCGACACCAGTGGCCAGCTGGTTTCCGCAGTTTTCAGAATACCAGGTCGGGCACTGGTTGAAGGCCTCATGGCGATTCAGTTGTTGCTGGTACCGGGTCAGGAATTCCGGGTCTTCGGCCAGCTGTTGCAGCCGCTCTGCCGAAGCGCTGTTCAGCACCAGCCAGGCGTTGTGGGTTGCCTCCCAGATTTCTTCATCGAGCTGCCGCCACAACTGATCACATCCGTGGTGCCAGCTCCACTGCAGATCCAGTGCAATCGCCATCAGCCCAGACAACTGTGCTGGCAGGGCCCTCATGGTATACGCGGCCAGAGTCATGGGGCTTCAGCCGTTAATGCGCGGTATAGCCGCCGTCGATAACCAGTTCGCTCCCGGTCATGAATTTGGACTCATCAGAGGCGAGGAAAACAATGCCCCAGGCAATGTCATCTGGCTCGCCCATATGGCCAAGAGGATGCAAAGCGGCGGTGGCTTGTTTGGCAGCTTCAAGATCCTGGCCGGTGGTTTTCAGGTGGTTTTCGACCATCGGGGTCCAGATAAAGCCCGGATGCACGGAATTCACCCTTATGTTGTCCGGGGCGTAGAGCATCGCATCGGTTTTGGTCATCAACCGGACAGCACCCTTGGACGCATGGTATGGAGGTGCGTCCGGCGCGCCGATCAGGCCGTAAATGGAAGACAGATTGATGATGCTGCCGCCGCCGGCCTTCTTCATGTGAGGAATGGCGTGTTTGGTGCAGAAAAACACCCCTTTTACGTTAACCGCCTGTACCTTGTCCCATTCTTCCTCGGTCACTTCGTGGGTCGGCTTGTTGGCGCCGGAAATGCCGGCATTGCTAACCACGATGTTTAGCGCTCCGAAGTGCCCGGCCACTCCGTCCAGAGCGGCTTTCACCTGCTGTTCATTGGTCACATCACAGTGCCAGTAACCAACCTTGTAGCCTTTGTCGCTGAGTGATTTGGCGAGGGTCTCGCCTTCGCTATCCAGGCAGTCAAGAATGCCAACGGCAGCGCCCTCTTCTGCCATCCGTTCAACCGTTGCTTTGCCAATGCCCAGTGCGCCGCCGGTTACCGCAGCTACTTTTCCTTCAAGTCGTGCCATGTCAGTCGTCCCTTACAGAATCAGTTGTTGTCATTATTGAATTCAGTGCATTTGCTTGCGAACTCGCCCGGCAAGAAGGTCTGTAGAAGCCTGTTCCTGCAGGCAGGCAATCAGTTCAGAAATTGTCAGCGCATCGTTATCGACGCCGTCAAAATCAACCCCCAGACCGCCATCATCAGTCCTAACCACATGGGCGCTCAGTGTGCAGTGCCCCCGCTCCGAACGTTCCGGAAACCGGAAGGACAGCTCGATCGTCTGGTTCAGTCTCACATCCGAATAATCGGTCGCAATAAACAGACCACGCCGGGATGCATCCCGGATCATACCAGTCGCTACTGGCATGCCACGTTTGTAGACCAGAATGGGCAACCCGCCTTCTACCCGTTGGCTTAGCCGGTGTTCCATGCCGTTTCCTCCTGTCAGCTTGCCGAGTGGATACCGCAACTCCTCCACTTTACACCTGATCAAATATTAACCATCTTGATTCTGATCAAGAGGGTGACCACTCGGCTATCGACCGTATAGGTTCACAATATTTCTCAGCCCTGGCAGGTCGATCCTCGCTCGATAATCCTCGGGTAAGGTCCATTTCCAGTTACCCTGGATCGTGCCAGGCGTGTTGAAGCGTGCCTCGGATCCGAGAGCCAGAAGATCCTGTATCGGGACGATCACCAGTCGTGATACCGAGCCCATCGCAGCCTGTATCACTGGCCATGGCATATCCGGGCCGTTAATCCTCAGATACCGGTTAACATGCTCCCGGGTTCGCTCATCCAGGCTCTGGTACCAGCCCAGTGTGGTGTCATTGTCGTGGGTGCCGGTATACACCAGATCCCATTCCTTGTGGTTATGCAATAGATGGGGGTTGGCGGCGCTGCCATCAAAACCGAATTGTATGACGGTCATACCCGGTAACCGGAAACGGTGTCGAAGGGCTTCCACATCTTCCCCGATGATGCCCAGGTTCTCGGCAACCAGCGGCAAACGGGGTAACTCCCGGAAGCAGGTTTCCAGAAAATCATCGGCCGGGCCCGGCACCCAGTAGCCATCGACCGGGCGCGGATTCTCCGCCGGAATCTCCCAGTAAGCCTGCATCCCCCGGAAATGATCAATTCTAAGGAGATCGAACCGTTCCTGCTGGCTGGCCAGGCGCTGCACCCACCAGTGGTATCGGTCCTCCGCCATTCGCTGCCAGTCGAATAGTGGGTTCCCCCAGTGCTGACCCTCCGGCGAGAAATAATCCGGTGGCACTCCGGCAATCACCCTTGGCTTGCCCTCACTATCCAGCTTGTAGAGATGGGGCGCCGCCCAGACATCGGCGCTGTCGTGGGCCACAAAAATGGGAATGTCGCCAAACAGCCAGATTCCCCGCTCGGCCGCATAATGGCGCAATGCTGTCCATTGTTCGAAAAACAGGTACTGCTCCAGGCATACCCGTTCCAGTGTACTTTGGTGGGATTCTCTCAGGGCTTCCAGGGCGGCCGGCTTGTGATCCCGCAGGTCGTCGGGCCAGTCCAGCCAGTTCACACCCGGAAACGCCTCTCTGGCTGTCATGAACAGCGCAAAATCATCCAGCCACTGATGATGCTCCAGAAAATTCTGGTAAGCCTGTGCGTTGAGGGCTTCTGACTCACGATAGCAACCGGCATGGAATCGCTGGCTGGCATGTTCCAGGGCTTCGGTACGGGTAAAGGCGGTAAGTTCCTGGCTGTCAAGAAGACCGGGCGCCACCAGTTCCTCAAGGTCGATCAGAACGGGGTTCCCGGCATGGGCCGAGAGCGACTGGTACGGCGAAAGGTCTGCATGAGTGGGCCCCAATGGCAGTGTCTGCCACACCGTGATGCCTGCCTCGGCCAGAACATCCACAAACTGCCGGGCAGCGGCGCCCAGCTTGCCGGAAACGCCAGGTAATGCGGTCGGGTGCAACAGCACACCGGCACGCCGCCTTGCCAGAACCGGATTGGATGGCATTTCTACAGTCATGGATCGGCCTCATGCCCCGGCCGCATGGCACCGCCCTTGGCGGGCTCCCCTCCACCCTGGCTCAGGGGCTGGAACAGGCTGGACGGCGCCGGGTAGCCAATACGCTCATAAAGGTTGGCCAGGTGCCGGCGATACAGCCGCTCGAAATCCCGAACCACCGCTGCCGGGTTGTAATCGCCAAACCACCAGAACCAGTCCGAGCCTTCACACAATCCGAGCTGATGTGTGGCCGCCTGCTTCTGATCCGTGTTGAGGGAGCCATTATCAAGCGCCCGGTCAAAATGCTGCTTGGCCTCACACAGCAGGTCCCAGGCCCGGTTTTTGTCGGAGTCGCCTATCCAGGTGGAAAAGGTTCCATAAATCCAGCTTCCAGCCACCAGTTCCGGGAGTTGCACAGGCTCTGTGTAATGCTCTTCCTGAAGGGTCGAATAAGTGGTCAGCCGCAGTTTCGGGTGTTTCTCAAGCACCCGGTACAGCTCGTCAAGAAAATGGAAGCCGTTCTCCGGGTAGTACTCCCAGGCATTCTCGCCGTCCAGAATTACCGAGATCACCGGGTTCTTGTCTTCACTGGCGATGTTTTCCATGTGATGCACCAGGTCGCCAACCGCATCCCTGGCGTGCCAGTCGGCATAGGTAAAACCAATCAGATCCGATAACCCATCGTCACGAAAAAAAGCCGTTACATTGGCATCAGTAAACCGGTACGGCTGATGGATGCTGGCACCTTCAGGCAAGGATTTGTTCGCCCTGGCCTTGTTGATGCAGTTATTGATGACTGAATCACCGGAAGCGGTCCATCGAAAGCCTTGCTCGCCAAGCAACAGCAGCGTGGCCTGGCTCAACCCACCTTCAGATGCCCAGCAACCCGCAGGTTCGGTGCCGAAAAAGCGCTTGAAGGCTCGCCTGCCCTCGGTCAGATGCCAGATGGCCCGCTCTTTCCCCCCTGGGTAGTGGTCATGCTCCGGAAGCGCAATGTCTGGCATCGCTTCTCGGGCGGCACTGAAATCCAGCAACAGGGGCACGATGGGATGGGCCCAGGGGCTCATGGCCAGTTCCACCTGGCCGGTATGCGCCAGGTGGCGGTAGCGCGGACCTATGCTGGCCATCAATTCTGCGATCACGTCCAGCAATGCCTTGCGATCGTCCAGTGTGTACTGATGGGCCTTTTCCTGAAGGCTTTGTACCACTCCATGTTTGCGGCGCACGGTTTCCGCCATCCAGCCCAAGTGGTACCACACCAGCAGATCGGCAAGAAACTGGGTAGAAAGATAGCGCTGAATGTCGGGCCGGGTTCGGTATAGTTCGGCCACTTCCGCCAACCGGGCATAGGCGGGAAAACGCTTGATAATCCGCTCGGCGTTTGCCCTCAGGCACTTTTCCATTAAATCCAGAAATGCCGGTGAGCCAGGTTCCGGCAGCGCCGGATCAACCAGAGCCGCAAGCAGAGGATCGCCGATGGTTTGCCCTCCATGGCGCCATCGCTCAATGTGGTACAGATAGGTCTCAATCTGTTCCAGCAGCACCGGCGCGAAGTTCACCACCGCACGGGCATCCGGGTGGGCTTCCAGGTGCGCAGCCATGTCCACATAATCCTTGATGCAGTGCAGATAGACCCAGGGGAACAGGAACTGCCCATTGCTGTGATCCTGATAATCCGGCTGGTGCATATGCCAGCAAAGTACCACTGGCGTGCGGGGGTCAGAGGCCATGGGGATAATCCTGCCCGAGCATCTCGGGAGTGATCAGCACAACACCTTTAGACGACACGTGGAAGCGTTTTTCATCTGCTGTCCGATCAAAACCAACCCGGGTGCCTTCCGGAATCCGGCAGCCGCGGTCAATCACCGCTTTGCGAATGTGGCAATCGCGTCCAATGTCCACGTCCGGGAAGATTACAGAGTCCTCCACCTCACTGAAGGAATGCACCCGAACCTGGGAGAACAACAGCGAGTGTCGAACGTGAGCGCCAGAAACGATGCAGCCGCCGGCCACCATGGAATCGACGGCCGTGCCCCGACGGTTGTCATCATCGAACACGAACTTGGCCGGCGGTAACTGTTCCTGGTAAGTCCAGATCGGCCAGTCCGAATCGTACAGATTCAGTTCCGGGCTGATACCGATCAGTTCCAGGTTGGCCTGCCACAGGGAATCGATGGTTCCGACATCGCGCCAGTATGCCACCTTGTTGTTGACTGGATCCCGGAACGGGAAAGCCGTAACCCGAAGGCGCTTGATCACCGAGGGAATAATATCCTTGCCGAAATCATGGGAAGAGTTACCGTCCATCTTGTGATCCCGCAGCAGTTCATCAAACAGAACTTTCGTGCTGAACACGTAAATACCCATCGACACCAGCGCTGTCCCCGGTTTACCCGGCATGGCCTTGGGGTGGGCCGGCTTTTCCTCGAATTCGGTAATGCGTAAATCTTCATCCACCGACATCACCCCGAACGCCGAAGCTTCTTCGACGGGCACCTCAATACAGCCCACGGTAATATCCGCCTCCTGTTCCACGTGGGCAGCCAGCATGGTGCCGTAATCCATTTTGTAGACATGGTCACCTGCCAGAATCAACACGTACTCCGGCTGGTGGCTGCGAATGATGTCCAGGTTCTGCAGCACGGCGTCTGCTGTGCCCTCGTACCAGGAGGTCTCAATGCGCTGCTGGGCCGGCAACAGTTCCACAAATTCATCCAGCTCCCCCCGCAGGAACCCCCAGCCGCGCTGAATGTGACGGATCAATGAGTGGGATTTGTACTGGGTGATAACGCCTACCTGACCAATGCCGGAGTTGATGCAGTTGGACAACGGGAAATCGATAATCCTGAACTTACCCCCGAAGGGAACGGCGGGCTTGGCTCGCCATTTTGTGAGGTCGTGCAGTCGTGAGCCCCTGCCGCCAGCCAGCACCAGGGCCAGGGTTTGACGAGTAAGGCGACTGACGAAACGCTTGGCGGTTTGCATAGCAGCTTCCCTGTTTAAACCGGATACGCGCCGACACAAATTTGACGTTTGTTCTTTCAGAAAAACACTATCATTGAATTATGACGTACAATTGTCTTAGGTCATATTTTGTACAAACGCAAAAACGATTCATGGTCTAACCTCTGATTTCCACTTTTGTTCAGGAATCTGTGGTCTATGGAAAGCCCCGCCCTGAGTGAGTTCGACCTGCACCTGTTTGCCGAAGGCAGGCACTGGCATATCTATAATGTTCTGGGTGCCCACCTCGGGAATCAGCGAGGAATCGAAGGCGCTCGTTTTGCCGTTTGGGCACCCAACGCCCAGGCCGTGAGTGTGATCGGCGACTTCAACGACTGGGACAGCGGCCGTCATCCCATGGCGGTTAACAAAGATTATGGTGTCTGGTCGGTATTCATTGGGGGAGTAAAGCCGGGAGACCTTTACAAGTTTGCCATCACAACCCGAAACGGCCACGACATCACCAAAACCGATCCGTATGGGCAGGCCTTTGAGCACCGGCCTTCCAATGCCGCAGTGGTGACCGAGCGGGGGCAATACGCCTGGAGCGACGGAGACTGGCTTGAGTGCAGAAACCGGTTCGACTGGCAGCGGAGCCCGATTTCTGTCTATGAGGTGCATCCGGGCTCCTGGCGCCATCACGGTTCCGGGCGCTGGCTGACCTATCGGGAGCTGGCCGATCAGTTGGTGCCCTACGTGTTGGAAACCGGCTTTACGCATATTGAGCTGCTCCCGATTACCGAGCACCCGCTGGACGAATCCTGGGGTTACCAGACTACCGGCTATTACGCCCCCACCAGCCGTTATGGCAGCCCGGATGATCTTAGATATCTGGTCGACCTGTGCCATCAGAACAACATCGGCGTGATTCTCGATTGGGTGCCGGGGCATTTCCCCGATGACGACTTCGCCCTCGCCGAATTTGATGGCACGGCACTCTATGAACATGAAGATCCCCGCCGCGGGCGTCACCAGGATTGGGGCACACTCATCTACAACTACGGTCGCCACGAAGTCCGGAACTTTCTCATAGGCAGTGCGCTTTTCTGGCTGGATACCTTTCACATGGACGGGCTGCGGGTGGATGCGGTTGCTTCCATGCTGTACCTGAACTACTCCCGGAATGAGGGAGAATGGCTGCCGAACGAACATGGCGGCCATGAGAATCTGGACGCGATCCGGTTCCTTCAGGATCTGAACCGGGTATGCCAGAGCCGGTTTCCCGGCGTGCTGATGATGGCGGAAGAGTCCACGTCCTGGCCCCGGGTGACCCGCCCACCGGAAATTGGCGGTCTCGGCTTCAACCTGAAGTGGAACATGGGCTGGATGCACGACACCCTGCACTACCTGCAACAGGACCCGGTGTTTCGCCAGTATCACCACGACAAGCTTACCTTCGGTCTGCTTTATGCGTTTTCGGAGAACTTCGTGCTGCCGCTCTCCCACGACGAAGTCGTGCACGGCAAATCCAGCCTGATTCAGAAAATGCCGGGGGATGACTGGCAACAGCGAGCCTCCCTCCGCCTGCTGTTCAGCTACATGTTCACCTACCCCGGCGCGAAACTGCTGTTCATGGGGGGTGAGTTTGGCCAGCGCCAGGAGTGGAGCGAACGCCGCGAACTGGACTGGCATCTATTGCAATACCCGGAGCACCAGGGGCTGCGAAAACTGGTTCAGGACCTCAACGGCCTCTATCGACTTCACCCGGCGCTGCACCGAAAGAACTTTACCGGCGAAGGCTTCGAGTGGATTGACTGCCACGATTCCACCCAATCCGTGATCAGTTTTCTACGGATTGCCGGCTCACCGGAGCATGGGTCGCTGGTGGTTGTTGCCAACTTTACACCCGTGCCCAGGCATCACTACCGTATAGGCCTGCCTGGCGGAGGCAACTGGCAGGAAGTTTTTAATTCAGACTCCACCTGGTATGGCGGCAGCAACCTCGGCAACCCCCTGCCCTTGCAAGCTGAGCCCACACCCTGGATGGCCCGACCGTGTTCCCTGGAGTTAACACTCCCGCCCCTGGGGCTGGTTATGCTGAGGCCCGCGCCATGACCCGGGTGCTGTTTGCTACCAGTGAAGTTTTTCCTCTCGTGAAAACCGGGGGGCTGGCCGATGTTTCCGCCAGCCTTCCTGAGGCACTCTGCCGTCTGGGCTACGACTGTCAGGTTCTGCTGCCCGGCTATCCTGCTGCACTGAAGGCAGCGCGAGAGGGTGGCGCCCGCAGGAAAACCCGGTTCCGGTATGGTCAGTATGATGTCTCCCTGTGGCAAACCCGTCTGCCGGGTACGGCGGTAACTCTGTGGTTGGTGGATTGCCCGGCTCTTTTCGATCGTGCTGGCGACAGCCCCTATCAGAATGAAAATGGTGAAGACTGGTGGGACAATGCTCACCGGTTTCACTTGTTCGGGCGAATTGGAGCTATGTTGGCACTTGGGCAACTGGGTCTGGCGTGGCGCCCGGACATCGTTCACTGCAACGACTGGCAATCCGCACTGATTCCGGTGTTCCTGGCCGACAGTCAGGATGCCCCGAAAACCGTGTTCACCATCCACAATCTTGCTTACCAGGGGCTGTTTTCCCATGAGACCTTTCGGGCCCTGGGCCTGCCCGATTCCCTGTGGCGCTACGAGTTCCTGGAATTCCACGGCCAACTTTCCTTTATCAAAGGTGGACTGGTATTCAGCGATGCCATCACCACCGTGAGCCCCAGCTACGCCGATGAAATCCAGACACCCTGGTTCGGTAATGGCCTGGACGGCTTGTTGCGCCACAAGTCAGCCAGGCTGAAGGGCATTCTCAATGGCATTGATACCCGCCAATGGAACCCGGAAGACGACCCGCACCTGGAGTTTCACTACGGCGCGGACTACCCCGCCAACAAATCACAATGCCAGGCAAGGCTGCAGCAGGAACTCGGACTGGAGGTTGGCGGGGCTCCATTGCTGGGGTTCGTCGGGCGCCTGGTGGAACAGAAAGGGCTGGACTGGCTGCTTGGGGTCATCAAGCCGTTGCTGGAACGAGGATGTCAGTTTGCCCTGCTCGGCTCCGGCGAACACCACTACCAGGAAAGCCTGAAAGCCATGGTTCGTGAATGGCCCGGGCAATGTTCACTCACCCTCGGTTACAACGAAGGCCTGGCACACCGGATAACCGCCGGGGCCGATATTTTCCTGATGCCTTCCCGGTTTGAACCCTGCGGCCTGAACCAGATGTACAGCCTGAGATACGGCACCGTACCTGTGGTGCACGGCGTCGGCGGCCTTAACGATACGGTGTTTGACCCCAATGAGGAAACACCGGAACAATCCAATGGATTTGTGTTTCGTGAGGCGACGCCAGACGCATTACATGCCGCCATTACCCGTGCGCTGGCAGCGCGGGAGGACAGGAAAACCTGGCGCAAATTGCAGGAAAACGGAATGAAAGGCGACTATTCCTGGAAGAACCGGGCCGGCGAATACGCGGCCCTTTACCGGAACCTCATTGCCGGCAACGACCGGATACATGAAGACTGACACGGTGCCCCTGGCCCAAGGAGGTCATCACCATGCACACCGCAACTGAATTCCGGCTGGAAGCCCGCCCCAGACTACCAGAAGCACTGGAACGACTTGATACGCTGGCCAATGACCTGTTCTACAGCTGGGATCATGGCGTGCGCAGCCTGTTCGCGCGGATTGATCTCCGTCTCTGGCAAAAAGTGGAGCACAACCCGAAACTGTTCCTGCGACGGGTGGCCCAGGCCCGGCTCGATCAGGCATCGGAAGACCGCGCCTTTCTCGCCGAATACCGGCGAGTATTATCCGCTTACGACGCTTATCTTGAATCCGAACCCGGCACCGAAGTGCTGGAGGCACTGAACCCTGAAGATAGCCTTGTGGCCTACTTTTGCGCCGAGTTCGGGTTTCACGAGAGTTTCCCGATCTACTCCGGAGGCCTTGGCATACTGGCTGGTGACCATTGCAAGGCGGCCAGTGACCTGGGGCTGCCCTTTGTCGCCGTTGGGCTACTGTATCAGCAGGGCTATTTCATTCAGACCATTGATGCCCAGGGGCACCAGATTGCCCGTTATCAGTGCCATTCCAGCGATGAGCTGCCGATCACGCCGGTAGAGGTAGATGGCAAGGCACTGACCGTCTCTGTGCCCTTCCCGGGGCGCGAAGTGCATGCACGGGTCTGGCTGGCCAGGGTCGGGCATATTTCCCTGTACCTGCTGGACACCAACACCGCGGAAAACACAGATGAAGACCGGGAACTTACCTTACAGCTTTATGGCGGCGACTCCGCTACCCGCATCAGCCAGGAAATGCTGCTGGGCATTGGAGGCACCCGGGTTCTGGCCGCACTGGGTGTTCAGCCTACGGTGTGGCATATCAACGAGGGCCACGCAGCCTTCCAGATACTGGAACGGTGCCGTATGGCCATGACCGAAGGGCTGTCTTTTGGTGCCGCCCTCGAGTCGGTAGCCGGATGCACCTTGTTTACCACCCATACTCCGGTGCCGGCGGGCCACGATATCTTCCCCCGCGACCTGGTGGAGCACTTCCTGTCGCCTTTCCTGGACCACTCCGGGCTGGAATTCGATGCCGTTTTCGGGCTCGGCAGCAAAAATGGTGATCAAAGCTTCAATATGACGAGTCTCGGCCTTCGGGGCTCCCGGTTTCATAACGGCGTAAGCCGGATTCACGGCGGTGTAGCCGCTCGGATGGAAGGCGATATCTGGCCACAGATACCGGCGGCCGAGAATCCCCTTGGCTATATCACCAATGGTGTTCACGTGCCAACGTTCCTGGCGCCGGAATGGGCAAGTCTATTCGATATCCAGGCGCCGACCTGGAAAAGTGAACTGCGAAACCCGACGTTCTGGCAGTTCATCGATAAGATCCCGGACTACCATTACTGGAGCGTTCACAAGGCCCTGAAACAGCAGATGGCCGAGTTCATCGTGCGGCGCCTGAAACGCCAGCACAAGCGCAATGGCACGGGCCATTCAGTCACTGAGCGGATGGCCCGAAAGCTGGTATCGCCGGAAAATGACGCGCTGGTGGTCGGCTTCGCCCGCCGTTTTGCTACTTATAAGCGAGCTACGCTGATTTTCTCCGATCTGGCACGCCTGGAACGGGTGCTCACCAATCCGGAGCAGCCGGTTGTACTGGTATTTGCCGGCAAGGCCCATCCTCAGGACAAACCCGGGCAACAACTGATTAAGGTCATACACGACCTCTCCATGCAGACCAACCTGATGGGGCACATTATCCTGTTGGAGGATTATGATCAGGCTATGGCGCGCCGGTTGTTGAGCGGTGTTGATGTCTGGCTCAACACGCCGGAATACCCCAAGGAAGCCAGCGGCACCTCTGGCGAAAAAGCGGCCGTTAATGGTGCCCTGAATCTGAGCGTGCTGGACGGCTGGTGGGGTGAAGGCTATGACGAAACCAATGGCTGGGCGATTACGCCGCGGGACATCGAACTGGATGTGGAGTTTCGCAACCGCGAGGAAGCCCGGGACCTGTTGGACCTGTTGGAGCAGGAAGTCGTTCCGCTCTATTACAACCGAGCCTCCCAGGGCTACTCACAGGGCTGGGTAACGCGCTCGAAAGCGTCCATGAAAACCATTACGCCTCGGTTCAACGCCCAGCGCATGGTGATGGACTATGTTCGCAACTATTATCAGCCAGCCACACGGCAGGGCGCGCGGTTGAGAGACAACAATGCCGCACTGGCGCAGGAACTGGCAGAGTGGAAAGCCCGGGTGCAAGAGGCCTGGAGCGGCGTGTCCATCCATGTGGACGGCTGCGTGTCAGATCGCTGTCACTGGGATGAATCCGTGGAGCTGAAAGTGTCGGTGGCTCTGAATGGTCTGTCGCCCGATGATGTACGGGTGGAATGCCTGGTTGAGCCTGAATGCACCGGCACTCACACTGGCCCCGGGCCAGACGCATTTGTGCTGGAAGCCAGCGGAGAGAAAGATGGTAAAACCCTGTTCAAAACCCGGGTCCAGCCACCCTACCCGGGGTTACAAACGCTGCGATTGCGCATCTATCCGCACCACAAGGCGCTAACCCACCCGCTGGAGATGGGGGCCATGCTCTGGGCATGACACCTATTCGGTAGTCGGGTTCAGCGGTTGCTCGTGGTTATTCGCGGCCAGTGCGTTGACCACCGGGTTGGCATACATATCCAGCAAATAAGGGCGGATCGCCGGATCACAGGCCTCCAGCCGGCGCTCCATTTCTGCCGTGGCAGCGTCCATATCGGCCGGAGACCAGGTCTCGGCGGTTACCACGCTCTCACTCACACTGCCCGGAGTCTCATGGGCATCCGGGTGAACTCCCCGCATCTGGTACGCCACCAGATTGGAGGCGTGCAGGTGGTAATTGGCGTGCATTTCATGGTCAATGCGTGCGGCCAGTGCTTTCGGGTTGTCCGGTGAATCGGCAATCGGGGCCCCGAAATGGACATGAACGTGGCCTTTAAAGCCCGTCAGCCCTTTAACGATCTGGTCTGTG
>Ga0207832_100355_pt1 | contig 16200 bp, 10 predicted proteins | sample TtanPargueraPR_3_FD_187743 | JGI IMG/M metagenome (GOLD analysis project Ga0207832, IMG submission 187743) | Aerobic enrichment media microbial communities from Bioluminiscent Bay, La Parguera, Puerto Rico - Tt and P1 (4) (SPAdes) | ecosystem: Environmental > Aquatic > Marine > Unclassified ...
CCGGTGGTAGCATTTCATCAATGCTAACCGACAGATCAGGAGGCCGTATGGCAGAGCAGCACCACGAAGACTGGGACCCCAGATCAGCCGAGGTTCAGACGGACCAGATCCGCGCCTACGATGCCATGCGCAAGGAATGCCCGGTAGCCTGGAGTGATTACCAGCAGTGGACGTTGTTTCGCCATGCCGATGTCATGCGGGCACTGGAGGATCATCACACCTTCAGCAACGCCGTCTCCGCGCACCTGTCCGTACCGAATGGCATAGACCCGCCCGAACACACCCCTTACCGCAAGGCCATCGAACCCTATTTTGCGCCCGAGCCCATGGCACGCTTTGAACCGGTATGCCGGGATGTTGCCCGGGCGCTGGTGCAATCCCTTGACAAAAACAAGGCGCTGGATGTGGTCAACACTCTAAGCCGGCCCTTTGCACTACAGATTCAGTGCGCGTTTATGGGCTGGCCGGCTAGCCTGCATCAACCGCTGGCCGAGTGGGTGATGAAAAATCACCGGGCAACGCTGGCCCGCGACCGTTCCGCCATGGCCGACGTTGCTGAAGAGTTTGACGGGTACATCCGCGACCTGCTGGATTCCCGGCGCCAGCCCAATAAGCCTGCGCCAGATGATGTCACCACCCGGTTAATGCGTGAGCAAATCAATGGCCAACCCATGACCGACGAAGAGCTGGTCAGCCTCCTGCGCAACTGGACAGTCGGCGAACTCGCGACCATTTCTGCGAGCATCTCGATACTGACCAACTATCTGGCCCACCACCACGAGTTGCTGAACAACCTTAAGGCCGCGCCAGAGCAGCTCCCCGAAGCCATTGACGAAATCCTGCGAATGGACGCCCCACTCATTTCCAACCGCCGAGTAACCACCCGAGAGGTCGAGATAGGCGGCAGAACCATTCCCGCCGGCGAAAAAATAACCCTTCTTTGGGCATCCGCCAACCGGGACGAAGATGTTTTCGGTAACCCGGACCAGTTCTGCCCGCACCAGAACGCCGCGAAGAACCTGCTCTACGGAGCGGGCATACATATATGCCCGGGCGCACCGCTGGCGCGAATGGAACTGAGAGTTTTCATGGAAGAGTTGTTGAAACAGATCGACACCATCGAACCAGTGGCAGGCGAACAGCCTGAGCGGGCGATGTTCCCTACGGGCGGATTCAACGCTCTGCCGCTGGTATTCCGGTAAATGCCACACTGAAAAACAGAAAAGCCGCAGCGGAGCAACTCCGGCGCGGCTTTAAAGTACGCTGGGATCAGTCTTCGATAAACACCAGGCTTTCATCGGAGCCCGCGGCTTCAAGACGCCCCAGAGGCTGCAGATTCAGCCCATGCTTTCGGGCGAGGGCCTCAAAGGCTTCCCGGCTCTTTTCGGCCACGCTAACCATCAAGCCACCGCTGGTTTGCGGATCACAGAACAGCAGTTTGTCGGCGTCGGTCATACCGGAAATAGCCTTGCCGAAGGCCGCCGCGTTGCGGTGGGTGCCACCAGGGATGCAATCGGCATCAATATATGGCTTCAGGTTTGGCAGCACAGGCACAGCCTTGCGGCTTACCGTTGCCTTCAAGCCACTGCCCCGGCAAATTTCCAGCAAATGTCCGGCAAGACCAAAGCCGGTGACATCGGTCATGGCATTGACACCATCCACCTCGGCAAACGCTTCGCCAACCTTGTTGAGGGTCGCCATGTTCTCCACCGCCACGGCCAGGTCTTCAGGAGTAACCTTGCCTTTCTTGGAAGCACTGGTGAGAATGCCGACGCCCAGTGGCTTGGTGAGGTACAACAAATCGCCCGCCTGAGCGGTGTCGTTGCGGATAATACGGTCAACGGAAACCTGGCCAGTCACCGCCAGCCCGAAAATCGGCTCCGGTGAGTCAATGCTGTGGCCACCGGCCAGGGCGATACCTGCCTCGGCACACACGGCACGCCCACCATCGATTACCTTGGCTGCAATTTCCGGTTCCAGCTCATTGACCGGCCAGCCCAGAATGGCAATAGCCATCACGGGCTTTCCGCCCATGGCATAGACATCGCTGATGGCATTGGTGGCAGCAATACGGCCGAAATCGAACGGGTCGTCCACCACCGGCATAAAGAAATCCGTGGTGCTGATAATGCCAAGGCCGTTACCCACATCGGCAACCGCAGCATCGTCTCGGCTGCTGTTGCCCACCAGCAGTCGCGGATCATGAAATTCGGGAGCATCAGTGTGAAGGATGCGGTCCAGAACGTCCGGAGCAATCTTGCAGCCACATCCGGCACCGTGGCTGAACTGGGTCAATTTGATCGACAAAGCGTCTTCCTTCTTTCGGTTGAGCAACTCGGTTATCGTCAGGATACGCAACAGTCTACAATGCAGCTCACTCTCCGGCCACCAAATGCGTAGGAACCACCATGACCACCCCGAACAACCAAGGCCCCGCGACTCGCATCATCCACAATCGCCGCCATAAGGATGCCTTCGGCAGCCCCTACTCGCCGGTTTACAACACCACCACCTACCGGTTTGAAAACACGGCAGACTTGCTGGATGTGATTGAGGGGCGAAGCGACGGTAACCTGTACACTCGCTGGGGCACCAACCCGAGCATCCAGGAACTGGAACAGGGACTGGCCGGGCTCGAAAATGCTGAAGCAGCATTGGGGTTTGCCTCCGGCATGGCGGCAATTTCGGCAACCCTGCTGGCCCATGGCCGTAATGGGATTGTGTGCGTAGGCGATCTTTATGGGGGCACACAGGAACTACTGAAGAATCACTGCCAGGCGCTGGGCATTCCAGTGACCTTCCTGTTCCGTAAAGAGCAGAACCAACTGGCGGAAACACTGAACGAACCGGGCAAGCTGGTCTATTTCGAAACCCCGGCCAACCCGAACATGGCGATCCTGGACATTCGCGCCATCGCTGAAACGGCCCACCAGCACGGCGCACTGGTGGCGGTGGACAATACGTTCGCCAGCCCCATCAACCAGAAACCGCTGGAACTGGGCGCAGACCTCGTCTTGCACAGCGCCACAAAATACCTGGGTGGCCACAGCGACCTGACCGCCGGTGCCCTGATGACCTCTGCAAGCCTGGCAAAACCCGTGGTCGCCTGGCGCAAGAACCTGGGCCAGCTGATTGCCCCGGAAACCGCCGCCCTGCTCTCCCGCAGCTTGCGCACACTGCCATTACGAGTGCGCCAACACAACGAGAACGCGATGGCAGTCGCTCAAGCGATGGAACAACATCCGAAAGTCACCAAAGTACACTACCCCGGCCTGCCTTCCTTCGAAGGCCACGACCTGGCCAAACAGCAGATGACCGGCTTCGGCGGTATGCTCAGTATTGAAGTGGACGGTGGCCAGCAGGCAGCCGAAAAAGTGGCGGACTCCCTGAAAGTCTTCCTGCTTGCCACCAGCCTGGGCGGAGTAGAAAGCCTGGTGAGCCAACCGAGCGCCACCAGCCATCACGGCCTGAGCCGGGAAGAGCGCCTCAAACGGGGCATTGGCGATGGCATGCTGCGCCTGTCAGTGGGGCTTGAGGATGCAGCCGATCTGATACAGGACCTGAATGATTCCCTTACACAAGTGTGTTAACGCCCCTGTAGCATGAAGGTTTCGTACTCAAGTTCATCGAACTTGCGGGACAGCAGCGCCAGTCCAACCAGAGCTGAGACCAGGGTAGCCGCCGCATAGCCGTATCCGTAAAAGGCGGCTCCCAACTCAATGGTGATCAGCGTGAACACGATATTGGTACCGAGGAACAGGGCGCAAAGAATCAGGTTTATCCCCCGGGCATCGAGGTAAAACAGCACATTCTGTATCGCAAGAAGAATCAACTGCATGGCCACCGCAATCAGGAAAATGTGGAACAGTGGAAGGTACAGTGTGGAGATACCCAGGGCGGAGAGAATCTCCTCTCCCCACAGGAACAGAATGATCACCGTCATTCCCTGCACTTTGATGATCTCATAAATGCCGTTTCTGGCGACCAGAACCATGTCATCCCGAAAACGGTTGATTCGCTCCAGGGTATCGCCCTCACGGACGGCGTTATAAAACCGGTCGTATGCTTCGGAAAAATCGGTTTCCATTCGCACCAGAAAAACAGCCATACCGGGGATGATCGAAAGGTAGGCAAGAAAAATGGGAATGTCATAGATAATCGACGCTCTCAAAAGCCCGATAATCGGCTCTGAGGTTTCCGGCACGAACCAGAAGATCAGCTTGTCGGCCCATACCGCAGCATTGAAGAGCAGCCCGGTAAAGATCAGGGTGGGAAAGATCTGGGCACGCCTGGCGAAGTCAAACCGGATGAGCGTGGTACCCGGGTACTGGCGGATGATGGTGTAAAAGAAACTGAAAAACAAAAGGCTGTGGCCCAGCAGCAATCCGAGCAAAAACCCTTCAATGCCGAAATCACGCAGCTGCACCGAGGCAACGATAGCGACCAGATACCCAAGCGCGAAAACAACAACAATACGACGATAGGACTTCATGCTGGAGAGAAAGATGGTAACCGGCCAGAGGTTACACAGCACCACAAAATTCGCCAGCATCAGGAGCCGGTATAGATAACTGGTGCCCGGCATAAACCAGATAGCAGCAACAACGCCGAGCATGAAAGACGCGGCGGTTGAGACCCAGATAACCCCCATGAGGTTGGGCAGTATCAGGCGACGCTTGGACTCGTAGAGCCTGTCTGCGACCCAACGCGTGAAAACGTGCTGAAATACCCCGGAGAGAATCAGCGAGAACGCCATCAGATAGGTGACCGACACCAGAAACTGGACCACGAATCCCTGGTTTGCCTCGAGCGCAAAACTCAGCACCCCGATGATCATAACCCCGAGTACCGACAGTACCCAGGGCCCCGAACTGATGATGCCCGCCAGACCATAGGCACCCAGGAGGTTCACAAAGCTTTCCCGCCGGAGTATTCGCCTAAGCTCAAAACCGATACCCGCCACTAGCGCTCTCCCCCACTCGCCGTCTCTAACGACGCCTCATAGAGGCGGCGGTATTGATCAAACATACTGTCCAAAGTGTAATAGCGTGATACCCGCTCCAACCCCGCGGCCTGGGCTGCCCGCCAGGCCTCACTGTCCGTCAGCAGATGAATCGCTTCCCTGGCTGTCGCTTCAGGGTCGGCGATCGGAACGACAGCGCCCGAGGCACCCAAAGCCCGATCCTCCTCACTCATTCCCTCAATGAGTTCACGGCAGGCGCCGACATCCGTGGCAAGGCACGGCAGCCCCGCGGCATTGGCCTCAAGTATGACCAACGGCAGCGCCTCGGAGATCGAGGTAAGCACCATCAAACCCAGTTGGGGCAAAATCTCGCTGACATTCTGAAAACCCAGGAATTTAACGCGGCCTTCCAATCCCAGGCTGGTCACAAGATTGCGACACTCAGCGACATAGGCGGGGTCTTCATCCTCTGGCCCGACGATCCACCCTTCAGCCTCGGGCACTTGCTCCGAGACGCTTCTCATCGCCCGGATGAAGGTTTTAATGTCCTTGATCGGGACGACGCGGCCAACCAGCCCAAGCACCTTGGGAATGGCCTCCGACCGCTGCTCCCGTGGTTCCCGGAAACGCTCAGGATCGATCCCGTTCGGGATAATGCAGGTTTTTTCCGGCGAAGCCCCGTCCTGGTGCTGGCGAGCCTGGTTACCGGAATACAGCGAGACAATGCTGTCGGCCTTCTGGTAAGCCAGCCTTCCCACCACCTCGAAGAAGCGTATCCAGAGACGCCGGATATAGCCCAACTGGTCGTTAAGTGCCGCACTCACCTGGTCCTCCGGATCGTCAATCCATTGTGCCTGGGATAGATCGATCTTTCGTTCTTTGGTGTAAATGCCATGCTCACTGATCAGGTAAGGTATACGGTATCGGTCGCTCACCATTGCACCGAGCAGACCGGCATACCCGGTTGAGATAGAGTGCACCATCTTTACCCTGGGCATGTTCTTCGCAATCTCTGCCAGCGTAAACAGCGGCGCGTGCATCGTCCGGATAGTCCAGAAATAGTCAACAAAAGAGGGTTCGGTGCAATAGGCACGGAAACTGTCTTCAATGACCTGCCAGCTCTCCCGGCTGTACAAAAAATCCTTGCGGGTAATCCCCCCGGTCTCACCCAGGTCTCTGAATACCTGCGTGAGCACCTCCTCGGGCACCGCCTCATTGGCCTTGAAACTCTCGTGCAGCCGCCGCTGACTCTGGAAGGCCCGCTTGTTTCCGTCCCTCGGCCTCGGCTTTTCCCGAACCTGGGTGTCCATCAGGTAGTGGCACTCCAGATGGGTGACATTATCCGGCAGGGTGTATTGCTGCTTTCCGTAATGGCTGGGATCGCCCCCCAGAAAAACCAGGGCAAACCGGTATTCCGGAAGTCCCGAGATCATCTGGTGTACCCAGGAAGACACGCCTCCCCGTATAAACGGATAGGTGCCTTCTAACAGCAATGCGATGTCCGCGATATACGGCTGCTTTCGTTTGAACAAACTCATAACCAGGCTTCGAGAAGAGGAGTGATCGCCGGATGATTGTGACCATGGGCGCACCGGGCCAGATAGAACCTGACCCGCTGGTAGTCCTTGGCCAGAAACGCGATTTCAGCAAGATAAGGCAGGATATGTTCCTGACGGGCGCCATTATCAATAGCGACTTCGAACGCATCACGTGCTTCTTCGGGCCGCCCCAACGCCAGTTCCACCCGCCCCAGGAGCTGCCAGTCCGAGGGCTCGTCATAGGTGGCAACCAGTTTCACCAGGAGGTCCCGCGACTTTTCCAGGTAGTACTGCCTGAGACTGCCCTGAGCCAATCCAAGATAGGCGGTTTCCCACCAGGTTTGTGCCAGACGGCGATTCATGCGCTCGAGCGCTTTGGGGTCAACGGCTTCCGTCACCTGGCTCTGCAGGCGCTCAGCCTCCTGCACCAGTGCCTTTTCCTTCTGCTCCAGCATGGAATACGCCAGCAGCCGGACATCATCAACCGGATCCTTGAGTGCCTCCCGGAGAATATCAACTCCCTCCCGGCCTTCCATCTGTCGGCTGGCCAACAAAGCTTTCAGGCGTTTACCCGGATCACTCGCCTCTCTCAGAACCTGGCGCAAACCACCCTCGGTATAGACAACCTGACTGCCCATATCGGTCGGCCGGAAAGGCAACTCAGGGATGGGCACCTGCTGCCACGGGAGTTCTCGGTTCGAGCGCGGGAGATACAGCGCGAGCAGAATACCGACAAACACGCCAAGACTGCCCACCAGGGGAATCGCAAACTGCAGCGAAAACAGAAAGACTGCGGGCCGCCAGCGCTGTTTTCGGTAACGTTGAGGCATGAGGACCAGCAGAGCAAGCGTAAACACCACGCAGGACAAAGCATGGGCAACGACATAACCACCCACTGCCCGAACCGAATCCTCACCGGTAAACAGTGCAACCGCACCGCCCAGTTCTGAGACCAGTCCAAACGGTAACAACCAGTAGCTAGTCAATCGCGCCACCTTCGCGAGCCAGCCACTCGGCGACCTGAGCTTCCGTCTTTACCACCAGTGACTGCTGACTGGCAAAATCCCACAGTGAACGGCCCGCATTTTCCCGGATATCCAGTTCCAGTCGGTGCAGATACCCGGCAAGCCCCAATTCATCGGTCAGTGGCATCAACAGGACCACGCTGGGGCTCTCGTTCGCTCGGTTAACGGCAATCACATCAAGCCCCCGCAGCAAGCCGGTCATCCTGTCCGCGAGGGTTGCCAGATCCTGCTCGTTCACCTGCAGCTTAAGCAGCACGGAAGGCAAGCCAAAGGCCTCTGCATCTCTGGCTGCGCGACGCGCCTGGGAACACAGGCTCTGCCACTCATGAGAACCTGGCATCGTCTGATCCCGTTGGCACAGCATATCCGCCATATGCCCGGCAAGAATCGCCATCAAACGAAGCGTCCGGTTCTGGAAACTGAAGAATGGAATGGACTCCACCACACAGAGCGCCACCAGGTCATCGGTAGAACTAATGAGGGGGATCACAACCAGCAGATCGGTATCCAGTTTTTTCAGGTGTTTGCGGAACTCTGTCTGCACCGACACCAGTGTTCTTTCCTGCATGGCATATCGAATCAGCGGATCGGACTCCGAAACCGCCTCATAGTCACCAACCGTTGCCAGCGCCTTCGGTTCAATGTTTCGGTTTCCTTCCACTGCCAGTATGGCGGCCGTCTGGAGCTGGCCGTATCGAGCCAGAACCCGCAACATCAGGGCCGCGCTTTCTTCATTCAAACCCTCGGAGCGGGTCTGGGACAGTTCGCCATACAGTCGTCTCAGCGCTTCCCGCAGGCTGCCGGAGCTCCCTGCTAACTGTTGCTCGAGACGATCATGGGACACCTTCATCAGGTAGAAGTTGCGGGTAAATTCTTCCAGGCGCTGGAGACTGTATTCGTTAACTGCGTTGGCCCGGCGCAATTGACGTTCCCAGTAGTCCCGAAACTCCCCGGCCAGCAGTCCACATGCCAGCATGCCGGCGGCCCATCCCCACGGGTAGGCCGTGGCAGCGGCCTTGTCATAGTGCCACCCGGCCACAAGCAGCACCAACAGACTCGACATCAGAGCCGGGAAAAAGCCGTAGCGCAGGCCGATCAACAAGGGCGCCAGAACCGGCCACGCAAACGTATTGCCAACGTGGAGCGGGTCGTCAGGTCGCAGCCAGAAGCCTGCCGCGAGAAACAGGCCTGAGACCAGAACGACTTCCAGCCATTTCAGCCAGCCATGCACCTCGGTGGCGGGCCCCGATTGTGCCACTGTCGTAGTTGCCCGGGTGTCCTGCATCAGTATCAGTCTTCGCCGCGAACCAAAGGCATGGCATCAATGAGATCCTGAAGCACCTCACGCCCAACCGTTCCGAGACTCTCCCGCCCCCATCCCGTGCGAGCTGCTGTTCCGGACCAGACGATAGCGTTACTGCCAGAGCGTCTGACAATCATTGTCACGCCAACCGCCGGTTCGCTGTCGAAACCCGCCTTATAACGCCATTCTTCCACCGTTCCCGTGACGATAAGATCAGCCCCGTCCCGATCCGCCATGTCCATCGCGTCAGCCTGACGAGCCTGACTCTCATACATCAGTGGGTTCTGGTCTTCGGGCAAGTACAGTTCTACCCGGCCAGCCCCCTCCGCCCGCAGAATGGCAACCGCGATACTGGCGGCCCGGTCACCAGCCTGAGGGGTCTCCGAGAGATTCACAAAAGGCACAACCGCCACTTGCTCCGCCAGGCTGACAGGCGTGTCGCCCGATTCCGTGATCAGGGTAGAACAACCGCTCAGGGCGATAAACAGTAGCCCCAGCAGCAGAGGTCGAAAAAGAATCATCGGTTTTCTCCCGCAGTTTTGAAAAACAAGGTATAGGTAACACGTGCGTCCAGCGAGCTGGCTCCACTCAGACTATCCGACGCATAACCGGCAGATAGCGCGATCTCGTCATCCCCGAATAGCGACCAGCTTACACCGCCGCCAAGCCCGTACTCGACGGTATCGGTGGAAAGAACATAGCCGGTGTTCACATCCAGGAACCAGCCTGGCTGAGCCTGTTGCTCGAGCAACGAGTGAGGTGAATGCTCTTGCCACCGCATACCGACAGACACGCGCTCGTAGTGTTCGGTGAGCAATTCACCGGTCTGGAGTGGTCGTTCAAACAGCGATTGCACTGGGCCTTCCAGGCGCTCTAGTCGATTCAGATCCTGCAACACATATTCCGCCCGTACACTCCAGTCCGGATAACGGCGAGCCACGAGATGACTACCGAACACCTCGAGCCGTTGTCCCTCCGCCACACTGCTTTGTGAACCGGCATCAAATGACAGTGATGCTAACCGCGCCCCAACGGTTGTTCGGCTGTCTGGCTGGTAAAGGCCCTCAAACGAAGTGCTGTCCCTGGAAACCAGCCACCAGGCTTCTGCCGAATCGGTCGAGCGCTCTCCCGAATGATACCCCACTGCCATCTGCCACCGGCCCAGTGGTTGGAACCGGGCCTCAAACCTGGTACTCAGTTCATCGCCGTCAAGACGCCCCACGTGCCCAAGCCCAGCCGTAAACAACCAATCTGTGGCGTTATTCTGAAGTTCAATCATGGCCTCGCTGGACGGTTCGGGAGCCTTCGTGAATCTCGTGTCGTCGCTGGTATCAACGCGGGCCGCTCGCCCGGTCAGCCGATAGCGTTCCGAACTGTAGTCCCACGCGCCGAACCAATAATTCACAGCCATGTCGCTGATGCGCTCCTGCTGCCAGCCCAACTGGGCAGCACGGTTCTCGGAACCAAACACCGGTTGCGCCCTGTATCCGGAGGACAACTCATCAGGGCTTCTTTGCCGTGACGGGGTTCTTGGCTCGACGCGTCGAGGAACCTGTCGAGCGGCGAGACGTCTGAGATGAAAAGCACTCGCCTGATCGCCAAGACTCTGGGCGAGCCCCGCCTGCTCCTCAAGGGCGCGGGGCTCAACGGCATTCTCCGTTCGCCACTTCTGTAACCAGTACCTGGACCGCTTATCCTGCCCAAGTGCCGAGTATCCATACGCAAGCAACGCATACTGTCGCTGCCCGGATTGCGATGACAGTTCTGTCAGAATGGCATTCAGCTTATCGCTCTTGCGCTGAGGTTCTGCCACCAGCAGCCAGCCCCACGCGCTGAGGATGTCCTCGCTTCCAGGATTCAGGCGCAGCGCCTGACGATAGGCCTTCTCTGCGTCATCAGCCTTGCCCCGCTGCTCAAACAGTCGCCCCCGGAATGTCCAGTAAAGGCCATCCTGACGGTGGGCCGGGTCTGACTGCCACTGCGCCAGCGTACGCTCCAACGCCTCCCACTGCCCCGTATTCGCCTGTGCATCGGCAAGAATGGGAATGTAACGGGCATTCCCGGTACGTTGAAACCGGTAACGGGCGAGTTCCGCAACACGCTCATAATCCCCGAACTGCGCGGCCAGGCCGATCAGCCGATCCGCCACACCAGGTCCATGCTGCCGCCAGGAACCAGCCATCAATTGCGAATACTCAGCCCGAATCTTGTCGACATCCCCCAGCATAGTCAGAAGATCCAGCCGCATCAGCTCTGCCTCTGCAGCGAAATCCGGATTCTGGAACGATACCGACAGGGTTTCGAACGCCCGCTCTACGCGCCGGGTTCGCCAATACAGATTGGCCAGAACCAATCGATCTCCCTCACTGAGCACATCCTGCCGCTCAAACAGGGCAATGGCGTCGAGATAACGATTGTTGTTGACGTACAACTGATACAGGCGGTCCTTGAACCCGGCGACGGAGGGATACTTTCGCTGTCCCTCCTCAAGAACCGCAACTGCCTTGTCCAGCTCCACCGCTCTGGTATAGGCATCACCAAGCACAAGGTAACCATCGGCCCCAAGCTCACCTCTTGCCCTCGCCGTCTCGAGGGTTTTCACCAGTTCAGGCCAACGAAACAGTTCCTGAGCAAGCGCTGTTGCGCGCTGCAGTGCCTCGGGGTGACCGGCAGAAAGATAAAGCGACTGCCAGCGGGCCAGGGCTTTCTCCGGCTGCCCTCGCCACTCCCACACCCTTGCGGCCCAGATTCGATCCTCAACCACGGCCGCCGGCATCCCGGCAACGCGCTCAGCCGTCATTGCCGCCTGGACCAGATCTCCCTGGCCCAACTGCAGGGCTCGCAAACGACGGAGTTCGGTGATATCGGCCGTATACTGTCGCATCAACGACTCTAGCCATTGTCGTTCGAGACCGTCTTTGCCCGCCAATCGGGCCAACTGAATGGCCTCTTGCAGTCCCTCGGCTCCGGGAGACATCAGATTCCGGGCCTGAAAGGTATCCAGCGCGCGGACGGGTTGACCTGAGGCAAGGTATAGTCGCACCAGTTCCCTGGCCGCTTTGTCCTGCTCCTCAGCGGGTAGCTGGTCGATAATCCCGGCAAGGGTTTCCGCAGCGTCTGCCGGGTTCCCGGCAGCGACCTGAGCATGTCCTAGCGACATCACTAACCACAACCGGTCTTGCCCCTCCGATGATGAGATCAACGTCGGCAGCAAACTCAATTGCTCATCCGGCGTGAGCCAGCCGAGCACCGTCTCTACGCTTCTGTGTACTCGGGGATGGGCACCTGCGCCCCCAATCAGCCGCTCAACCAGAACCAGCAGGTCAGCCTTTCGCTCAGCGCGGGTAGGCTCATCAGTCGCAGCCGCCAGTTTCTGAATGGCCAATGTCAAGGCCAGCTCCACGGCTTTCGGCGACACTGTCGGCTCATGGAGCAAGGGTCTCAACGTTGCCATCGCCTGTTCGGATTCACCAACATCCGATTGCATCTGTGCAAGCCGATAGCGCAACTCTTTATTATCGGAATCAGAATTCAGCAACACGGTGAGGTAAGCCAGGGAGAGCGCATCCGGCTTCTCAAGGCTGCCGATCTGGTCAAAAAACGCCTCCCTCGGGTGTACTACGTACAGCAACGCAATGGCCAGCACGCCCATCACCGCCAACGCCTGAACCCCGAACAGATTGGGACGGGAAGAGCTTCGCCTCACTCAGCTACACTCCACCACAACGTTCGACACCGCTTTACCGGACAACCTGAAAGCAACCGGGCTCAGGCGGGTGGCCGGGTGATCACTTACCACTCGACAGGATTCAGCGCCACCAAAACGGAACTCCACCGGCACATGGCCATTTGCCGAGACAGTAACGCGCGAAGTCGCCCCGGAAACCTGCTCGCGCTCCCAACGCGTCAACCTGGCGTTGGCAGACTCCAGATATACTCCCTGAGGGGCGACCTCACTCACCGCCAGCGCTGCGCCGGGGCCTGTGAGGTGAACGTAATGTCTCTGACCATGCCTGATGAAGCCGGCAACTCCGGTGCTATTTTTCATATCCGGATACAGAGAATCGGGCAGTGTTACGGTCGCTGGCGTGTACACCCCTTTCCAGCGGTATACGCCATCGTCATCCCTGGTCGTAACGCTGTAATAGCGGGCCTGGACCCGCGTTGCGTATTCGCTCAGGTATAGCGGTGAATTTGGTTTGTCCAGCGCATGCTGATAGACCTCATGAAGCGCCTTGATCGACTCCGGGTAGGTGCCGGAGTAAAAGTGATAATAGATCCCGCTGGGTTTCAACCGGTATGGGGCATCCAGCAGGTCGAAGCTCTCCCGGGCGTTACGATAACCATAGAACGGGCCTGTCCAGAGATCGGTGTAGACATTTTCGTTCAGCACGGGCGCATGAACCTGTAGCTCATCCCCCACCAGACGGGCATCCGGCCAGACCGCCGCGAGGGTAGAATCATATTTTAACGGCCGTGTATTGCCACCGTTGACGTTGACCAGCCCCAACTCCCTCACCATTCGCAACGCCGTTTTACCGGGCCGGGCATCACCACTCCACAGAAAGACACGAACCGCTTTATCGTCCGGGGTCAGCTCGTTAACAAAGGCCACCGAACCCGGGATTTCCCTTTTCAGATCCGGTTCGTAACCCGGCACTTCCATGGCATATCCGTAGGCGGCCTGCTCGGCCGTCGGCGCTTCCCCACCCTCCATCATGCGCCAGAAAAACGGGTGACTGAACGTATGAGAGGCCACCTCGACATTCGGCTCCCGGAAGATCTGCCGCGTAGTCTCCAACGCCTCCCGACTCTCTGCCGGATAGACCCCGCGCTCCGAGACTTCCGCTTCGATGACGGAAACCGTATGGGGGATGGGATAGTGGCGGATGATCTTGTCCAGGATCACCTTGATGGCTTGCGGGGTTCCAGGCAGGTTAGCCCGGGAAACCGCTCCATCGCCGTCGATGTGAGCCGTGATGATGCGTCGCCCGGCTTCCGTCGTTGCATCCACGCCAGGATGACTCTCCGGCTTCAATGCATCGGCCATAAACCGTACCGGGTCAAACAGCCAATACGCTGCATTGTCTGGCCCTGGCTCAAACAAAAACGGACTCAGCGCAACGCCCCCTTCCGGGCGAATAAATACCGGGGAGTAGGATCGCGCGTTCTTGTCCTCAATCAGAATCCACGGCTCATAGGTATCCATGGCGGGCGGCATCGCCAAAGGAACCCGCGCCGGCAGACGGCTACCTTCAAACCTGCCAACCGTCTCCTGAAGTGCAGAAACCTGCAGCATCCCCTCCGGGACCCGCATGCGCTGGCCAGAAACGAGTCTCTGACAGGCGGGAGCTGCGGGCATTAACCCCATTAAAACCAACGGCAACTGGTCTTGAACGCTATTTCCCAGCCACTGACACAGCCGGCTATGAGCCGTGCCCGCTTCCCACCAGACAACCACGCCGTGATATCGGTCGAGCACGGGTTCGGATAAGGGAGGTTCCAGAGCAGAGCGGTATACCGGTACAAACCCGAGGTATTCCAGAACAACGCCCAAACGGCTGTGGGCCTGACTCTGATCCGCTTGCTGCGGCGGCAGGTCATGCAACACCAGCACTTGTCGGCGTATCGTCTCTGGCGACGTCGGGCCTAATCGATCCAGCGCCTGGTTGCTGACCACCGGCAAAAGGCCCCGATCGCGAAGACGATGGGCCGTTTCTTGAGCCAACTGTGGCGTCGCTGTGTAATCAATGGCAATAACGGGCTTTTCGGGATATCGAGCCGACCACTCGGCAATACGAGCATCCAGCCATTCCCGATGTTCCTCAGGAACCGGGCGATAGCGACCCGACTCTGGATCAAAGCCCTCGAAGTAGGACTCGAACGCCAGCGCATCCACCTGATCAAGCGCCCGGACCGGCAGATGAAAGCCGCGGTTAATAATCATGACAGCTTCAGGGTACCTATCTCGGATATCGGCAATCAGATCAGCCTGCGCTTGCGCGAAGCTCAATGCGTCTACCTTGCCGGCCTCCACCATCAGGTGACTATCGAGCGTGTCGAGAAAAACCCCTTCAAAGCCTCGCATCAACGCCGGCACAACGCGCTTATCCACGAGAAACCGCCGGACTTCGGGTTTGCGGATATCCAGAATCACGCTCCCCCAGGCCTTGTTGCGACCAACGATCCAGGCCGGATCTACTTGCGGGAAAAGCGCGTGAGATTTGGCAATCTCGTCAACCGCAACGTACGCCAGGGGCGCAGTCCCTCCCCGGGAAAGCAGAGACAGCCGGGCATCTGTGGCCTGATCCGGTTGCAACACCAGCCAGTCGTAGGCAAACAGTGGCCCTATCGGTGACTCGTGGCCATAGTAAAAGCCAACATTTCTGGGGCTCTCGGCGGATAAAACCGGCACATGGAAAAGGAGTGAAAGAACCGTCAGAACTCTGAAAAACATCATGGAGGCAGCGCAACCAACAAGCCAAACAGGCAGCAGATAAAGAAGGTGCCTAGGGTACCATGGGCTTGACAAAGGTCATACATTAAACGGCCAAAAAATGATCACCCGCATCAACAACCTACGAGTGCGACGACCTGCTGACAAGATAATCGGCCAGGGTTCTCGTCCAGTATCCCGGGAGCAGCTTGTTGGTGAACCAAAGCCCCCTGGCCCGCCAACCCGGGATAATCATAAACCGGCGGCGATCGATACCTTTGCGGATCTGCGCCACGGCATCATTCAAAGGCAAGGTGCCGGCCATCAACTTCAGCGCTTCGGTTTGCCTGGGGCGATTCAAGCGCTCCGCCTCTACCATCGGCGTTTCCACTTCCGGAGGGCACACCACAGAGACATCAATGCCCCGCGTTGCCAGCTCGATGCGCAACACCTCAGCTAACCCCACCACTCCGTATTTGGAAGCACAATAAGCCGCGTAGCCATAACACCCCACCAATCCGGCCATGGATGCAACCAGAACCAGCTGCGAGCCTGCTTTCAAATGGGGCAGGACACCGGCCACCACATTGCGCGTGCCGACCAGATTGATGTTAATTACCCGAGCATAGGCATCGTCGTCTATGGCCTCGAAATCGGCCGCAATGGCAATTCCCGCGCAGTGAATGACCAGATCTGGCGGTGAAGACTCCGCCGCGGAAGCAAAGGCCTCTCTCACTCCGCCCGGTTTGGTCACATCCATGGCGAATGTTCGAATGGATGCCGGCCCCGCTATAGCTGCCAACCCCTCCACAGCAGATTCCATCGGCTGGATATCAAACAGGGTAACCTCTGCCCCTGAACGCAGATAAGACCGCGCCAGTTCAAAGCCAATTCCGCTGGCACCACCGGTGATGTATACCTTCCTCGCAGACTTC
>Ga0207832_100362_pt1 | contig 15718 bp, 17 predicted proteins | sample TtanPargueraPR_3_FD_187743 | JGI IMG/M metagenome (GOLD analysis project Ga0207832, IMG submission 187743) | Aerobic enrichment media microbial communities from Bioluminiscent Bay, La Parguera, Puerto Rico - Tt and P1 (4) (SPAdes) | ecosystem: Environmental > Aquatic > Marine > Unclassified ...
GCAGGTGTCGCAAGTCGCGGCATTGGCAAAGGGTTGGTTAAACCGCAGTTTATGCGGTCGGCTTGCCCAACAACCTGCATATCCTGCAATTTGGAGGGGGAATGAGCGGCCAAACAAACTGCCCATCTGTTGACTCGCGCTGGAATTCGGCAGCACTCGATGATTCCGATAACCAGAAATGGTACAAGCCAATCGTCTCTGTAAACGTCGATAACAGCGGCAAGAGGCACATTTACAAGGCTTTCAGATTCTCCCGGGGCCTTCTCGGGAATTACTTCAGATTTCTCGCATCCCACGAATTCAGGATGTTGAGAAGAGTTGAGCACCTCGATTTCACCCCTGATCAAGTCTCTCGGCCATCAGACGTCTCGCCCACCGTCCATTATCGCCTTATAGAGGGGCGGGCTATCAAGAATGTTGCGGAAGGCGGCGGTGTCCCTAGTGGCTTTTTCTCGCGGCTTTTCAATGATGTAAAAACCCTTCATCAGCATGGGGTGGCGCACATGGACCTCGGCAATTCCGGAAACATTCTGGTTTCGGAGCACGGCGACCCTGCGATCATTGATTTTGGTTCCGCTATACCTTTGAGCTGGCTTCCATCGTCTGTTCGAGCCTGGGCCTGTCGCAAGGATATCGTTGGCGTTCTTAAGCTCTGGCATCGGTTCGATAGGGGATCCATGCCTCTGTTTCTTCAGCACTATTACGAGAGCAATTATCGCAAAAACATCTACACGCCAAAGCGTTTTCTGAAAGCGTTAAGGCGGTGGCTATGGGGTGGCGCTGACACAGATGGTGTTTCCGGATTGACGATTGTGATCAGTGTGTTTTTCAGCCTGCTGGTGTTGGTTTCATTCACCTGAAGAGCGGCAAGAGAATATAGAGCAGGGCAGGTTGCTGGAAGTTCTGCCGAAGGTGAACCGCCCGGACCTCACGTTATACGCGCTTTACCCGAACCGGCAGTATACGCAGCCAAAACTGCTTAGCTGCATTGAGTTTCTTCAGTCCTGGTTTCTGTCTCGGGGTCTGGATTAGGGGTGGTTTTTCATTGAGGGAATCAGGGCCGACTCAAGGAGTCCTTTGGCAGTGATCCATCTACCCGGCAACCCTTCGCATGAGCGCTTCGATTGGCCCGCGCTTGAAGAATCGATGCCATATCAAGGCATAGATTGTTGCGACCACACAGAACAATGCGGACGCGAAAAGCGCGGTTACAAGGCTTTGACCGCCTAGCATGCCGAGTCCCTCCAGCGTTCCCATTCCCACCAAAATGTGAGCGATGTAGAGCGATAAAGTCTGGCGCCCCGCCGGCGTCACGACATGCAGCAAACCGAGTTTTTCCAACTGGCCTGAAAACCGAAGACAAAGACCAATCACTGCACTCGCGGCTCCTGATCCTGCCAGAAGATAGAGAGGCATTGGCGGTACTGGCTCGGTGGTGGCGAATATGCCAAGCTCTGGATCAATTGCGTTGAGAGCGTCCGTTAGCGCCAGGCTCAATGCCTCAGCGATAACGAAGGCGGCGACCCCGAACAGGATCAGACGATGCTGGACACCGCGCTCCGCAAGCTTGAGCCTGCTGAGTACAATGCCGAGAAGCAGAAAACCTAGCCACGGAATCACCGGGTGCCAGCCGTTGAAAAACAAGTTACGGATAAATCCCGCCGGCGACCAGAAGTCGGAATAGGTATAGTCGTCCCAGTTCCAGCCTTTGTCGTAATCGAGCGACAACACCATGACCACGAACAGAGTACTCAATAGCACAATACTGGTGACCAGCCAGCGATTGCTGAGCGATAGCAGCAACACACCGAAGAGAAAGTAAAAGGCGTAGTAGTGCAGGATGTCCGCATTGAAAACAAGAGAATTCAACAGCCCGATAACAAACAGGAATATCGCTCGTTTGATTGTCACAGATACCGTCTGTTCCAGATCGCTGTGTAATGCTGCCAACCCCAGGCCAATGCCCGCTAAAACGACAAAAGTTGCTGCAGCGCGCCCTTCGAGAGCGCGAGTCAGAAAACTGAGCACGCCAGTGTCGCTTTCGGCACCCATAGCAATTTTGAAATTAACGATCACCATCCCAAAAAACGCGACAAAGCGCGCAAGATCCAGGCCATCGAGGCGAGGGGAGGCGCTCCTGTCAGTCGTTGTTGGTCGCAAGATGGGCATCTCCAGAGCAGTCGTTTAACACCAGGGGTTAATCAGAACTTGTAGTTCAGCCCCTCCGTAAATAATCAGCTTGTTCCCGGAACCTCAATTGTGAGATCTGGTCTGAAGCTGGGTGATTCAAACTCGTCGGGGTAGCCGCCCGGATTTGCGACGATGCGGGTGCCGCTGCATTTGATGTCCACCGCTTCATGTACATGTCCGTGAGCCCACAGCGCAGCTTTGCCCATCAGTCGCGACAGGTCCGACGCAAAGGCGGGCGATAGGGCGTCGCCGGTATACCGGGAAGGGATACAATCGGCCAACGGGGCATGGTGACTGACGATCACTTTGGGGCCGCTGAAAGGGGCGGCCAGTTCTGCTTCGAGCCAGCGCACGGCTTCGTGGTGCAGCTGCTGGCTGGCTTCCGGAGTAAAAAGGGCACCTTCTGGTTGTTCAATGATTCTGAAATCCGGCATAAACGAAAGGGCTTTCTCGTGGGTTGCGGCGGGATCGTGCTCGGCCGATGCAGAATACAACGCAAAGTCGGTCCAGAGGGTGGTGCCAAGAAAACGGATACCGCCGATATCCACATGGGTATTGTCTAGCAGGTAAATTCCAAGCTGCCGAGCTTCAGCCTGAAGCGCATTTCGTAGCTGGGGCATGGAGTGGCCGTAGTACTCATGATTGCCCGGCACATAAATAACCGGCACATCGCGGAATTGTGCGGCCGCCCAGGCCAACCCCTGGCTGCCGGAGTGGATGTCTCCGGCCAGGATGACCACATCGGCCGGCACATCCGGTAGCCCTCGCCCTTCATAGAAATGCTCAAGGTGGAGGTCGGAAAGGATTCTCAGTCGCACAAGTCAGCCCTCAACGTTTTTGATGCTTATTGGAGCCTAGCAGGATAGAGGGTCTCTTTGCAGATAGATAAAAAAGCTGCCCGAAGGCAGCTCTTGATTTCAGGGTGCGCAGGGAAGGTGACCTTAACGGCGGTTCTCCAGCTTGTAGTTGGCGGGCACCTCAAAGCGGCTTGCCCGCTCAGGCTGAACCTGTGCGCTGGTGACATCGTAGATGTAGGTGAAAACCGGCTTATCTTTGCCGTATCCCATGTAGTCTTTGGCTTTGTCTTCAGCCGCGTTTTGCAGCATGTTCCCGGCCAGTTTGCCAAGGGAGCCGACAGGATCGCTCACGTCAAACCCGCCAGTGCCAGACGTCGCCTGTTTCTGTTGCTGACAGGCCTGGTTGTCGGCGAACCATTCCAGCTTAATGGATACCGGGTAACCCTCCAGCTGGCTCAGCCCTTTGAGAACTTCGGAATCTGAGTCCAGTTCCTGCTTTTCGATGTCACCTGAAATCATGGCGACGACTTTATACACGTTGTCGGTGAAGAACTTCGACAAGGGATTGTTGGCGTCGGCTACGGCCTTCAGGTAGTTGTCCTGAAACTGGCCATTGATGCCCCACACGTCTTGCATGGCGGGATCGGCCTGGGTCATCCAGAAATCCATGGTCATGACATGCTTATCTTCACGCCCCAGTTCATCCTGTGACACCATCTTCCACTGGGCAACAAACTGGTCGGCTGAAAAGCCGTTGACGACCCGGCCTTTATCCTTCGGCGTCACCGAGAAGCTGAACTCAGACGTGGTCATCTGGCAGGCATCGCCGCCCGAGGGATCGTACACTTCCTCTTCTTCTCTGGCTTCGCCGTCTTCCAGTTGTTCCCAGATACTTTGGTCGCTGCAGCCCTTGAGGGGGCATTCGACGTAGTTCTTCCGGGTGTGATCGACCTGCCACTGGAGGTTTTTATCCAGGCGAGCGATATCCGCTTCGTGGGTTTCTCCAAAGATCTGCCGGGAAATCCAGGAATCAAACTCGACGGTATTTTCGATGGTGCGACGGTCGGCCAGGGTATAAGTAACCTGCTCTCCGTGGGAATCCGGAAGGATGTAACCACCAATGATGTACTTGGCTTTGACAACACTTGTGTCTACCAGCGGCGTATTATCAACCACTTTTGGGGTGGAACACCCCGCCAGCCCCAGGGCCACAACGGCGGCAGACAGCAAGGACAATGAATACTTCACACAAAACTCCCTTTATGGATCTTCATTATAAGGCGATGAGACTGACGGAAGGCCTTGTCAGTCATATGGCGACCAGGAACCTTCCCTGATGCGCCGGGGTAGAATACCGGAGAGAGGTGTCTGATTGGTATGAATTTTTTGAGTTTGGCTGGAGCTGAGAGGCCCGGTTATCGGGCACTCTCTTTACCGAGTGTTGGAGAGGATGCCAGGACAAGCTCACCGCGCGCCCCGAAGGTGAAGGTGACCTCCAGTGGTTTGGCCGGGCAGCAGAGTGGGTCTTCAGCTGCATAGCCAAACCCGGACAGGACGAGGCCTGTTCCGATTTCGCGAACGCCAGTGAACAGGCGGTCACCCTTGCCCCCAACGTGACGAACAGAAAGCAAGCGGTAGGTTTTGAGCGGCGACATACCAGCGATACTGTCGTTGATGGCGTACAAGGCAAGGTACTGATTGTTGGTTGCTCCGCCTCCCCAGCCCCCCAGAGTCATGAGCACGGCAACACCGTTGCTGTACCCGGGGCCATTCAGCGATGAGAGGGAGAGGTAAGAGGCACTTTCGGGATAGAAAACCGCCCGCCCATCACTGAGTATGCTTCCCAGCATGCCGGCCTCCTCGGCAAGCTCGTCTGGCAGGGAGGTAGGGTCTGCCAGAGCAAAGCCGCTCCAGAGCAGAAATAGCAGCATTAGAAGGGGATTCATGAACGGACGGACTCCTGCCAATAGTGATACAGATCGCGGATGTTACCAGAGCAGAGTGGCGGCATCGCAGCCTGAATGTCGTCCAGCGGCCAGTCCCACCAGGCCATCAGCCCGATGAATTCCATTTGAGGTACCGATGAAGGCGGCTTCATCTGCCATATAAAAGAACGGAAACGCGGAAGCCCAGTCGTGCCGGTGGCCCTGATTGCCCGCCATGATGAACGATGCACCGGAGCCTACGGAACGGAAACTGCCGATCACGAGCCGATTAACGTCATCACGATCAGGCATGAGATACCGGGCGCAGTCGTCGAATGAATGGCTATCTGATGAGTTTAGCGGGCCCAGGGCAAACAAAGTAGGGGCTGCACTACTCACAGGTTCTATTTCGGAACCGGAACCCCAGGGTATGCTGGACGATCACACAAGGTGCTAAATTCGTCGTCCGACTTGGCGTTCGGATGAATATCGCTGGAACCGCATGATTGGGAACGCGTAACAGGCATGAGTAGCAGGGGCGCTATTAAACAAAAGCGAACGTTCCCGCTGCACGAAGATCCCGCCAAATTTGCCGCAAGGGCGCGACTATTTGCCTCTGCATCTCACGTGTGAAAAGCTTAGAGCAATTAATATGCACCTGTACTGGTGCAAAGCACGCCACTTCGCCCAAGTTTGGCAAATAGAGCGGCTCGCAGGATTATAGAGAGATGGAATATCCGCAGTGAGACAGGTTGATATTGAAAACCAGTTACGAGAGGTCGTCAGCAGGCTTACGACCGAAGTTGATCTTGCAACAAAGCAGGGACGGCTTGATCTAAATCTGATTTCAGAAGACGCATGGATACCGATCTTAAAAGAGGTTTACCAGTGCCCGAATCTGGTTAACTTGAATAGGAAGCACAAAAATTTTCCAGGCATTGATTTAGGAGACGAACAGGATCGTGTTGCTTTTCAGGTAACGTCCTCCACGGATCTCGATAAGGTTAAATCGACCTTGGAGCAGTTTAAAAAGCGCAACTATAAGAATGCATTTGATGAGCTCTATATTTTTACATTACGTTCCAAGCAGAGAAGCTACTCTGAGGAATCTATTAATAAGATTATCGGAGATGATATTCGCTTCAATGCAAAGGAACATATCATTGACCCAGGGGACATATTGGCCGCTATCACCAGATTGCGATTGCCAGCGCAACAGAGAATGTTGCAGGAATTCCGTACAATTCTTGGTGATGTAGAAGCATCGCTGAAAGAGCTGAATGCCCCTGAGAATGCACCCTATCTCTTAGTATCAAATCTCCTTGAGGTTAACCCTCCAGACGCTCTATTCGTAGCTGAATTGTGCCTCGATGAAGAAAGCACAATCGCTGCTGCAAGACGGGATTTAAATTATAAAGGTAAGCGTCCCAATAAGCCGCTTTTGGTTCGACTGGCATTACAGCTTTCCGGTTTAGATTGTCATGGCTGGTGCGTTTTCGAGAATCGTATTTTCACTTTCTATGACATGGAGCAAGAATCTGCCTTCAGGTCATTAGTAGACGTTGGGAGTATCGAAGAGTTGGCGACGGAAGATATCTCTCAGCATGAGCTAATGGAGTATCAGAACCTTTTCAAGTATCTTATGAAAGATACCCTGCGGGATTTACTTCTAGCTTCGCATGTGAATTGGAGCAAACAGCAAAGACAATTTTACTTTTTGCCTGTTGAAAAAGACTCTGACGAGAGAAAGGAAGAATGGGTAGGTAAAAAGCTCTCAAGAAGAAGGGTATTTGAGAGGAAGTACCAAACAAAAGATCCGTCAAAAGTTGCATTCTTTAAACACCTGGCCTTTGATATCTCATTTCTCGATATTGACTCACAATGGTATGCGGCCGTTACTCCAAGCTGGTACTACACATGGAATCTATATAAACGGAATCGATTCCATGACGACCTTCTCTCTAAGCAGAAACGCCTTGAGCACAACAATTCTGTGAGGGATCAGGTTAGATTTATCAGTTATTTCCTTGCTAATAGCCTTTACGACAATGACCTGATCACATTTGGTGATCTAGTTGAATTCCAATGTTTGTCCAATATTTCGCTTGAAGAAAATGAGGAGCTAGAGAAGGTCTTGGAAGAGGATGATGCCAATGCAGATTAAGATCCTTGATGAGCCGAAACTTGAGTTCGCTAATGGAACACACATCTGTCCAAAGGCAGGCATTGAAACCCTTGGCGTATATGACAAAAACGATGAGTTTCGTCAGAGCGAACTGAGGTTGGGGATAGTCGGGCGTGGAGAGGGCGTCGATTTGTTGGACCTCTGGCTAGCGAAATGCCAGGAAGGAATTGAAGGTAAAGAGTCCAAATATTCCAATCTATTCCGGGGCTTCGGAGGGTTCGCGCTACATCATGGGTTCTATGCAAAGTTTTTATATGGCCCAACGTTAACCAGAACCATTCAAAAGTCAGAGTTAAACAAAACACTGAGAATTGAATCCAGGGAACAGCGAGTAAAGGTCTGTGTTGATCTGTACTTTGATCAAATTCGCTTTCTTGCAGAACACCGGCCCGTAGATGTGATTATTTGCGTTGTCCCAAATGATATGTTCGACGCTCTCACCAGGGAAAAAGATAAATTAGAAAATCCGGGAAATCAGGAAGGAGACTCAGAGAACGATAAATCCAAGAACTCGCTGGAACACAACTTCCGCCGTCTTTTGAAAGCCAAAACTATGCACTTGGGGAAACCTTTGCAGCTTGTTTTGGAGAAGTCATTGTCTATCGATACGAGTAATAAGGGACAGCAGGATGACGCTACGAGAGCCTGGAACTTTTGTACAGCACTATACTACAAAGGAAACAAGACTATTCCATGGCGATTGTTAGAAGAGACGCACAAGCCTAAGACGTGTTACGTGGGCGTAGGATTTTATAAAAGTCGTGATAATGAGACAGTTTCAACCAGTTTGGCACAGGTCTTTGATGAATTTGGTCATGGAGTAATTCTCAGAGGCTCTCCAGTTCAGTTGGATAAGAGAGATAGACGACCTTACATGAATGAAGAGCAAGCATTCGAGTTGCTGATGAACGCTTTGCATGAATATGATCATGCGTTGATGCAAATGCCTGCGCGCATAGTTATCCATAAATCCAGTAACTTTCGGGAAGAAGAGATTCGAGGATTCACCAAAGCTATAGAGAATAAGGGTATACGAATGAAAGACTTCGTAACCATCATCGAATCTAAGATACGACTCTATAGCTATGAGCAATACCCACCTGTGAGAGGGACGATGCTTTCACTGTCTGAGAGCAAAGCTATTCTTTACACAAAGGGTGCCGTCAATTTCTATAAAACCTACCCGGGGATGTATGTGCCTTCTCCTCTAGAAATTCGAGCATTTGAACACGATTCCTCGCTGGAGGATCTAAGCGAGGAAGTACTCGGGCTGACCAAGATGAACTGGAACAATACTCAATTTGACGGCCGTTATCCAATCACTCTGGAATGTTCACGGAAGGTGGGAGAAATTATGAAGTATGTTGATCCTGGGGAGAAACCTCAGGTGAGCTACAGTTTTTATATGTAGGATCTTAATTTAAATATTTGCCAAGAAGCGGATGCACCCGACAGGAACATTATCGCAGCGTTATATTTTTCCGGAAAGATGAAGGGAGGCAATTATGTCTAAGATTGGAACACTGAAACTTACGGGGGCCTCAGGCGCAGAGTACACTTTTAATGTGTACCCATATGATACTGAGTTCGAAGCAATTTCAGCCGTTTACTACATTTCAAAACGAACCGAAAAGGCGGACGGAAGGGGAAACCACAGTGCCATCTATGTTGGCCAAACAGAGGATCTTTCCACTAGGTTCGATGGCCATCACGATGAACGCTGTTTCCTGAGAAACTCAGCTAACTGCAAGAGTGTACTTGCAGAAACAAGTAAAAAGCGCAGATTGGAGATTGAGGCGGATTTGGTGTCCTCGCTTACTCCTCCGTGCAATGGCTGAATATCACCAATCGCAACAGTTCGAGGCCGATGAGCGCCGGTTTGGTGCGGAGCTATACTTCCAATAACGAGAGTGCCGTTAGTTTTATAGAGATCTGGCCAAAAAATCGTGTAGTATTCGTAGCACTCTGAGGCCTTTATGATTTGTAGCCAAAGTGAGCTCTACCAAGGTGATATCTAGTAGGGCCGTAGCGCTGGGCAAGCACAGTGCATCACGGGAGCAAGGTTGGGGGAAACCGTAACCTGCTCTTACTTTTACAAATACAATAAAGGTACTTTTATATGAAAATTGATATAGAAATTAAACTCAGAGTACACCTTGGCCGAATATTTGAACTGCTCAAATGGGCTTTCTTTATTCTTGGTTAAGTAGTGGCAATAGAGGGCTAGACACAGCCCTCTTTTGTTTTTCACGAAAGGCAAGCTGGGGCCTTTGGCCGCAAAATCAATAAGTGCCGCACGCTCTGGTCATGTGGGCGTCCAACTGACTGCCTCTCCGTTACACTCTAAGGCGACTGCTGGGCAAAGCGCTATCGAACCATACGAATGTCCGCTTTGCGACCATCAGCGAAGGGCTCTAATCAGCGGTGCGACTGAAGCCGGGTTGTTCACATAAGATTCGAGCTATAACAAGACGCGTCACTCGGATGCCCTTGCCTACGCCTCGTTGCGTCAAGGCCCCCGGTGAGCTTCAACGTGAAGTGGGAAGGAAAAGTAGCACTGTGATAGACCTCTGGAATCCCTGCACTTTTAGTCTTGAGCTTCAGCGTGCGCTTACAGCGGAATCACAGCTAGTTTTCGACTATCACACTGAAGAACGCAGATTGATGGACGAGCATTTGAATAGCTCGCCTTACCAAAGCTTGAAGCCGAATCGGTTCTCCTCAGATTACCTTTGGTTTCAGGAGCATGAGCTGACACCGATACTGACTGAGACTCGAATAAGAGTATGGCACTACGCCAGACTAATTGATCATGAAGTGAATGGGATGCAACAAGGACTAGTGCCTTCATCATTGGAATTTTTGCAAGAACGTCTTCATAAGCTTGTCACGATGGAGCTGCTAAGCCAGGAAGAAGCCGATAAGATCTTTCAAGAAAGTCCCTTCCATTCACAGGAAAACATCAGATCTGGGAAGTTGTGGACTGTCACCGTGCCCCAGCATCACCGCGCTGGGGGCGTTTCACCTCTCCTTGGAAGCTGGGGAGGCGAGTCTGCATATTTTTGGCTTTCCGATAAGTCGGTGGCTGCGAAACTGAAAAAGCTGGGTTTTCCACGAATTCTTGAGATTGAAAGCGAACTTTCAGACGGCCTCAATGCGTTCAGTGCTTCGAGCACATTATTAGAAGCATGGGCGAGGAAGATCGGAGTCTCCGTGGTCCCAACAGGTTGCGATCTTGCAATTACGAACTGCCTTGGCACCGCTAAAATTGTACGAGTACATACGGAAGGCGAAAGCACGTTTGGTGAAGTAGGCAAAACCTACCCTAAAGGTATGAGTGGGAACGTCACTTAACCATCGGCTGGACAGCGACCGATGTTCCGCCGCTTTGCGGCTCCAAACAAGCGCGTGAGCCGGGAGTTATTTTTGAGGGAGCAATCACATTGAGTGGCATTGATGCGCGTATTGCCGAAGTTAGAGAGCTGGAAAGATCAGTACGCAACCATATAAATACACATCGCTACCAATCTGTGTTGCTCCAAGACTCGAATGGTTGGAATCAGATTTGTAGTTCGCTTGATGTTATCGGGGATACAATCTGCTCGATTGAGTCATACCAGTTGCAACCGTTCCCTAACGAGACTGGCATGAAGTACGTAGTTACCTACGGAATTCTACAGGCGCTATTTATACAGCAAGATGCTCTCCGCCATCTATCAGAGGCATTTGAAATCGAATACAAAGGTAATGCGATATTAAAAGAGATTAGAGAAAACCGGAACGCCGCAATTGGACATCCCACTAAACAAAATAGAGGTGGTGAATGTTTCTACAACCATGTTTCAAGAATATCGCTGTCAAAAAAAGGTTTTGATTTGCTGAGGTTTAGTAAGTCGCGCCCTCACGAGATGATTAGAGTGGATATAATTTCAGCGATCGAGTCTCAACTGGATTGTATCGCTGTCGATTATAAGAGAATATCTGAAAAGCTGAGCGAAATAGATCGTATGCACAGAAATAAGTTCAAAAATACCCAACTCCAAGACATATTTCATTCCGCGATGGGTTATTCGTTTGAAAAAATTGCGTCTGGAATATATGCATACTCGTATGGTGACAAGGATTTTGGTCACAGCAACTTACACATGGTTAAAACGGCATATCAGCGCTTTGAAGCTGCACTAAAAGAACGCAATGAGCTTGCAAGCCATACGGAATTTGACCTCAAAGAATATTTCCATGCGATAGAAAAACTCGACCAATATTTCACTGGGGCGTCTCAGTGGATGGAGGAAGCTGATGCCAGAATCTACCATACATATTTATTGAATCAGCATGAGCATTTTGTTCAGATCGCTCGAGAGATAGATCAAGACTATGCCGAAAAGACATAACAAGCGGCTGGTAGCAGACGCATCTACGATGCACTACAGCGCGCTGAGAAAAAGAAATTAACGCCCCAACTGTATGTTCGCTTTGCGACCAAACTCAACTTCGCATTCAGGCATCAATGCATCCCCAATAGCCATGAAATCTACGTTTGGTTGGCCAGATTGGGAATATGAGTCGGGATCTGGAGGGGCAGGGCGGCTGTCGGAGTCCGGCGCTATCAACAAGACACATAACAAATGGGCTGAAAAATATTACCAGTCAGGTACGCAAACCAGAGTGCGTTTGAGGTGGTTGAACAATAATAACAACTGCTCTTTAAAGTTGATTCGGTTGCCGTACTAACCAAGATATTTGTGCCCGGCATCTTGCAACGCTTCCTTCAGTGACTCCTCGGGAGGTTCTTAGTAAATGAGCGTGGTTGACGGTGAGACATGCCCAGCGATTTTTCGCGCGACTTTAACTGACTTCTTTTTTTCATGAATGATATACGTCATTAACGTCCTCCGGCCGCTGTGGGAGCTGGCTCGCTCAATACCTGCCCAATGCCTCTGCATGTGGGCAAAGTGTTCCTGGAGAGTACTGGGGGAATAGAGGCTTTCTTCATTGGAAGATCACGCGATTTACCACGATGCTTTTTGACCTCAGGATAAAAATCCTTCGGTTTGATCTCGGCGCCGGCCTTGGCCATGATTTCAATTCGCTGAACAAGATGGTGGAAATAGTGAACACCAAAACTGATTCGACGCGGCTGATACGTGGATTTGGACCGCTTCAACGCATCGGCACACTTAGTGTAAGCCGAAGGCAACGCAAGGATTTCCGTAAGTTTGAAAGAGCGCTGACCAGAATCCGTACTCACAGGGCCAAGCTCGGCGACGTCTTTTATCTGGAGAAGCGCGATATCCTGGACTCGTAGTCCGAGCTTGAAGCTGATACGAGTCGGCGCCGTGTTCTTTTTCGGGTATCGATGCTTCTGGATAATGCCTAACAGGTGGGCGAACTGTTCGGGAGTAAGCGCGGGTAGCTGGCCGGTTTGCTCATCGGCTAAGCTCCTGGTAAGCCGCTAGGATGCAAGGAGAGAATGCAAAGATAGAATCCGTAATACTGTTATTTGAACGGATACCAGACTGCGCATAATGTATATTATGTTAAATGTGGCGTTCGGATGCATAGGGTACGCACTTTATGGAAGCTGTCACTCCAACCTCTTCGGTACAGACGTTGTGCGCATCCCTGCGTACGCCAGCCAAACCTAAAAAACATAAATGAAGCCAACGCCTATTTCCGCCTCATAATCATTTCGAGTGATTGGGCTGTCCGACACATCACTCCCGAACGCTTCGTACAGAGCTTCTCCGAAGATCTGCCAGTTCTCGCCCAGGTAATTGCGGTAGCTGACATTAACCCCCGTGGATCTATACCCACCATCAACATCAGTTTCCGGCAGCCCCGTATCGATGGATTGTTGTGTGGTTACGCCAAAGTCCCGGTTTGCGAGTTTACTATCGTGGAAAGTCACGGCAGCACCCACTTCCCAGCCAGTACCATCAGCTTGGCACGCCAAACACGTTCCTGCGCCGATAATTCCGAGCGTGAAGACGGCCCGGTTTAATTCATTTTTGGCGTTACTGGTTTCCCTGGCGCTGATTCTGGAGCATCTGTTCCATCATCAACTGCATCTGGTCCATGCGTTGTTCCATGCGCTGCAGCCGCTGATCTTCGCTCATGGCCGGGTTGCCTTGCCGCATTCCCTGTCCGCTGTTGCCAGGCCCCTGATTCTTCATCTGGCCCTGGCCGGGGTTTCGGTTACCCATGCCGGGGCCTTGACCGTTCATTCCCATGCCTTGCCCCATCATTCCCGCGCCCTGGCCCATCATGCCTGGCCCCATTCCGGACTCTCGCATTATCTGCAGGTGTTCCTGCATGTGCTCCATATGTTCCTGCCGCAGGCGTTGGCGTTCTTCTCTGGTCGTCGCATTCTGCATCTGCTGCATGGTCTGGTTCATTCGATCCATGTTCTGCTGCATTTGCTGAATCCGTTCCTGGTTCATCATTCCTGCCTGACTGCCCTGCCCGGATCCACTCTGGGCAAAGGTAGCGAGTGGCAGCGAAATCAGGCTGGCACAGACCAGTGTTCTCAAACTGTGTTTCATGACTTTCTCTCCCCGTTGTGACCTTTCCATCAATAACAGAAAGAGCGAATGCCCTTTTGATGTGCGTCAGATTTGAGTATAGCCAGTGCCCAGTAGTTTACTAACCTTGGAGGCTGCGACTAATGGGTTTAGAATCGCTGCCTTATCTCCCCCGGTGTTCAGGGTTCCAAAATGCCGATTCTTGAAGCTGTTCTTATTGCTGTTGCCGTCCTGGCGCTGCTCGGCGTCATCTTTGAAGAAGTTATTCACGTCAACAAGGCGAAAACCACGCTGTTCTTTGGCACGCTCAGCTGGGTTCTACTGTTTCTGTTCAGTTCTGGTGCCGATGAAACCGCCGCGGTTTCCACTGGTCTGTCGGAAAGCATTGCCGAGATCGCCGGGTTATGGCTATTTCTGGTAGCGGCGATGACATTTGTTGCCTATCTGAACAAGAAAGGCATGATTGAGAACATGATCTATCTGATCATGCCTCGGCAGGTCACCGAGCGGCGATTACTGTTTCTGACCGGTCTGTTCTGCTTCGTATTTTCTTCCCTGGCCGATAACATCACAGCAACGCTGGTTTCCTGCTCTCTGATTCTCTCTTTAAACCTGGAACTGAAGAAGCGATTGCAATTCATTGTTTTGGTTGTATTTGCAGTGAACTCCGGCGGCGTTTCACTGATCACCGGCGATGTCACCACGCTGATGATCTTCCTGGCAGACAAAGTGGAAATCCTGACGCTGCTGACACTGGCCATTCCCGCTTCGATCACGGTGTTTTTGCTGGCCGTGCTTCTTTCAGGGGGGCTGTCCGGCACCGTTACCCTGAAAGCCAGTTCCAATGAAGTCCGAGCCGTGGACGCGGTAATCGCGGGCCTGTTTCTGGTTACAATCATTGCCACCATTACTGGCAACGCGTTATTCAGTATTCCGCCGGTGCTGACCTTCCTTTTTGGTCTTTCCATCATGTTCCTGGTGTCCCGCTTCATGAGCGACGACTCGGATCTGGACCCGATTCTCGAGTACATCCGGGTTATCGAGTTTGAAACCCTGCTGTTCTTCCTGGGGATCCTGCTTCTGGTGGGTATGCTAAAGGAAATTCATGCTCTGGATTCACTGGTGGCAATCTATGATGTCATGCCGCCGGTGTACGCCAACTATCTGATGGGCATTTTCTCCGCGGTCATCGATAACGTGCCTTTAACGGCCGCACTGCTGAAGTCCGGTATCGACATGAGCCCCGGGGAATGGATGGGGCTAACCTATGCCGTTGGCGTCGGCGGTTCGTTGCTGGTAATCGGTTCTGCGGCGGGAATTGTAGCCATGAGCAAAATTGAGGGGCTTACTTTCGCGGCGTACCTGAAGTACGCGTTACACCTTCTGGCCGCGTACACAGTGGGCTATGCCGGGGTCATTCTGCTTGGCTCTGTGATGAACGGCTAACGTCGAAAGCCTGCGAGGTCCCGCCCCGCAGGCATTGGTTATCCCATCGTCAGAAGTTGACCTGAACGCCCAGGCCGATGCCGTCTACGGTAATATCATCGTCATCGTAGTAACGCATGTATTCGAGGTTGCCTGACAGGTTCTTGGCGAACTTCACATTCAGGCCAGCACCGTACGAAAAATCGGAATCATCGTCTTCCACTGAGCCTGCCTCAGCTTCAATACGAGTGAAACCGAAAACAGCGTAGGGTGTTACCGGGCTCTCGTTCACCACGTTCACCGTGCCGTAACCACCGAAGAAGTTGTCGATTTTAACGTCAACGCCGGCAATCCGATCGTCATCCACGCCAAAGCCCGCTCGGGCCTCAACGCCGAAATAGTCCGTGGCCATAACGCCGACCTTGCCAGACAAGGTGCCGGTGTCGGCTTCTGCCAGGCCATCGAAATCGGTTTCCATGAAGGTGTAATTCAGGCCGGCGTAGAGCCCGCCAACACCGGATTTATACATATCCTGGGCAGAAGCAAGTCCCGCCAGGGCCATCCCTGCGAAGGCAGTTGATGCAACAAGAACCTTTCTTGTGGTCTTCATAGTCTTTCTCCCTGTTCATACAGGCCTTCACGGCCTGACAGTAAACGTGCATCAGTCCGACG
>Ga0207832_100382_pt1 | contig 14498 bp, 8 predicted proteins | sample TtanPargueraPR_3_FD_187743 | JGI IMG/M metagenome (GOLD analysis project Ga0207832, IMG submission 187743) | Aerobic enrichment media microbial communities from Bioluminiscent Bay, La Parguera, Puerto Rico - Tt and P1 (4) (SPAdes) | ecosystem: Environmental > Aquatic > Marine > Unclassified ...
CTCAGCCAGAAATCCTGGGTCTTGAAAGTATTTGTATTCATCTTGAATATCTCCGTTGTCGTGTATCGCATGCACCGTAAAGGCGGGACGGGCATGTATATATTTATCAATATTTAGTTATAAACTATTTTGTTGGAATAGTCAAGTGCTTCTGAAAATATATTTTATCAGCAACTTCCTAGTAAGCCTGCATCCCGGCCAGCCAGGGCAAGGCCTGAGGCCCTATATTTGTGGCGTAAAAAAAGTATAAAAAATATAAACTATGCAGGAACAGGGGGGGGGTATGTATATACGAAGGGTACCTATCTTCGTGATCGGTGAACCTGGGAAAAAGCATGGGGGGTGTGATTTTGGGTCCCATAAACAAAGATCGAAAACGGAATCGAATTTCATTTGTGCTTGACTTTCCATGTCGGAAATCGTAGCATGATATCCGGTATCCATGTTGCTCCTAATCGTGAGAAGAAACGATGAAATACGGGGGAAGAATTAGACGTACTTGCATTCTGACCTTCACTGTGGGCCTTATGCTGCTATTCACTGTACCGCTTCCGGCCCAGGAAGCCTACGACGATATCATCATGACTGTTCAGGGTAGAGAGGACCGAGCGGATTATCTCGGGTGGGGGCTCCTGACCCTGCCGGACGCCAATCGTGATGGATACACGGATTTTGCGGTTTCTGCCTTTGGCAGACAGAAAGTGCTGATCTATTACGGTGGTCCCGGAATTCTTGATGACAAAGAAGACGCCATGCTTACCGGTAGCGGGACGCTCGCAGGAGGGGATTTCAACGGGGACGGACTCATGGATATCGCTGTCCAGCGACTTGGAAGAAGAATAGACAGTTTGACCGGTGAGGGATTACATTCAACGATTGCCGATAGCGTATACATCTACTTTGCCAAGGACGTTGACGGGTGTATTTACGAGGATTCACCCGATATGAGACTTGGGATACATGAAGATTGGTCGACTGCAAATGACTTTGGCCGTAACATGGAGACCGGAGATTTCAACGGCGATGGTTACACGGATCTTGTCACAAGTGCGCCCTATTATTATGACCCAGACAGCGCAACGTGCAAGGGAGGGATTGTGCTGGTCTATCTTGGTTCGGCAGAGAAACCACTGAGCGAACGGTACGAAATCTATCCGACCGATGGATGTGATCGTTCTTTTGGATACATCGTGAGTCTAGAGGATGTAAATGGAGATGGGATCGATGATATCATCGCCGGAGTGAGTAAGCGCAAAGATATGACTCCGGGTTCACAACGTCCCTCCAAGGAACTTTTTCTCGGTCATTACGGAATCAAAGAGAATGAGATCCAATCAGTTCAAGTGCTCGATGGATTGACGCTTACAGCTATTACCCGAGGATCGATCCCACCATATCCTGTAATGGATATTGATAATGATTCTCATGCGGATCTTCTTTTCCCCGAAGACGGGGATATTGCAGTATTCCACGGGAGCGATAGTGGGTTCACAACAGATGAGAGAACAATACTCCACAATCCTGATCCCGATAAATTTGGGGCATTCGGTGGCTATTTTCACAACATCGGAGACTGGAACACGGATGGATATGACGATTATGCCGTCAGATTTAACCGGTGGCTTTTGACTTTTGTCGTAATTTACGCAGGGGGGCCACAGGGAATCCGTGACACGGCGATGGCATACACAATGATGAGCCACAGATATGAATACTGCAAGAGCGTCGTCTCGGGCGATTATAATGGAGATGGATTGCGAGATTATATTGCATCCAGTGCATACGATATCAATTTCCAACAGCAACCGGTCCAAAGAGGGCTGTTCCATATTGTATCCGGAACAGATGAGATCTCGGTGGGTATCGAAGCCCTGCGGCCGCCGACCGCCGTCGACATGACCGTATATCCCAATCCCGTTCCCGCCGGCGGCACAGTCCGCATCACCCTGCCCGGCGAAGCGTCCGGCCGGCTGCAGCTCTTCGATGCGCTTGGAAGGTGTGTCTTCGCATGCAGTGTCACTCGAAACGTGCAGATACCAACAACAGGACTCCTTGCAGGCATCTACTTCATCAGGTTTTCAAGTGCATCCGGAGTTTCGGTAGGGAAAATGCTGGTCAGATGATTCCTGGAAGGTTGATGGCCGGTCAGTGCTCGCCGATGTCACGCTGCGGGACCGTCTCATGCACTGGAGCACTCCGGCTTGCGATATTTTTGCGACGTGGCGGTCTGGGCGCCTCGTAAGTGAAGTAATAACAAGGATATACCTCTCGTCCCCGCTGAGTCCCTCCCTCTCCGCCACTTCATCGAAGACCCTGATCATACCATGATCGGGGTCTTTCTCTTTGCGAGCTATCCGAATAAGGGAGACTTCCAGGTCCGCAGACGCGCATCTTTTGACATTTCCGTGACAATACTCCGGCGGCGAATGGGTACCGTACGGCAGACAACGCCCCAGATCATGAATATTCTGCCCGGAGGAGACATGAAGACGCGATCGTTCCGATACGGATTCCTCGCAGCTGCTGTATGCTGCATCCTGATGACTTCCTGCCCGACTGCGCAGGGACAGGTTGATCTCAAGCTCGATACGGTGCAGGTACGCTGGCCGGATGTCACCGCGACGGTGCGTGTCACGTGTAACGGCACGCCTGACACGACGATGACCGCACAGGATTTTATCCTCCAGGAAGACGGAACCATCATGCAGCCACTTTCCCTGCAGTACCGGACAGTGCAAATGATCCCGACGTATTCGGCGGCGCTCGTGCTCGACGGGAGCGGCTCAACCCTGGGGAGCTGGAACGCAGGAATAAAAAACGGCGCGTCTGCATTCGTCGATGAAATGGATGGCGTCAATGACGAAGCCACCGTCATCCGATACTCCTCTGTTGTCAACATCGTGCAGCAGATGACGACGATCAAACCGCTGCTGCATGCGGCCATCAACACGCTGACCGCATCGGGCCTCAGCGCGACATGGGATGGCACGTATGCGAGTGTTGTCGAACTCATCAACAACGCCCGGCGTGATGCACGCTTCGCAGTCGTGGTAGGAGACGGTCCGGACAATGCAAGCACACGAACGCCGGCTGAAGTCATTTCGCTGGCAAACCGGAATCGCATACGCATCTTTACCATCGGCTGCGGCACCGCATACGACCAGAGCCTCGAAACGGTGGCGCTGCTCACCGGCGGCCGCTTCTACAATGCCGCGACTCCGAATGATCTCCCCGCGATCTACCGGGCGATTGAGAACAGCATTACCGCTCTCGTAACCGTCTGTGATATTTCCTACAGCACGTCGTGTCCTGATGGAAGCAGCAGATCACTGAACGTGGAACTGACAAATTTCTGTGGAGGTTCGGACAGTGAGACGCGCAGCTTTACGGTGCCCCGACTCCCTGCCATGTTCACTCCCGTTGACATCACGCTCTCCGACATCAATGTCATGGCGGGTGAACCGGCAGATCTCACGCTCAGCCTCGACACCGATCCTGGGGGACTGCCATTTTCCCCCTGCAGTTTCGTACTGCACTTCGATCCCGCCAAGCTGACATTCGTATCCGCGGGCCCGACTGCCACACAGATACTCGACGGTGTCCCCATTCAGGTCACGTCGGGCGGTGGCACCGTAAACATTCAGGTAACCGGGAGCACCTATCCTGCCGGCCCGGGAGAACTCCTCGATATGCGATTCCGTGCCACCGACGCGATGGACACACTGCACTGTCCAGTATCCATCCAGCAGTTCAACTTTTCCGGCGGATGCTTGAATCCCTTCACACATGACGGCAGCGTGTTTATCGACGTACAGCCGCATCCCATGCTCGAGATTTCTGGACCGGTAAGTTTCTGTGAGGGTGACTCCGTGACTTTCACGGCTCCCGAGGGATATGCCCGGTATGAATGGAGTACGGGAGATACGACGAGGAGCATTACGACTTCGACGTCAGGAGTATACAGCGTGACCGTGTACACCGCGTCCGGCAGGTCCGGCAGCTCGGATCCGGTCACTGTTGTCGTACACGCGATCCCCCGGCCGACGCTCCACATCGAGGGCTCTCTGTATTTCTGCGAGGGGAAGTCCGTGACACTCAGCGTTGACCATGCCATGAACTACAGCGCGATTCAGTGGTCCTCCGGACAGACAGGCGAATCAATCACCGTAACTGAACCGGGCATGTACAGTGCGACGGTGACGGATCTCCACGGATGTACCGGGTCCACGGATCCTGTAACCGTTGTTGTAACCCCGAATTTCTTTTCGTTTGGATACTACGAACCGGTGACTCTCTGTGCCGGTGACACCCTGTTTCTGGATGCCGGCGCGGATGGTGAGGAATATTCCTGGTCCACCGGCGACAGCACGCGCATTCTGAGCGTCACCGAACCCGCGAGTTATTTCGTTACCACACGGAATGCGGATGGCTGCATCTCACGATCCGACACCTTGGTTGTGCATGTCGTGCCGAAGCCGGAACCGGAAATCCGCGCCAGCGGACCGCTGCAACTCTGCCCCGGAGATTCCGTCACACTGGAAGTGACGACTCCGTATGCATCCTATCTCTGGTCCACCGGCGAAAAAACGGCGCGCATCCACGTCTCTTCGGCCGGAAGGTATTTCGTGCAGGCGACGAACGCCGAGGGCTGCTCAGGGATATCCGAATATCTCGATGTCACAATGCCCGACGCGCCTCGTATCTCCCCTCCAGGTCCCCTGAGCCTGTGCAGGGGAGCGAGCGCCACTCTTGACGCAGGAGAAGGATACGACAGTTATCTGTGGTCGACCGGGGAGCGCACCCAAACCATTGCGGTGAGCACTGCGGCTGCATATCATGTCACGGTGACCGAAGGCTCCTGTACAATGACGTCGGATGCGGTGGAGGTGACACTGGTGGAAGCGCTGTATCCCGTCATCGCAGTTGACGGGGATTCTGTTCTGTGTCAGGGTGAAAGTGTTGTTCTTGACGCCGGAGAATATGCCGGGTACCATTGGTCTACCGGGGATACCACGCGTCGTATCATCGTATCTTCGACTGGTGCGTATCATGTTGATGTCCGTGATGCATTCGGATGCAGCGGTCGTTCCCTGCCGGTGTCGATTACGGTCGTCCCCCTGCCCGAACCGGTGATCGCCGTGCTCGGTGATGCAGAGATCTGCGAGGGCGACAGCGTCGTACTCGATGGAGGAGGCGGGTATGCGCGGTACGCCTGGTCGACAGGAGCGACGACACGGAGTATCCCCGTGAAGACGGGAGGCACGTATACACTGACCGTCTGGAACGATGCGGGATGCGACGGCAGCGCGGAGCCGGTCACCATTACCGTATGGCCCGCCCCGGCTCCACCGCGGATTACCCGGACGGCCGAGGGGCTGGAGTGCAGCCCTGCTGCCGCCTACCAGTGGTATCGGGACGGTACGGCGATACCGGGTGCGACATCGCGCACACTGCAGCCGCCCGCAAGCGGTCGATACACCGTGCGCATCATCGGCGACCATGGCTGCGCCGCATGGTCGGAAGCCTACGATTATACCGCGACATCGTCAGGACGTTTCCCCGCACCGGCGGCATGCGCAGTCTATCCCGAACCGAACCACGGAAGCGTGACCCTCGATCTGACATCCCCGGTCCCGGCGTCGCTTTCTGTTGTCGTAACGAACCTGCTCGGACAGCAGGTATATGCGATTAAGGAAATGCATCCTGCGCGGCGCCATCTGAGGAACATCGACCTGCAGTACGTACAGCCGGGTGTGTATATCATCAGAATCCGACATGGAAGCAGAATCTGGACCAGAAGACTGATTCGGCAGTAAGGCGCGATATCATTCACCGCCGGTCGGTCCGATTCAGCCTGTTGCCCGCATGGCGGGATATAGGGGAGGGAGGTGTAATGCAGGATGTCATCAGATTCCCGCATGCAGCTGCAGCCGGATGATGCGGCCCGGCTCCCAGACTTGAATCCCCGATGAAAACGGACTGCGCAGGTAGGAGAGATGCTGCCGGTAGTTACGGTCGAAGAGGTTTTCGATGGTGAGATCCGCACGCAGCGTGCTGCCGGTCCAGCGCAGGCCGAGGTCGAAGCGCAGCCAGCCGGGAGTGGCGGACTCGCTGAGGGAAGGATCGATGCGATGCTGGTCTGCCTGTGCGACTGTGCCGGCATGCAGGGAGAGGCGATGCCATGCGGGCGTGTGAAGGGAGATCGACCCGCGCAAAGGAGGAATCTCCGACAGCGGCGTGCCGCCATCCATGTGCTGTCCCCAGGTCCAGGCGAGGTCGGCCGTCAGCAGCCTGCGCTCATACCGCAGTGTAGCACCGGCGATCCACGCATCGACGTTGTCAAAGGTCTGATACATTCCCGCGCTGCCGCTACGCTTTACCGGCAGCACGTATCCGAATACGCCGCTGCCGAACAGCTCGGCCTGCAGTCCGTGTCGCCGTGCGCTCAGGCGCAGGGTTCCGCGCATCGGCTGGGAGAGGGTGGGATTCCCGCTCCAGGTCGGTTTGCCGCCTGGCTTGCGCACGGCGATGTACAGTTCCTCGGTCTGCGGAGCCTCGGTCGCCGCTTCCAGCTGCACACCGTAGCCGCCGCGCGGTCCCGTACGCCGCCGCCATTCCGCCTGCGCGGCACCGATGATGAACCAGCGGCCGTTTTTCGCCTCGGGATGCACTTCGCGGTGCACTGCCAGACGCGATTCATCCCCCATGCGCTGATGCGTCAGTCCCGCCCGCAGTGAAAGGGATATGCTCCCTGCATGCACGCGATGCATCCCCGCCGCGTAATACTGCTGCGCCTCAGGCAGCATGTGATTTTCGAGCAGCGGCTGACGGTCTGCCGCAGCCGCGTTTGTCAGTGTCCATCCGGTATTCCGGGATTTTCCCATCACTGCATTCGCGATGGAATCGACGCGCGAATCAAAGCGGTTGTCGGCATCCCAGCGCCGCATCCACACTTCGAAGCGGTCGCCGGTGACGCCCACGGTGAGATTCCGCGCAGCGGTGCGCATGGATACCATTCCCCGGCGGAATTCATTGGTCATCAGGTGGTCGGTCCAGGTCGCGTACAGGCGCATATCCTTCCACTGCAGGTGCCCGTTCCACACGCGGTTGAAGCGTTCGTCCATGAGCAGGTAGGGAAAAAGCACATTCTCCGTATACGAAAACCCGCCACCATACTGCCAGTCGCCGGACTCCCCGCGCGCGGACACTTCCGCGAGCGTGTGCGCATGCAGCGAGGTGTATCCATAGAGGTCGGTGAAATCGCGTCCGCTGCCGTCGGTGTAGGGATCGCCGCTGGCATAGCGCAGGGAGAACGCTTGCCGGCGTCCCTCGGCCATCACCGCGGCGTCAACGCTGCGCGCTGCATCCGCGCTGCCCGCGAGGGAAGCGTGCGCGTGCCACTCATCGGAGGGCGGCCGCCGCCGGAAATGCACACTGCCCGCCAGGCCGGTGACCGGCGCGAGCGCGGATTTGTCGAGTACGACGGTAGCGAGGTCAAGGGGATTGACACGCGTCAGGGGAGAATCCATGCGGTTGGGACAGGCGCTGTGATAGCGCTCGCCGTCCACCGCCACGACGATGTCCCCGCGCCGGAAGCCGTCCACCGCGATATCCTGCGCGAAGGCCACACCGCGCCGTACGAGCGTGAATCCCTGCCGCGCGAGCACGGACTCCAGCGCTTCCTTGCGCATCGGCACATCGAGACGGCCGAACGCGATGCGGCTCGCCGAAATCTCCACGGCGCCGAGTTCCCAGGTGCGCACGCTGTCTGCTCCCCGCGCGTGCTGGCGGTCTGTTCCCTGCGCGTACAGGCTGGCGGCGGATGTGATCAGGAGGATGAGCAGAAGGACGGTTCTCATGGCGGAATTCCCGTGATTGATGTTCCTGCGTAGCGACGGCATATCGTGATGGCGAATCAACGGAAAGCTAGGGAAACTTTCCATGCAAGACAATGATATCCAGATCATGTGCGTGGTCGTTGCCCGCGTATTGCTTCTTTCGAGAGCGCATAGTATTTTCTTCAGCATAACCGACAATATGATCCGAAAAAAAGTCCGCATGCCGGCAGCCGTATGGTGGTATGCGTCTGTGCGATGATTTCTGACCGTGTCTCCGCCATGCGCCGTGCATGGACGGGGAGGGAAGGATGAACGAACGTGCGTCCCGCTGTGTCTTCCACAGCGTGACGGGACGGTCGATCCTCATGGTAAAACTGATTGGAGGAATGAACGATGAAAGCACTGTGTATTGTCTGCGCCCTCCTGATTGTGATTCCCGGTTTGCTGTGTGCGGAAGAGGTGACGCGCGATGACGCTGAAGCGGTCGCCCGGTCGTGGATGCTCCGGCAGGGCTGGACCGAATTCCGGGATGCGGACATCCGTACCATCCTCCCGCATCGTGTCGACGGTGTTACGGTCGGGTATGTCGTTTCCTTCATGCCTGACGGATTCGTCGTTGTGGCGGGAGACGATATTGCGCATCCGGTCGTGATGTTCGCGCGAAGCGGCACCGTATCGGAAGCAATGCCGCCGCAGCTCGGCGCGATACTCGATGCGATCGGATCCGACATTATCCGCAGCGCCGGACGCCACAGCACCGCTGTACCGCATGCCGCGCTGCTCTGGGAGCAGCTGCGCAGCGGCGTCCATCCGCCGGGTATCATGGACGATATGTCGTCGCCTCTGCTGCAGACGCGATGGAATCAATCGTGGCCGTACAACAAATACTGTCCTGAAGATCCAGCTGGGCCGAGCGGACACTGTTACACGGGTTGCGGGGCTGTGGCGCTCGCCCAGGTGCTGCGCTATTATCGTGCACCGGGTCGCGGAAACGGTGCGCATGCGTATCATCATCCCGACTACGGTTCACTGTCGGCGACGTTCGAAGACCGCTGGTATGCATGGCAGGACATGCCGTCGAAGATTTACAGCTCGAGTCCGGAAGGACACATCGACGAAGTCGCGACGCTTCTGTATCACTGTGGTGTCGCCGTCGAGATGGACTATGGGCCATACGGATCGTCATCCTCCATGCCGGATCTGCGCGACGCGTTCGTGAATCATTTTCGTTTTCATTCCTCCGCCACCTATATCAAACGAAGCGATTTTGAGGATGGGAAGTGGCACGATATCCTCCGCCATGAACTCGACGGCGGCCGGCCGATCGTCTATTCAGGTCACAGCTCCTCGCTGGGTGCCGGACACATGTTCATCATAGACGCATACAACGCTGAAGGATATTATCATTGCAACTGGGGCTGGGGAGGTTCGTACGATGGATGGTTTTACCTGCATGATCTGACACCGGGATCACGGGAGTTTGACACATATCATGCCGCTCTGACCGGACTCCTCCCGATTGCATGGATGGTCGCATCCACCGGCGTGAATTATGATCTTCATGCGGTTGACGCGTGTGAGTCTGCCGTCTGGGCCTGCGGGGATGCCGGCAGTGTTATTCTTTCGACGGATGCGGGGTGGACGTGGAGTCCGGTATCTTCGCCCTCCGGAGCGACGGCGCTGCACAGTGTCTCCGTGGTGGATGCATCGTGTGCCTGGGTTCTCGGGTTGACTGAAACAGCATCCGTATCCGCCCTCTGGCGCACGACGGACGCCGGTCAATCCTGGACAAAGCAGCTCAGTGTGGATCCTGCCGGCGGGATGCTGCGCGCGGTTTCCTGTCGTGATGCGGATAACGCAGTCGCCTACGGTGATCCGGTGGACGCGGCATTCCGGGTATGGCGAACGTCCGATGGCGGAACAACCTGGCTCCCGGTCGACGCGCCATCCCTCCCGCAGGCGGCATCAGGCGAACACGGCGGGTGGGATAATCTCTCCCGATACGGATCGATCCTGTGTTTCGGCACCACCCTGCCTGCCGGCACGGCCCGTGCAGTGTGTTCAACCGACGACGGGACAACATGGAGCGTGTCTCCGATGCATGAAGTATTCGGGAGATCCGTCCTCCGTACCGCGGCGTCTTCGAGTCAGCAATTCTGGGCGCTCGGCGTCGGAGGCATCGTATCCGTTTCCGGCGACGGCGGAATGACATGGGGGCAGGGTGTCGCGACCGGCATGAACACCGCATCCTCGATAGCTTCCGGAGGCGAGGGAATCATCACCGTGGTAGGGGAAGGCGGGGTGCTGCGGTATTCAACCGATGCGGGGATAACCTGGAATGAGGAAGGTCTTCCGTCGCGCAGCGGGATGCGGGATGTAGAGGTGAACCCTGACGGACAATGCTGGATCGTCGGCGACGGCGGGATCGTTTTCGTGCGTATCAAACCCTCGTCGTACATCGCTCCCCCGGAAGCGCCGATTCCACTGCTTCCGGAGGAAGGTGCCGACGATATCACCATCCCCGCCACTCTCGAGTGGGAAGGAAATGAGCGCGCGTGGTCTTACGAGATCCAGGTGTCGAAGCTGATGGATTTCAGTGATATCACGTACCAGCGAACGAATATTCTGGGCACATCGTGCAGGGCGTATTATCTCACGGTGAATACGGATTATTTCTGGCGTGTCCGGGCCGAAAACGGCGGCGGACCGGGAGAGTGGTCTGCGATCCGGACCTTCCGCACGGTTCCGGGAAAACCGGTTGCGCCGGAACTCTCGACACCGATCGACGGCGCGGTCGGAGAACCGACAGAGGTTTCAGTGACCTGGCTTCCGGTGGACGGAGCCTCTTCGTACCACCTTCGAGTGTATTACAAGGAGTTTAATATCTATGTGACATTTGCTGAGAAGACGCAGCTGACGGATACCTCTTTCACCCTGACCAACCTCGAACGCGGTGTCACGTATTACTGGAGAGTCCGCGCCCATAACAGCATGGGATACAGTTCGTGGACCTCAACCTGGACGTTCACAACCATGCCGCTGCTGTCCGCACCGGAACTGCTTGCACCTGCGAACACAGCGGAGGAGATATCACTCGCTCCGACGCTGGAATGGCAGAAGCAGGAAGCGCTCGAATTCTATCACGTCCAGGTGGCGGAGGACGAACAGTTCGACGTGATCGCCTATGAGCACACGGAAATCCAGGAACCGCCTCTCGGTGTGTCGAACCTGAAGGGGCTTACGCAGTACTACTGGCGGGTGCGTGGGATTGTTGCCGGCGCCTCTTCGCCGTGGAGCGAGGTCTGGTCCTTTACCACATGCCCAGCGCTTTCTGCGCCAGTCCTCCTCACACCTCCCGATTTGAGCAGCGGGGTTTCGGTGGATGTGACATTGAGCTGGAATGCGGTCAGTGCAGCCGAAAGTTATGACGTTGATCTCGCGCTTGATGGAGAGTTCAGTTCTATCGTCCTCCATCAGCAGGGAATCCCGGATCCCTCGCTTCCTGTCACCGGTCTGCACGATACGACGCAGTATTTCTGGCGCGTCCGCGCCGTCAACGACGACGGATGTTCACGGTACTCGGTACCATGGACCTTCACCACGAAGCTGACTGTTCCGGACGTGCCGCAGCCCCGATCACCGGAGAATCATGCAACGAATGTGCTGCGATGCTGTTCATTTAGCTGGGAAGCAGTGCCGCGCAGCGATATGTACAGGCTGCAGGTCGGCACGGATGATCAGCTGAAGCAGCTGTTCTGCGATACCAGTGGACTCCTGCAAACGGTGTGCATGGTTCAGCAGCTGCATGCCGAAACACAATATTACTGGCGTGTCGCGGCCGGCAATTCCTCCGGATACAGCGACTGGTCGGAGGTATATGACTTCATCACCGGGACTGTCGTTGGTGTGCATCCACTGCGAGGCGGAGACGAGGTGTCCGTTCCGCAGTTGCGGATGTATCCCAATCCGTTCCGAGATGGGACGACGGTCCGGTATTTCATCCCGCGGCCCGGCGCCGCGGAGCTGATCGTTCACGACATTCTCGGACACGAGGTCTGGAGAAAATCCATGCGGCACGTGACATCCGGCTGGCACGAGCTCTACGTGCCGGCAGTTCATCTGCGGCCGGGCATCTATCATTGCGCGCTTGCATCCTCTGGTGGAACGCTCGTGCGCCGGATGGTCATTCTGAAATGAGACGGAAGAAAACGCTCGAAATGCATCGTGTGTGATGTACTCCAGCGGCGCGTGTACGGATATGATTGAATTGTGACATTCCCGTGACAGTTGCCCTGCTGTTTCGGGATACATTTCCGTCAGTTTGAAGATCGCACAATGACGGAGATCATATCATGACACGCACATTCATCCTCTCATCATTTCTCATTTGCATGTCGATGTCAGCCTGCGCACCGCGGGTGGTCACGACCGGCGCCTGGCGCTCCGCCGCGCCCTGTGAGGAGCTGGAGTCCGCAAGACAGAAGTACCGGACGATGCAGCGGATGCCCTGTGTCACGGTCAGTGAGCTGCGCGCGTCGGCGATGGACGTCCGTCGTCTTGAAGCGGAATGTGCGGAGTGCACAGCGCGGGCGGCAGCGCTGCAGAAACAGCGGGAATGCACACAGGAGGAAGCCCACCATCAGGCGGCCATCACACTCATGATGGAGTATCGGCCCGGACGCAGGACGGAGACGCGCTTTCAGCCGGATGTCGAACGCGCGATCGTCGACGGGATGTGTATCGCCACGGCGATCAGCGACCGGGATTCCCGCACGTTCACACAGATTAAGCGCGACGCGCGCAGCGCCGGCTGGTGATGATGGCCCCCGCGCCAGGGGATATCGCCGAAACAGGGGAATCTCTACCCCCCCCAGTTTTCGGGTTCCAATGAAACCGGTGTTCGGCTGAATAACGGGAAAACACGACAGTTCTACTGCGGAGAGGAGGGGTCGTCCCCGTTCTCTTCGAGGGGGATGCGCGCCTGCGGTGGTGTCTCGCGGTCGCGGCGCCCGGCGGTAAACAGCAGGCCCACCATGCTGACCACGAGAAAGACAGGTGAGCCTACGACGGCCAGGATGAAAGATGAAACGGAAAGGACGTTGAGGAAACCCGCGAGCAGCGCATCGCCGCTCGACTCGGCAAGGGCGTAGAAGAGATTGTGCAGGAGAACGAACACGATAAATCCTGCGAGGCTGCCGATCCCGAGGATGTAATATTTCCGGCGCGATTTCCAGCGCCGCGCGATCATGAGCGCGAACACCACCCCACCGGCAAACAGCAGTGCCAGCCCCGGACGGTTGGCATCCTGCGTCCATATCAGCTGGGACAGTACGATGCAGGCCGCACCGCCCGCCGCCAGCCATGCGGTCTCGCGCCAGGATCCCGTGCCGGCGAACCAGTCAGACATTCTCTTCCACATGCGGCCTCCTTATATCCAATTGGGGGATACGGGACAAGGTAGGCCGGATATCTCCCAATGGCAATTCATGCATGAACGGCCGACGTTACCGCACGATCATCACTTTTCGCGATTCGATTGCCACGCCGGTGTGGATGCGGGCTATGTACAGTCCGGGAGCAAGATTATTCGTGGGGATCAATGCGCGGTACGTGCCGCTGGCTGCGTCGGCATGCGAACGCGCCACGATGCGTCCCTGCATATCTGCCAGCTCGATGCTCACGTGTGCACCCGTTGCGGCCTCCACCGTCACGGTTACGAAATCCCGCGCGGGCTGCGGCGCAATGCTGATCCCGTGCACCAGCGGCGCGAGCACATCCGTCGAGGTCGCGATGCCGAGCACGTAGTTGTAGCATCTCTCATAGTCGTCGCGGAATTCCTGGGAATTGAAATACGTATTGTCCACATGCTCGACACCAGGCTTGACGATGTACAGCAGTGAACCGCCACGATTGGGAATCTCCTTCATCAGCTGATCCACGGCCGCGTAATTGAAATCCTGGTCACCGAGAATCGTGGCCATGCGGATGCGCGTGATGTTGTCCCACATGCCCTGTGTCATCTGCCCCATCCCGATCGCCGGCGCAAAGCCGATAATGCCGTCGAAGAGCAGGGGATTCTGCAGACCGAGCTGATACGACATCTGTCCGCCCCAGGAAAATCCGGTGACGATGCGCTTTGTCGTGTCAATGCTGTAAAGATCCATCACGCGTCCGTACGAAGCGTTGATCAGATTGTTCAGTTGCTGATTGGTCGAAAGGTTGTTCGCATCCGGTGCGACGACAATGGCCTTGATACGCTGGGCGATCGTCGCATACATCACGTCGCGCATCGATGAGCCGGCCATGCCGGCGCCATGCCAGGAGTAGAACAGCGGATACGTCTGCGTCGAATCGTAATCCTCGGGCACGTAGTAGTTGATGACGCTTGTTACGCCCCCGTTATCGAATGACTCCGCAAAGCGGCCGGTGTTGGGCTGGGCAAGGGTCGTGATGGCACACGCCAGGAGCGCGATGCCGACGCATGCGATACGGGAGCATGATGACATGGGGATACTCCGGGAAAGGTGAGAGGAAATCAGCGAACAGAAACGCCGGAAACGGTATATCCAACATAAAATACCGTATGCTCGGAAACAACCGCCACCCCACCGGGACATCGACGAATCCCCGTGCGAGGCGCAGGGCGAGATAGGTCGACGG
>Ga0207832_100387_pt1 | contig 13832 bp, 5 predicted proteins | sample TtanPargueraPR_3_FD_187743 | JGI IMG/M metagenome (GOLD analysis project Ga0207832, IMG submission 187743) | Aerobic enrichment media microbial communities from Bioluminiscent Bay, La Parguera, Puerto Rico - Tt and P1 (4) (SPAdes) | ecosystem: Environmental > Aquatic > Marine > Unclassified ...
TGGGATGCTTACGGAAACAGCAGTGAACCTTGTTCGATCCGTATTTGGACGAAGAATATTGATGATCCTCATTTTAATGTGATCTGTCCGACTGTGACCAGCATTACGGTTCCGGCAGAAGACTATTTATGCGATGCAGAAGTAACTGTTCCTGCACCAAGTATCGATAATTTCTGTGAGGAGATATTTAGTATAACCTACCAGATCAACTCCGAAGATCCCGTGGATGTTGTGGCCCCTGCTCCGGTGGGTGGTATTACGACGCTGGATCCACTTGTCGAACGTTTTGAAGTGGGAATTCATACTGTTCGCTGGACAATAGTTAGTGCTTCAGGTACTCCATATATTTGTGACATTACAATAGAGGTGACTGATCTTCCGCCGTTTGTTGATTGTCCTGATCCCTATTATTATCAGGCTGATTTTGCTGTTCCATATAAGGATGATATTACAGTTGATGATCCGACCTATGGTGATAACTGCCCTAACCCAGTTCTTGAATGGACCTTGGTGGAACCGGACGGTACAACTTACTATGGAACAGGAGATCCATCTGGAATAAATATTCTACCTAATCCAAGAAGATACTATGTTGGTGTAACAACCATAACATATAAAATCACAGATTCATCCGGATTGACCGATGAGTGTTCATTTACGGTAACGGTTTATGGTCCACCTAAAATAACTTGTCCTCCAACTTATATAACCCCAACTGATCCTGGCGTATGTACAGCAACGCGAAATTCGGGGGACTATGGCTTACCAACTTTAGACGAAGGTATACAGCCGATTACCTGGACATGGACCATTACCTATCCGGCTGTTGGAGGTACTGTTGTTGCAAATGGATCATTCGTTGGAAGTGCATCTGATCCTGGTCCTCCTGATATTTCCGATTATCCGTTTGAATTGGGTGAATCGTTGATTAGCTGGCGGGCAGAGAATATCTCCGGCTTTGATGAATGCTCACACCTTGTGATCGTTGTCGATGAAGAACCGCCAACCTTTGTGACAACACCAATGACCAACTGTGTGGATATGCTTTATTCTGCCATTTACACAACAGGAGCTACCGATCCGTTTAACCGCGATAACCTTGTGCTGAATCCAAGTCCGGATGTGTATACTTTCGAGGCAGGGAATACCGCACTCGATCTGACCGATCTGCAGGACAACTGCTGCGATTCGCTTTCGATGGTAGATAACATTAGCTGGACGATAAATTTCGCCGATACACCCGACCCGGATGGTCCGGTGGGAACAATGATGAGTAATGGCTCTATAAGTTCTTCTGGTCAACCGTCTGAATATGGTCAGATTCTATTCCCGGGAGATGGTGTTGAATTTAATACGGTTACACATACCATTACCTATACCCTGGAAGATTGCCATGGCAATGTTTCAACACCACCGGTTACGGAATATATATACATCACCCCACGACCGGAAATAATAAAACAGAATTAGAAAATAAAGTGAAATGAACAAAACTGAATTACATATACAAAAAACAAAAAAGCTTTCTCTCTCCCCCTTGGGGGGAGTCGGAGGGGGTCCAGTAGCTAACAATTCAAAGGAGATCGCCTATGAAACATGACTAGGATGACTAAATCTTTCCGGTTCTGTATATAGCCCGGAGAGTTGGTTCTGAGTAGGAGCGACAGAAAGCTCCTGCAGGCTAACGGGAACAGTGGTATTATCTCTACAACAACTTTTTTGACGATACAACAACAAATACCGCGCGTTCCCCGAAGCCGGACCATCAGGCTTCAAATCCACTCTCGTCCGTCTACCGGCGGATAACGCTGGCGGAAGACGAGGGTGGAATTTGAGAAAGAAAAAAAGGGGCCTCCCCCTCCCGATAGCTATCGGGACCCTCCAAAGGACGGGGAGAAAAGGAGAGCGGAAGGAGGCCAAAAGAGTAAATAAGGAAAAAGAGAAAAATGAAAAGAAATGCATTTGAGAAAGAGACCCCCTAAATCCCCCAATGGGGGACAGTTCCTCCCCTTTGGGGAGGTTAGGAGGGGTCCAACACAATTGATTTAGAAGATGTAAGAATGCATTTATTAACGATAAGGAATTAGAGAAAAAGATAACAGAATGTTGAATTTGGAGAACCATAGTAAGAACCTGCAAAGCCTGAAGATGGTAGGCAGAAGCTGTCATTTCGATCCCGCTCCCGATACCTATCGGGAGGGAGAGAAAGCTGTTCCTGTTTATTGGAAAACCTCAAAGCTTTGGGACAAGCTTGCACACTACTACCCGAAATTCTCCCCCTTGGGGGGAGTCAGAGGGGGCTTTTCTCCACAAAACCAAAATGCCTATGGAAAATGCCTGAATAAATCAAATAAAGGTATCCGGAAATCTGACCCGAAGTCGGCGCTGATCTCGGCGGAGCAAAAAATGTTCTCCACCCTTGGGGGGAGATACCCCGAGAACTCGGGGGAGAGGGGGTCAATTTTATCCCTTCCCGGAAACCTGGAAATGACTACCCAATTCACCCCTCCCCGGGGAGAGAAAAAGGGTGTACCGACCCTAATCGTTCTCAATGGAAAACATCCCAAACCAAACGAGAAAAGTAATACCGATATAACAACAAAATGTCGCATTCTTGCACTTCGTGCAGACTGCTTCTTTGTTGTAGCATCGGCATTAACCATTGTAAACTCCGAAATTGCCTTTGGCTTTTCAGAGAACAATGGATTTAACATTAACAAAAACCGGATTGACAAAACACTAAAACCAAAATGTCAATCCACAAACAGTAAAAACACGTTCTGTAACTTGAAAACCGGATGGAAAGAAGAGACAAGTACTATTTCCCAGCACCCGACGCGTTCGGGAGCACGATTCCAAACTTCCCCCTCCTGGGGGGAAAGACTGACAGCTCCGTCAACCGACGGAGATGGTCAGGCAAAGGGGGTCAAAAGGGAAGGAAACTTTCGAATTCCATCACCTCAAAAAAACAGAACACAAGTATTAATTAAAAATTAGTAATCATGAAAAAGCAAATTTTAATTTTAACGTTCTTTGTAGCGGCTATTTTAGCCGGATCCAATGCCTTTGGGCAGGTAGATTATTCAGCAGATAAGTATCTGACTGCAGGCTCTCCAGATTGTGCCACTCCAGAAGTTTTAACTTGTGATACGGGTGAAGATGAATTACATCCATTACCGGGTGTAACTTATTCATATGGAGTGACAGTTAATCCACTCGTTGTAAATGGTGCAATTCACTGGTTTGTTACGGATGACCTTAATGTTATAGATGGGGCTACAGGACCAAATCCTATTCTGACGACAACTCGAGATGATGGGACTGGCGCTGGTAATTATATCTTGTTAGCAGAATCTGGTGTTTATGATAATGCTGCGAATACGCAAGCTACCATTGATATATCATGGCAAGCATTTGACCCTTCAACTGTAGTTCTCCTTGTTGCATATGTTACAGATGAAGATGGATGTACTGATAACATAGAAGTTTATAGAATTGAGCCTACATTTGGGTTTACACTTGATATTGAAGCAATGTTTGATGATGGAACATTGGATGGAACTGGAACTGCAGATGAATGTGTTTCACCTGTTGAAAGTGCCGTTTATGACGGTACAGCTAACTTGACGATGGATTATGGCGAGAATTGGGTATTCTTCTCTGTAAATGCTGCCAACTTTGTTCACTCATGGTTGCCAGAATTCTCAACCATAAATTATACAGGTGCAGGTACGGTTGATGATGGATCCATTGATCCAGAATCTTTCCAATGGGCATACCCAGCTGATGCTGCGGCTAATACTAACTGGAACGATGCTTCTGTTCCGGTGCTTGCTCAAAATGCTTCAGGTGCCGTAGGTGATGCAGGTGAATGTATTGTTGTTCGAGTAAGAATTGACCATGGTAATGATGAACTTGATACACCTACAGGCGGAGCAACATTAACTTTTGGTGTTAATGGAACAATGTATGATCCAACTCTAGCTGTTGGTTCAGAATACACAAATACAAACTTTGATGATTTAGGAAATGGTGCAGCAGGTAGTCCATGTCCTCAAGTTGACTTTGATGATCAGGCTGATTACACTCTGACTCCAAGACCTGAAATTTTAACTAATACCGCAGTTGGAACTGGTAATTTGCCATTTGAGACTAAAAACTAAAGTACGGATGAAACTTGCTTTTTCATAACCTAAGGATATTCAACAAGGTTGTACTGCTCCACTGGTGCTTCGGCATCGGTGGGGCGGGCAGCCGGGTTGGAAGGTAAGCAAGGCAAAAGTAGAAAGGCAAAAGTCAAAAAGTGGGATTCTTCCCAATGACTAATGCCCAGTGACAAAAAGGTTATGAAGAAGTAGCACAAAGCGCAGTAAGTGGAAAATAAAAAATGATTGAAATGGAAAAAAGTCACAGTTTGCAGTCGCAGTATTCAGTATGTCATCCTGTCCCGATGGCTATCGGGATTGTTTCAGGATCTAGCGAATGACCAGTGACTAATGACAAATGACTTGCTCTGATGGAAGTCCGGAGGCAAACGTGTTGAGGACAGTGCAAATGTCCGAAATCCCGACCATGGCGTCGGGGGCCAAACGGAAATACGAAATAACTTGGCGCTCTCTGCGTGAACTCTGCGCTCTTTGCGGTTAAAAAAATAAACCGCTAAGTACGCCAGGAAAGCGCAATGATCGCAAAGCATTAAAAACGTAAAACATGGAAAAATGTGAAAAATAGAACTCACAACATCAGGAAAAGCAATGGCTTGCCGGGATTGCTATGGCAGACCGGGCCTCCCCTGGTAAGAGGAAAACCCTCTTCAAGGAAAAAGGAAAAAGTGAAAAGGCAAAAGGCAGAATATCTGCACCTGTTTGTTCCGAGCAACTTTCCCCACTTGGGGGGAAATCCCGAGTACTCGGGAAAGGGGGTTACTTTGAACTTTGAACTTGATACTTTGAACTTGACAAGGGGAGTGCCACTGCTTTATCAATTAAGCATTTATCCGGATCGTGAACGGGGTGACCCGGCGCACGACCCAGTACTTGAAACCTCTGTGAACCTCTGCGTGGTCTCTGCGCTCCCCGCCAGATTGACATCGTCGGGCTGGTCTGCGGTTAAAAATGAAACCGAAACAGAGAAGCAGAACTTCGCAGGGCAACACAGATTACCGAACAAAGGAAGACCGCATGCACTGCATCCCGGCTTGTCGGGTTTTGGAGGAGGTATATCCGATGTTAGTCAAGCTGAATGTTGTGAAGTGAATGAAGATTAAATGAACAAATAAAAGACTCGGTACTCTCTGCGAGAACTCAGCGCACTCAGCGGTTAAAAACTTAAACGCAAAGTACGCGAAGAAGACGCAGAGAAACGCGGAGAAGAAGGATAAAAAAAGATATTGAAAGCTAACAGCAAGAAGTTGATGAAATATAAAATGAACAAATAAAAGACTCTGTGGACCTCTGTGAAGGACTCTGTGCTCTCTGTGGTTAAAAGAAAACTGAAACCACGGAGTACACGAAGAAGACACAGAGAAACGCGGAGAAGAAGGACAAAAAAGAGATAGTAAAAGCTAACAATGAGAAGTTGGTGAAATATAAAATGAACGAAAAATAGACTCGGTGCACTCTGCGAGAACTCAGCGCGCTCAGCGGTTAAAAACTTAAACGCAAAGTTCGCGAAGAAGACGCAGAGAAACGCGGAGAAGAAGGACATAAAAAGATATTGAAAGCTAATAATTTGAAGTAAGAAATAACAGTTTCCAATCCTCCCCCCTGGGGGGAGATAGAGGGGGTCAATGAGAAGAAGACTCATACATATCATCACTACCGCCTTACTGGGAATCGTCCTGGTAGCACTGACCGTGGCAAATGCTTCGGCCCAGATCGTTGTGAATGAATGCGATACCATGACCTTTGGTGTCAACAGTCGTCCGAACATCGATGATACCCATTTTATCTGGGATATTTTCCGTGAAAGAAGTCAGCCAACTGATGTTCTTAATGAAACACTTGCATTGGATCGTGTGACTACATTCGTGGATGGAATGTACGCTGGAAAAATAGTGAGCGTTACTGGTCTTGAACCAGGGAAATACTATGTGAGCATTCATGTTTGGGATGAAATAACATGTACCGATAACGTTGAAATGTATACGATGGAGGTGATTGAATCGACCCTGGAAATGGAACTTTACGCCGACTCGGTTTGTATTGGTGAGCCGACGAATGTGTATATCCGCTTTACCGGAGTAGGGCCTTATGAGATAACCTATACCGTGGGAGATGAGTTGACACCTAGTGTGGTGAATTTAAATGGAACGGAAGTGGATCCCGAAATAACGATTCCAATTATGGAGCCGTTACCGGTAGGAGAGACTACTTTCTGGGTCATTAAAGTGGAGGATAATTGTAAGGCTTATGAATTTACCGGTGATGAACGACCCAGTACGGGTATTGTCATCTATCCGAAACCGGCACAGCAACCGATCTATTTAAAGGATGGAGATTAGCGTATGGAACAGTTAAATTGTAAATTAGATAAGAAAAAAGTCGCAGTGACCAGTCACAGTGTACAGAACGTCATCCTGAGCGCCTGTTCCGATTTCTCGGGAGAGTCGAAGGATGGTTAAATTGAAGAACTGAATGATGAATATCGATTAACGATTGTAGAATGATGAAGTACGAAGAAAGTTAAGATTACGTCATCCTGTCCCGATAGTTATCGGGATGGTTTCAGGATCTAACGAAATGAAAGACCAACAAATTAAGATAGTTAAAGCTAACAAAGAGAAGTTGATGAAAACAAATATACTGCGAAGGACTCCCCCTTGGGGGTTAGGGGTCGCGCAGGAATTAGGAATAAAAGATTGAACATGAAATAAAACTACAATGAATGGACAGAAGGATGCAAAAAGATCCCCTGCCTAACGGCAGGCAGGCTCGCCTGCATAAGCAGAATCGGGATGACCGTTCGTTTTGCGCAGCAAACAAGTTAAAAACGAAACCAATGACCAATGGCTAGTGACCATTGACAGATTATGAGTCGATTGAAACACATACTAACGATGTTATTCCTGGTGATTGCCACTGCGGTTCTCGCCCAGGAGACCTATGTCATCGACTCGGTATGTGTAGGCGCCGATCGCACCTACCGTCGCGATGGTGAAAAACTGTATACCTACTACTGGCAAATTGTGGACAGAACACTAAACGATACGGCTTATGTACCGGAAGTTGGTTTCACCGAGGTGAACGGCAGCGATACCACCTGGGGCAGTGAGATCAGTAAACTTTGGGATTACCCGGGAGAGTACGATATCATCGTTTATGTAACCACCGAACATGGCTGCGATACCTTTGAGCAGGGAATGGTAAAAGTATTCCCGCTTCCGGAAGCGCTTGCAGGCCCTGACCTGGTTATTTGTAACCTTGCCGATATTTACCTGACTCAGGATACAGCCTGGAATCACAGCACCCTTGAGTGGACGAGCCTTGGAGATGGTTCATTCAGTGATCCTTACAGCCTGCACCCAAGCTATTATCTTGGCTCATCAGACAGCACTGCCGGCAGTGTTACACTTATACTCACCGCGTGGGGACTGGCAGATAACGGAACCTGTGAACCTGCTGAGGATACCGTGGTATTTGAGTTCAGCAGTCCGGAGATTGAGCTTACAAAAGTGGATATGTTGTGTTACAACGACAACGACGCTTCCATAACCGTCAATGTTTTAGTGGGACAACCACCGTTTGATTTTGCATGGGAAGGACCGCCTGGATTTACCCCGGTGAACTCAGACGTGATCAATAACCTGGCAGCCGGAATCTACAGAGTAACGCTCACCGATGCCAACGGGTGTATCGATACAGCCTCCATTGAGATCATCAATCCACCTGAATTGCTGGCATCGATCGATGATGTAACTCAAATTTCCTGTTACGGTTATTCCGATGGAGCCATCGATGCTTCAGCAGTCGGAGGAACGGGCGTGCTTTCATTCGAATGGACCAGTGAACTGGGTTCGACATATACAGGTGAATCGATTACCGGAATACCGGCCGATACTTATTACCTCACTGTAACCGATGAAAACGGCTGTACTGCACTTGACACCGTGGTGCTGCCCGAACCCGAGTTATTGCTTGTGAACGTAACGGCTGATGATACCATCCTCTGTGAGGGCGAGATGGCAGTCGTGCATGGAAATCCACAGGGTGGAACCGGCGTGCTAACACACAGCTGGACAGGTAATGGATCGGTTTATCTGAGTTCAACCACCGACAGTGTGACAATTTTCGAAGGGGCACCCGCAGGAAGCTATACCCTGGTTTATTCCATAGTGGATGAAGCTTTATGCGAAGCATCCGACAGCATCGTAATTAACGTTTATCCGCCATCTATCAGTATCGATTCGATGGAAGTATGCTTTGGCGCACCCGATTCCATCTGGAACCACAGGACCATTACCAGTGATATGTCTCGAACTTACCTGGACACTCTGTATGGTATGAACCAGTATGGCTGCGATTCGCTGCTGACCATGCATGTGACGGTGCTGTTCCCTCAACCTTTCGACACCACCATTTATGTTTGCGAGAATGAAGAACCATTTGTGTTGTTTACCGATACGATCGTTCCTGGCATTCCGGGAATGGATAGCCTGTACCTCGATACCATGTACTATACGGAAACAGGTTGTGATTCGCTCCATATCAGGCTGGAAGTATTTACCTTACCGGTTACGGATACGCTGCTCGATACAACTTTGTGTGTTGGTGCACCCGAGTTTGCGTGGAATAACCGCTGGATTTTAACAGAACAGGACAGCATTTACCTGGATACTCTGGTGAACAGCTATGGTTGTGATTCATTGCTTACCTATGATGTTAAAGTTACACCTCCGGATACCTTCTACGTTGACAGTACCATTTGTCAGGACGAGCCTGAATTTGTGTGGAACGGAATTACGATTCAAACCGTGTATGACAGCATTTATGAAGCCAGGTTAACCAATCAGTATTTCTGTGATTCGCTGGTATACCTCGATATGAAAATAGTACCGTCAACCGACACTACTATTGACACGATGTTGTGTTATGGAAATCCGCCCTATGCCTGGAACAACCTGACGATTTATGCCGAAAACGACAGTACTTACCTGGATACGCTTGTGAATGCAGCCGGGTGTGATTCACTGTTGACGTATATTGTTGAAATTATCATTCCGGATACGGTTTACGTATATGACACGTTCTGTCGGGGAGAGGTTGTGGCCGACTGGAATGGAATCCCGATTCAAACCCTTACTGATGAAATTTACGAGGCGCAATTGACCAATGCGATGAACTGCGACTCGATCGTTTACCTCGATGTTACCATCCTTCAGGGTATAACGACCCACGATACGATTGAAGCCTGCGAAGAATATACCTGGATTGCGGGGAATGGACAAACTTATACCAGTTCCGGAACATACCTGTACACCGTGGGTGGTAGCATTTGTGCCGACTCCATGTGGCTCCATTTGACGATCAGTCCACCGATCACCATCGATCCATTACCTGTTGATGTTTTGTGCTATGGCGATAGTACCGGAACGATAGATATTACAGTGAGTGGAGGAATTCCGCCATTCACTTATCAATGGAGTAACGGAGAAACGACTCAAAATATCAGCGATTTGCCGGCTGGAACGTATTCAGTAGTTGTTACCGATCTGTTTAACTGCTCGGATAGTATTGAAGTTGAAATCACTCAACCTGATGAAATTCAAATTGCGCTTGATGCGGTTACAAATGTTTTAGTTGCCGGTGAGTCAAACGGAAGCATTGAAGTTACAGTGAGCGGAGGTACTCCCGCTTATACGTATGAATGGACAAATGAAGCCGGAATTATTGTTGGAACGGATGAAGATCTGTTTGATCAACCGGCCGGAACATATACCTTGCTGGTCACCGATGCAAATAACTGTACAGCTACATTCACAGAAACGATATTCGAACCGATTCCGCCCGAACGATACATGTTATGTGCCGGAACCACTGATTTAACGTGTTACGAAGACCTGGCGAATTATCCAATTGCCACTTCACTTTCAGAGTTCCTGGCTTTGGATACTTCATTGGAAGTTTATTCGATATGTGGTATCGACACGGCTACCTTTACTTATCGGGATTCAATCGTTGCTTCCAGCATTTACTGTTACGAGGAAATCAGGATTTATTCGGTTAACGATTCCTGTGGAAATATTGTTGGAACCTGTTACCATCAGATAATTGTGGATGACCAGGAAGCACCAACCATGAGTTGTCCGCCAACGATTGTGGTAACCAACGATGTTGTTCCACCTGCATATGCTGATACGGCTGAATTCAGGGCAGCAGGAGGATTCTTTGATGATAATTGCGGTGTGGTTAGTTTCCGCCAGGTTGGCAGTGATGTTTCGGATGGAGGTACCGATCCTGAAGTTATCACTCGCACCTATGAAGTGACCGATTACTGTGGGAATGTAGACACTTGTCAACAAAAAATTGAAGTTTACTTAACTGCAGAATTTACCATTGAATGCGATGGATTACCTTCGACTTCATTCGAATGTAAAGGAGATTTACCAAAATATACGCTTTCGACATTCAGGGCTGATGGAGGCTATGCCTACAGTTATCCATACGATATCGTAGGTTTCAAATACACCGATAGCAGTAATGGACGCACCTGTCCTGAAACGATCACTCGTACTTTTACCATTACAAATGAAAATGGCGATGAAGTAACATGTACTACGGTTTATGTGATTGACGATAAAACAGCTCCAACCTTGATGTTGCCACCAAAAGATATTTACTGTACAGATCCTTTGCCGCCAGTATATACCAGTGCTGCCACTGTAATTAATAATCATCCCGGTTACCGGCCGGATGAATTGATGTGGGATAACTGTGGATTCAGCAATATTGCTTTTGTTACGCTTTGGAGTCAGACCAAAACAGGATCCTGTCCAACAGTATACGAACGGGTTTATCGCATTTACGACAGATGTAATAACTGGTCAGAGGCCATTGAATATATTTATGTCAACGATACAATTCCTCCGGTGGTCACCAATTTCCCAACTGAGATTTCAAGCGAGTGCGATGTGCCGGATGCCTATACCGATCCAAGTTTGTATGTTCAGGATGATTGTGGTCCGATTACCATATCTTATCGTGATTCACTGGCCGGTCCGGAAGAACCACGGGTAGTATACAGAACCTATCGTTTCAGCGATCCTTGTAACTATGTGGAAGTGATGCAGCGGATTGTAATTGAATTTACTGTAGTGCCGGTGTTTGATCAAATTGGTCCGATTTGCCAGTTCACAACCCCACCTGCCTTACCTACCACAGATAATAATGGAATAACCGGTTACTGGTTACCGGATACCATTAACACGAATGTAGCGGGCAACTTTGATTATATTTTCTATCCTGATTCGGGTCAGTGTGCCGGACCGTATAGCATGCCAATTGAAGTGCGTCCGGCTATCGAGGTGTATGAACTGTTGCATATCGATCAGGCTTATAATCCTGAGCCTGTAGGTGAGATCAGGGTAGGTGTGTTCGAAGGTACAGCACCATTCGATTTCTTATGGAGTAACGGAGAAACAGTCGATTATATCGATAGTTTGGCAGCAGGTACTTACACGGTATTTGTGAATGATGCAATTGGCTGTCTGGATACGCTTACTGTTGAAATCACATCGGCAGTTCCTGAACTGGTTTGTGTTCCGGATACCACGATTGAGTGTCCCGATCCGTCGCAGTACCCGGCAGCGAACAATATTCTCGAATTTGAAGCTTATGGCGGGTCCTATGAACCACTGGATATTGTAGCCAGCTTCAGTACTTTCGATCTTCCGGGTGACCGTGATTCTTGTTTGAGCATCGATCGATATTACATAGTTGAAGATATTTATGGTCGGATTGATACCTGTGTGCAGCACGTTGACTTCTACGATAACATTCCTCCGGTACTTCTTGCACCAGCTGGAGATACGGCTGAATGTTTGTCTACGGTCGTACCGAATATCCAAACGCTTGATGAATTCTGGATAGCGTTTGGCAGTGATGCTGCCTACGATCCGAATTGTTCATTGGATCCATCCACCTTTACAAGGAGAGACACTGCAATTATTTTGCAACCCGGTCGCTCTCAGGTAACGGTTTATTACAGCGTTGCCGACTTCTGTGGCAATGTGGCCCGCGATACCAGTGTCTACCTGATTACCGACGATATGCCACCTGAGGTATTCTGTGCGGATATAACGGTTTATCTCGACGAATTTGGAAATTATCAATTGACCATCCGGGATTCGATAACAATGGTCGACAGCATCTACGATAATTGCACCGCGCCTGAAGACATGGAAGTTGTTATTGAAGTAGAAGAAATAACCTGTGAAGATGTTGAATCGGGTGTAGAAGCAACAATTATGGTATTCGACGAAGCCGGTCTTTCGGATGAATGTATTGCCAATATAATTGTAGTAGATACCGTTCCGCCAACAGCTCTTTGCCAGGATGTTACGGTCTTCCTCGATGAAAATGGCGAAGTAAGCATAACAGCGGCCATGATCGATGCCGGATCGTTCGACAACTGTGAACTGGAGAGCATCCAGATATCCAGAGACCGTTTCGATTGTACCGACCTTGGCGATAACGTGATCCAACTCATTGCCACCGATGCTTATGGGCTAACCGATACCTGTGAGTCTGTTGTAACGGTTGTTGATCAGATTCCACCGGAGATTACCTGTATTGTGCGCGATACGGTTACCTTAAGTGAGGAAGATGGTACCTATACTTTAACTTATGACATGGTAACTACTTCCGAATGGGAAAATTGCAACATCGAAATCAGGGAACTGGATAGATATGTACTGGATTGTGATGATATTGAAGCCAGTCCTGTAACCATAACGGCCACAGCCATAGACCAAAGTGGAAACTTCGGAACATGCACGGCCGAATTTGTTGTATTTGGTAATACGCCGCCAGTTGTCCAAAATGACTCGGCAATTACGGCTGTTAACGTTCCGGTCGATATCAATGTAATTCTGAACGACTACGATTTGAAAACCAATATTAATGTAGCCACGCTTGGTGTGGTCAGCGGACCAAGCCATGGTTCGGTAGTGGTCGATAACAAAACAGGAATTGTTACTTATGTACCTGATCTCGACTATGAAGGAGAGGATATATTCCGTTACGAAATTTGCGATGACGGTATTCCTTGTAAGCCCGAATGTGGAAGAGCCACTGTATTTATAACAGTTGTACCGGCCAATGAGCCACCGGTTGCAGTGAATGATTCCTTCTTTGTTCCTTGCTACAGTGTAACCGGCAACGTGGCCCTGAATGACTACGATCCGGATGGAGACAATATTGTGGTGAATCCGGTACCGATCACCGGCCCGACCAATGGTATTCTTGTCCTGTACGACGACGGACATTTTGAGTACGAGCCGTTTGTTGACTTTACCGAAGGTATCGACAGCTTCCAGTACGAAATCTGGGACGAACCAAGAGTCGATCCGGTTCTTTACGACACGGCATGGGTATTTATAACCCGTGTTCCGGATAACGATTGTGATGGTGTGGCTGATTACATTGACATCGACGACGATAACGACGGTATCCGTGATAATATTGAAAACGGAGGTTTCTGGCCGGAGGATCCGGGTGCAGAATTGATCGATTCCGATCAGGATGGAATACCCGATTACCTGGATATCGATTCGGATAACGACGGAATCCTGGATAATATCGAAGGACAGGATGAAAATAATTACATCGAGCCTG